>Ga0105356_10003987_pt1 | contig 14345 bp, 10 predicted proteins | sample GOMGulsemesocosm_3_FD_83502 | JGI IMG/M metagenome (GOLD analysis project Ga0105356, IMG submission 83502) | Methane-oxidizing microbial communities from mesocosms in the Gulf of Mexico - GOM9D Gulf of Mexico | ecosystem: Environmental > Aquatic > Marine > Cold seeps | place: Gulf of Mexico...
GTTCATCATTGAACCCTGCGACAGAAGAAGGTGTTGCCGATGATGCTGCAGCAACATTAGCGGTCACGGTAGAAATGCAAACTGAAATTGTATCTTTTGCTGCTAGTAGCGGTAAATTAATTCGCGTTGCTGATGACAGTAATATTCAAGCGGTTGATTAGCACCATGTAAAAATAATCATTTGAATTGTAAGCCCTAAGCCTGATTTTTAAATCAAATGCTTAGGGCTTTTTTATTGGGAAAAACACTGTAAATACGATAGAATTTTGCCGCCGATACATACGGTTGAATAATTTAAATAATTAGTATTCATTGATATATGGCAAGTTCAGCCTTATATCAATATTCATAACCAGTAGTGATTCTCATTACTGGTTATCACTACCTAGTCGCAGTAACACCATAGGTAAATTGATCTATCTCAGGAGAGAAGTTTTGGAATTTTTATACGAATACGGTTTGTTTTTAGCAAAAACTGTTACCTTTGTGGTTGCAGTAATAGCTATTGTGGCAGTGGTCGCCGCTTCAGCGATTAAACAAAAGCATAAAAAAGGTGAATTAGAAATCACTGACTTGTCAGAGCATTATGAAGATGTTGAACAAGAAGTGATTCATGCTTTACTCAATAAAGAAGAGTTAAAAGAAAAAGAAAAAGCAGATAAAAAGCTCGCCAAAGAACAAGCCAAAGCCGATAAAAAGAAAGCTAAATCAGAGGATGTTGAGCCAGAAAGTAAATCAAGAGTCTTTGTTATTGATTTTAAAGGCAGTATCGATGCGAAAGAAGTCAGCTCATTGCGTGAAGAAGTTACCGCCATTTTATCGGTAGCGACCAAAAACGATGAAGTATTTGTACGTTTAGAGAGCGGTGGCGGTATGGTACATGGTTATGGCTTAGCATCGTCTCAACTTGCACGAATTCGTCAGCAGGGTATACCGTTAACCGCATCGGTAGATAAAGTGGCTGCGTCTGGCGGTTATATGATGGCCTGTGTTGCTAATAACATTATTGCAGCGCCTTTCGCTATTTTAGGCTCAATTGGTGTGATTGCCCAGATCCCTAATTTCAATAAATTGTTAAAGAAAAATGATATAGATTTTGAGCAGTTTACTGCCGGTGAATTCAAACGGACGGTAACTATGTTTGGTGAAAATACCGAAAAAGGTAAAGAGAAGTTTGTAGAAGAGTTGGAAGAAACTCACGTGCTTTTTAAAGATTTTGTTAACGAACACCGTCAGAGTCTAGATCTTGATAAAGTAGCCACCGGCGAACATTGGTTTGGTACTAAGGCGCTAGAGTTAGGCTTGATTGACACTATTCAAACCAGTGATGACTATTTACAACAATTAAGTAAAAGCCATAAACTAGTGGCGATAAAGTATGAAATCAAAAAAGGCTTGGCTGAAAAGTTTGCTAAAGCAGCATCACTTTCTGCTGAAAGCGTGTTAGGTAAATTAATGCAAAAGAATCGTATCTTTCCAAGTTAAGGCTGTTTGTATAACACCTTGACTGATTGAAATGAAGTTGAAATAAAAAAGCGCTAAGTAGTAACACTTAGCGCTTTTTTATTTAGTGGATTAATATTTCCCTCGATATGCTGGAAGTATTAATCTTTTTAGTGATGGAAATCTATCTCTTCAATATTGCTACCCGCTTGCTCATCATGAAATATGTCCTCATCAAACTGTTGCTCAGATTTAGCAACAATAATACTCACCATGCTATCGCCAGTAACGTTAACGGCAGTACGTGTCATATCTAATAGGCGGTCTACACCAATAATTAAGGCAATCCCTTCAACCGGCAAGCCGACTTGCTCGAGTACCATTGCCAGCATAATTAAACCGACGCCGGGCACACCTGCAGTACCAATTGAAGCCAATGTTGCGGTAAGAATAACGGTAATATAATCCGCTAAGGTTAAATCTTGGCTAAATACTTGTGCGATAAAGACTGTGGCAACCCCTTGCATAATGGCGGTGCCATCCATATTAATGGTTGCTCCTAATGGCACAGTGAACGAGGCAATAGAGTTCTTTACGCCCATTTTTTTAGTGGCAGTTTCCAAGGTAACCGGGATGGTGGCATTAGAGCTTGAAGTAGAAAAAGCAAAAATGGCAGCATCGCGCATTTTCTTTAAAAAGATAATTGGATTTAAGCCAGTAAAAATTTTCAGCAATACAGGGTAAGTAAATAGCGCATGAATAAACAGCACCGCTAATACTACTAAGAAATAAACGATTAAATTACCAAAGGTTTCAATGGAGACTGTGGTAAATAAAGTGGCGAGTAAAGCAAATACACCATAAGGGGCTAAGTTCATTAAAATAGTAACTAAACGCATGATCACTTCACTTAAATCTTCAAATAAGCTTGCAATACGTTCGCCCGCTTTACCGGATAACGCAATAGCGATACCAAACAGTAAAGCAAATACAATTACTTGTAACATGTTACCTTGTGCAAAGGCTTCGAAAGGATTCGTTGGAAACATTTGAATAATAACTTGTGCTAATGAGGGAGCTTCTCTAGAGCTAAAACTAGAACTAGCGACCATGTTGACCCCTTCACCAGGGCCTACTATTAAGGCGATTAAAATAGCAAAGCTGATCGCGATAGCAGTCGTAACTAAGTATAAGCCTATCGCTTTGCCGCCAATTCGCCCCAGTTTAGTGGTGTCTTGCAATGAGCACACCCCACACACCAAAGAAACAAAAACCAGTGGCACAACCAGCATGCGTAAACTGGCCATGAAAATCTGTCCAATAACCTCAAGAACGCCATCTACGAGGAAGCCTTGTAAGGATATTTCAAACAAAAACAAGTTGATAACAACGTCTCTACCGTCAGGCATCAACCATTGCAATAACGCGCCAAGCGTTATGCCGCACACCATACCTATAATGATGCGTGCGGTTAAACTATATTTTGGTGGCGCAGTGCTAGAATCTATCTCAGACATAATTAGAAAAGTCTCATGAATATTATTATTGGGCTAGGTTAACAATAAATTCAGTGATTAAAAACTACTTTACTGAAATAGTATGTTGAGCTAATTTTAGTAAGCAGGCTAAATCAACAGGCTTTTATGATTTATTTTGTACTTTTTTGTTACTTTTCAGTTACTATATTTATATAGAGACGATTTATAAAAACAACAGGGATACCTTATGGAGTTGCTTAAACGCTTTAGATTGACCGTGATATTAATGATGCTTATTTTTATAGCATCATGTGGTGGCGGTGAAGGCGGTCTTACTCGAGAAGACAGTGGCAGTGGTGGAACTACTAAACCAGTAGTGATAACAATGGCTCTTTCTTCAGCGGAAAAAGTGTCAGGCCAAGCGCCTATAACGATTAGTGCTATTTTAACTCAAGGGGAGGTTGTTGTTCCAAATACTACCGTAACTTTTGAATTAGACACGGTTGTCCCTAATATCGGAGCGCTCTCTCCCAGCTCAGGTACTGCAAAAACTAATAGTGAAGGTGTTGCCGAAATCACTTTGACTGCGGGTAATGTTCGGGGGGCAGGGACGATAAATGCTACTATTGCCGCGGGATCAGCTGCGTCGATAGATTTTGATACGCAAGGTGATGATGTTGGTATTGTTGGTGATATTAATATTACCGTTAATTTAATCGATAGTGATGGCAATCCTACCAATACCATCACCTCATCTAAGCCGGGTAAAATAATTGCTCAAGTTAATGGTATCAGTACTCCGGTTATTGTCAGCTTCTCTACTACGGTGGGGGAAATCCCCATTGCGACAGCTATTACTGATGAAAATAATCAAGCAAGCGTTGATATTTTAGCCGGTGGTCAATTAGGGGCTGGTTCAGTTACCGCTCTACTTAACAGCGGTGAGTTAGGACAGGCTTTATTAGTTGTTGGCTCTTCTAATGTGATCATGGGTAGTGGTACTCCTTTTGTAGAAGGGGAGGCTGAAACACTTGTTGAAGGGGTGGCTGAAATTAGTTTAGTGCAAATTTCTGCCGGCGGTACCACAGTAATTAGCGTTAATATTATTGACGATCAAGGGGCGTTTTTCACCGAGCCTGTTGATGTACTATTTTCATCGAGTTGTTCAAGTTTACCAATTCCAACCGCAGAATTAAGCTCACCAATAACTACTTCTAACGGTATTGCTACCAGTACTTATTTAGCGAAAGGTTGTGTTGGTGATGATCCTATTAATGTTTCAGCTAATGCTGGCGGTATTAATTTATCAGCAACGGCAGCTATTAATGTGTTACCAGCAGAAGTGGGTAGTATCGAGTTTATTTCCTCTATACCTGAAAATATTTCAATATTAGGCACCGGTGCGCTTGGCGGCTCAGAAAGCTCAGTGGTTAAATTTAGAGTGCGAGATACCAATGCAAATCCGGTAAATAATCAATTGGTTAATTTTTCTCTAAATACCAATGTAGGCGATATAGTGCTGATTCCTGATAGTGCCACCACTAATAGTGAAGGTATCGTACAAACGGTCATAAACTCGGGCACAGTGGCGACCAGTGTTAGGGTACAAGCCACCATTGATGGTAGTGATCCTGCTATTGCTTCTCAGTCGAGTGTGTTAGTGATTTCAACCGGTATTCCTGATCAAGATAGTTTTAGTTTATCTGCTACTATAGCCAATCCTGAAGGCTGGGATAGAGATGGCACCGAAGTTGAGGTTGTCGCGCGCTTAGCTGATGCGTTTAATAACCCAGTACCTGATGGTACTGCGGTTAGTTTTACCACTGAAGGTGGAGCGATTGAGCCCTCATGTGTTACTACCAACGGTGCTTGTAGTGTTATTTGGAGAAGTCAATTTCCTCGCCCAGAAGGTCATCAATTAGGTGATGCGAATAATCCACTTCACCCACCTCAAATTAATAATACAATGGGACAAAAAATGGGTGGTCGAGCCACTATTACGGCAACAGCCATTGGTGAAGAATCATTCCCCGATTTAAATGGTAATGCGCGTTTTGATGCTAGTGAAGTCGATGCATTCTTAGGAACAAATATTAGCGGTAATGTTTATGATCTTAAAGAAGCTTTTGTCGACCATAATGAGGATGGCTTTTATAACCCTGATTCGACCGATAATGCGCAGGCTCCAATTGACCCTAATAATGCTGACAGTGGTAAGTTAGAAGAGTTTTTTGATTTTGATGTTGATGGCATTTTTAGCCAAAATGATGAAAAGTATAATGGCGTATTATGCTCGATTCCTGCTCATGATGGCTGTTCAAGCACCAGTAATTCTTTAAATGTACGACGTTCTGTTACCCTTGTTATGTCAGGGTCGAATGCGAAGGTGTGTGTAATGAGTACCCCTGATTATGAAAACACGGTTGCAAAGTTAATTCGGGTTGATCAAGGCTTAGTTGATAGTACTATCGAGCTCACATTACCGTTATCAAATCCCGTCGCAATAGCGGCAACTAGTGATGCGATAATTATTGCTCGAAGTAATGACTTGTGTGATGTTCAAATATTACAAGAGACCTATATGCACGATCATGATGATGATGAAATGACACCTGAAGTTGTAGCTACTGCAGATGTGATAAATCATCATTATGATAATAATATCTATATAAAGGGAGAAAACTCCTCGGGTGCAGATATTATCATTGCTGATTTACATAACCAGCCTATGCCTGCTGGCACCGTTGTTAAGTTTACTGCAACGGCAGGCTCTGTTGTTGGCCCTAGTAGTTTTACTTGGCCTAGTGATAATCATAATGGCGGGGCAGCCTTTAGTGTCTCAATAAAAGGGGAGTCAGACCCTAAAAATGGTAACTTAGTTGTTGAAATTACTACGCCAAGTGGGTTAACGACAATATTTAATGATATTGGTATTTTCATTCAATAAACTCAGTTATTGATGTTTTTATAAAATCGGCGCTTTATTGGAGCCGATTTTGCTTTGTTTATTCAGAAGGCTGATGTTTTTTATGCAGTAGAGATGGGCATTAGCTATCCCAACAGCTTTAATGCCTCAGTAAAGCTCATAACAACTGAACTAAGTTATTACTAAAGAACCCTTGGAATGTCCACTTATAGGGGCTATAAAAGCAATTTAAGCTGTTTTTATATATACGTAATAGATTATCCAAGGTTAAAGCAAAGTACCCTTATTAAGCATCCTCTGGCTTCACTAATCAAATTAACTGATCCATTAATAGTCAGCATAAAATACTATGTTGTAAAGACAGATATTTTTAGACGGTTATTTTGCGGCATAATAAAGTCAGATATTTAAGCTTATCACCATAAAAAATAAAGGATTAATGGTTGGTAATACGTGTTTATTAGTAAAGGTTATTTACATTTAATGAAAAAACACTTTATTTTTTTCGGTAAAGTCGATTATGATTGCGCTGAAATAGGATAAAACAACGAATAGCTATCACGGCTTAATTTACCAAGTCGATGAATAGACAAAATAATTACTTGTCAGCTTGCATATTTATAGATATACCTATAAATAGTTATGCATAGGTTTTATTTTATTGAATTTTTTTTTAGCGTTGTATAAGAAAACTAAAGGGCTTGCTCGCACTTTTTAACTTATACACGAATGAATAAGAAGACAAAATAGATTTGTCTTACCGTAGGATTAGAAATTTTTATGGCAAAATCATTGGTTATTGTCGAGTCGCCAGCCAAAGCGAAAACAATTAATAAATATTTAGGTAAAGACTTTATTGTAAAGTCGAGTGTTGGTCATGTTCGTGATCTACCGCACAGTAGCACCGGCAAAAAAGTTGCGACTAAATCGCCTGCTGAAGTACGTAAAATGTCACCGGAAGTCAAAGCTAGATATAAAGCTAAACGAGACAAACAAACGTTAGTTAATCGTATGGGTGTAGACCCAGAGAAGAATTGGGCAGCAAACTACCAAGTACTTCCCGGTAAAGAAAAAGTCGTCGCAGAGCTTAAAAAACTAGCCGAAAAAGCAGACACTGTTTATCTCGCAACCGATTTGGATCGCGAGGGAGAGGCGATTGCTTGGCATTTAAAAGAGATTATTGGTGGTGAAGACGAAAAGTTTCGCCGAGTAGTCTTTAACGAAATTACCGAAAGTGCGATTCAACAGGCATTTTCTACTCCGGGTGAATTGAGTATGCCTGGTGTTAACGCGCAACAAGCCCGTCGATTTTTAGATCGCGTAGTTGGTTTTATGGTAAGCCCGCTATTATGGAAAAAAGTTGCCCGTGGCTTGTCTGCTGGGCGCGTACAGTCGGTTGCAGTAAAGCTTGTTGTTGAAAAAGAGCGTGAAATAAAAGCCTTTGATCCAAAAGAGTTTTGGGAAGTGGCTGCTGATACTCATGCTGCCAATAAAGAATTACTGAGCTTAGATGTGACCCACAAAAGTGGCAAAGCATTTAAACCGACCAACAAAGCAGATACTGATAGTGCATTAGCGGTACTTAATAACGCCGAATATATAGTCAGTAAACGTGAAGATAGACCATCAAAAAGTACTCCGTCAGCACCGTTTATTACGTCAACGCTACAACAGGCGGCAAGTACTAAATTAGGTTATGGCGTTAAACGTACTATGGGGTTAGCTCAGCGTTTATATGAAGCGGGTCACATTACTTATATGCGTACCGATTCGACTAATTTAAGTAAAGATGCAGTTGAAATGTGCCGTACTTATATTAGCAAAAATTTTGGTGATAATTACTTACCTGAAAGTCCTAAATTATATGGTTCTAAAGAAGGTGCTCAAGAGGCGCATGAGGCGATTAGACCCTCTAATGTTAAACTTGAAGGTGCGCTACTTGAAGGTGTCGATGCCGATGCTAAAAAGCTTTATGAATTAATTTGGCGACAGTTTGTTGCTTGTCAAATGACGGCAGCTCGCTATACCGTAAGTACTCTGACTATTAGCGCAGAGCATTTCGACTTGAAAGCAAAGGGTCGAGTAATGCAATTTGATGGTTGGACCAAAGTTCACCCACAACTTTCAAAAGGTGATGATAGACACTTACCAGATTTAGCGGTTGGTGAAGTACTTACCCTTGATAACTTAGAAGCCAGTCAACATTTTACCAAACCGCCAGCCCGTTTTGGTGAAGCTTCATTGGTAAAAGAGTTGGAAAAACGCTCAATTGGTAGACCTTCCACCTATGCGTCGATTATTTCTACCATTCAAGACCGTGGCTATGTGCGTCTTGATAAAAAACGTTTTTATGCCGAAAAAATGGGTGAAATAGTTACCGACAGTTTATCGATTAGTTTTGATAAGTTAATGAGTTATGATTTTACCGCCAATATGGAGCAAGATCTTGACTCTATTGCTGGCGGCGACATGGACTGGAAGGTGGTTTTAGATAACTTCTATAGCAGCTTTAGTAAAGACTTAACGTTGGCTAATACTGATACTGAAGATGGGGGCATGCCAAACAATAATCCAGTATTAACTGATATTGATTGCCCTACTTGTAATCGAAAAATGGGTATTAGAACCGCTTCAACAGGGGTGTTTTTAGGTTGTACTGGTTATGCCTTGCCACCTAAAGAACGCTGCACGACCACCATGAATTTAACCCCAGGTGAAGAAGCCGAGGCTGTTAATGTTTTGGCTGAAGATCAAGAAACTGAAGCATTACGTGCGATGCATCGTTGTAAATCTTGTAACACAGCCATGGATTCATACTTAATTGATGAGACCAGAAAGTTGCATGTTTGTGGTAATAACCCGGTATGTGAAGGCATCGAAGTAGAGCAGGGGACTTTCAAAATTAAGGGCTATGATGGTCCTGTGCTTGAATGTGATCGTTGTCAGTTTGATATGGAATTAAAGTCTGGCCGTTTTGGCAAGTATTTTGACTGTACCAACGATGAGTGTAAGAACACTCGTAAATTACTGGCAAATGGCGAAGCTGCGCCACCAAAAGAAGATCCCGTGCAGCTACCTGAGCTAGAATGTGAAAAGTCAGATGCGCATTTTGTTTTACGCGATGGTGCGGCAGGAATTTTCTTAGCGGCAAATACCTTCCCTCGTTCTCGTGAAACCCGAGCACCAAAAGTCGCCGAGCTTAAACGCTTTAGAGATCGTATTTCTGCTAAGTTTTATTATTTGGCCGATGCGCCAGAGCAGGATAATAATGGCAACTTGGCGGTAATTAGATATAGTCGTAAAACCAAAGAACAGTATGTTATGACCGAAATTGAAGGCAAAGCTACTGGTTGGACGGCAAAATATATTGACGACAAATGGGTAGAAGACATTCCGAAAAAGAAAGTGGCTAAAAAGAAGACTGCGGCTAAAAAGCCAGCAGCAAAGAAAAAACCAGTTAAAAAAGCGACTAAAGAAAGTGACTAGCTAAAGGGAATAACGAAAGTAAGCTACAATCGTTTCTTGACCTCAAAAAGCCTACGTTATGTAGGCTTTTTTGTATTTAGAATAATGGGTGGGGGAATAGTTTTAGCGCTTAAATCGTCAGTCTAGCCCCTCTAATTGGTCTATAACCTTCCTAGCTTGGCTGATAGTACAACCTGTTGCGGTGGTTAGGGCACTTACGGTGATATCCTCCAGTCGACCAGCGAACACGACCAATTCATCATGACTTAACTGTTGATACTCCTTACGTAATAGTTTTACGAGCCATTGCCAGCTTGGCTCTTGCGAAGTCTCAACTAAATGAATAATAGTGTGTATCTGCTCAAAGCCTGCCTTTAATTGCCAATTACGAGAACGACCAATTCGTTGCAGTTCGCAACCTCGCTCACGTATTAACGTTTTTAACGCATAAGCATTTAATGATTTTCGTAAAAATGACGGCAGGGTGATGGTATTATTTTTATTTAACATACTCATTTATTTGAATAATTAGCAGATAAAAAAAGCCAGCAAGGTGCTGGCTTTGATAGATGCGTTAAGCTATTACCACTTTTTCTTTGGTTGAAATAATAAATCTAATTCATTTTCTTCACTTTTTGCTTTTTTCGCTGCATCTTGGGCATTTGTGGTTTTAAGTGAACTTGTTATGTCACTAAGCTGCTCTGATATTTCAGCTTGCTTGGTGGCAACATATTCAGTTTTTAATGGATGGTTAGCTAAGGTTTGTAAAGCTTTTTCGAAATATTGACGGGCTGAGCCAAGCATCTCTTTGTTTTGTGCTTGAGTACCTCGTTTAACCAAGCTCTCAATGTTAATCTTTAATTGCATCGCATCAAGGCGTTGATCTTCTTTAGTAAAGGTTTGCGCATCGAGTGTGCCTTTCGTTTGCTCTGATTTTAAGGTAGCACGTAATTTTTTAATGCACTGCAAAATGGTCAGTATTTGTTGATCATTATCAGGCAGCATAAAAGCATCTTCACCATTGTGATTCGCGACTAAGTCTTCAGCAGCTTCTAAACGAGAACTGAGCTCCTGCACTCTGCCTTTGATGCCTTTAGTGTCGGGCATTAATTCCTGCATCAGTTTAGCGGCATTGAAGCTTCTTTTAGTTAATATTTTAACCAAATTAGGGCTAGCTGGTAGATTTGATAAGTTGAGAAGCAACTCCTCACTCTCGTCAATAATCGCTTTTTGCTTAGCTACTTTGACACGCTTTTCGGATTCTTGTTTTTCTTTATGCTGTTGAATACCACTAATAACAACAACGAAAATGACTAAGGCAATGAGTAGGCCTACAATAATGGCGATCATATTAAAGCTCTTATGTTAAAAAAGTGAACAGTACTTACACTGGTTAAATAGCAGTCTACAAAAAATGTCATGGTTAGCAAAGTATAAGTTACTCTTATCAGTGCTTTATTTTATTTTTATGGTTAAAAAATCGAAAACAGGATGATTTGTTAGTAAAAAATAAGATAGTTTAAAATAATCTTAGTTGTTTTTGTTATGGTTGTTGAAATAAATGTACAAAAAATAAAATTTATATAGCAAATGTTTCTATTTGAGTATATTATTTTGATATAAGAACCTCTCTGATTAACACTTTAAAGTCTACTTATGAAATTGCAACAGCTGCGTTATATCGTCGAAGTACTCAATAACAATCTAAATGTCTCTGCGACAGCAGAAGCACTTTTTACTTCTCAACCGGGTATTTCTAAGCAAGTACGCATGCTGGAAGACGAGCTCGGCATTCAAATCTTTGGCCGAAGTGGTAAACATTTAACTCATGTTACTTCTGCTGGACAAGAAGTGATTAACATAGCTCAACAAATATTGTCTAAAGTAGAAGGGATTAAAGCGGTTGCTCGAGAGCATACTCAGCCAGATGAAGGCCGACTTCGTATTGCGACTACGCATACTCAGGCCCGCTATGCTTTACCTGCGGTAATTCAAGGGTTTATTAAACGATACTCTAAAGTGAGCTTGCAAATGTCGCAAGGAACTCCTGCTCAAATTAGTGACGCTGCGGCTAAAGGCGATGCTGATTTTGCTATCGCGACCGAATCGTTACATTTATATAATGATTTAGTGATGCTCCCTTGTTATCACTGGAACAGAAGTATCATCGTCTGTAAGGATCACCCTTTAGCAAGAAAACAAGATATTACTATTCATGATATTGCTAAATACTCTTTAGTTACCTATGTTTTTGGCTTTACCGGGCGTTCAGAGCTTGATGCTGCTTTTGAAAAAGTAGGAGCCGAGCCTAAGATTGCCTTTACTGCAACTGATGCCGATGTGATTAAAACTTATGTACGTCTTGGTGTCGGGGTTGGTGTGGTCGCTACTATGGCTATTGATCCTAAAATTGATAGTGATTTGGTCACCATTGATGCAAGTCACTTATTTAAAGCGAGTACCACTAAAATAGGCTTCAGACGCGGTAGCTTCTTACGTGGCTATATGTTTGACTTTATTGAACGCTTTGCACCGCACTTGACCAAAGATATTATCACTAGAGCGATGATAATGAAAAATAATGCAGAAGTTGAAGAGCTATTAAAAGATATTAAATTACCGACCTATTAATCAATGTTGACCTTTGTTTCATACATTTATCATTAACTAGCTTAGCTACAGAATACACTGATAGCTAAGCAGCAAGTTAAATTCACCTTAAGCCCCGTTTAATCTTAATAGAGCCAGCCTAACTAATTCTCAACCTGAACTCTGTTAGGCTCGATTAAATTTAGACAAATCTCATCTACTCTTAACTAAGCCGTACATTAACACTCGGTAATATTTACAGCTAAGCCGCCCCTTGAGGTTTCTTTATATTTTGTTTTCATATCATTACCGGTTTCCCACATAGTTTTAATAACTTTGTCTAAGGAAACCTTTTGTGTGCCAGTGCCTCGTAATGCCAAGCGAGAGGCGTTAATCGCTTTGACTGAGCCCATGGCATTGCGCTCAATACACGGAACTTGCACTAAACCACCGACCGGATCACAGGTTAAGCCTAAATTATGCTCCATACCAATTTCGGCGGCATTCTCTACTTGAGTAGGTGTACCACCCATAATTTCGGTTAATGCCCCAGCTGCCATTGAACAGGCAACCCCCACCTCTCCTTGACAACCAACTTCGGCGCCTGAAATAGAGGCATTGGTTTTATATAAAATGCCAATCGCTGCTGCAGTCAGTAAATAACGAATGCAATCATCATCAGATACCGGTTGCACAAATTTATCGTAATAACACAATACCGCCGGAATAATACCCGCCGCGCCGTTGGTCGGTGCTGTTACCACTCGACTTCCTGCTGCATTCTCTTCATTTACCGCTAAGGCGAATAAGTTGACCCAATCCATAGCACTAAGAGGATCTGTCGATTTCTCTACCTTGAGTGTTTTGTACAACGCAGGGGCACGTCGGGTAACTTTAAGTCCGCCGGGTAAAATACCTTCGGTAGCGATACCGCGATCAACACTGCCGCGCATCGTTTGCCAAATAGTTAATAGGTGTGTATGAATATAGCTTTCATCATGCAAGCATTTTTCATTATCCATCATAATAGTACTAATGCTTAAGCCGGTGTCCTTTGTCAGCTGTAACAATTGTGCAGCATTAGTAAATTTATGTGGCCGGTCTATATTTTCATGCAAAGATAAAGCATGATCTTTTTCTTTTTCAAAATCACAATCTTGTACCACAAAGCCACCACCAATTGAGAAGTAGGTTTGACTAAGCACCACAGTTTCACCCACAAAGGCATAGAGCGTCATAGCATTAGCATGTTCTGGCAATGTCTTTTTCCGATGATAAATAATAGCATCATTTTTAGGAAAACTGACTTGGTGAGTGCCCGCTAATAGAATAGTTTCCGTACTTACTACGTTTGCTAAAATACCGTCAATTGAATCAATATCAATGGTGTCAGGTAGCTCACCATTGAGCCCTAAAATCACGGCTTTACCGGTACCGTGCCCAATCCCCGTTTGCCCTAAAGAGCCAAATAACTCACATTTTACCCGATCAACTGAGGTTAATTTTGATTGGTGGGCCAAAGTATCAATAAACAACTTCGCGGCTTTCATTGGACCCACGGTATGAGAACTTGAAGGGCCGATACCGATTGAAAATATATCAAATACACTAATCATAGGTTACATCCGAATAATATTTCGATAACAGTCAGGGTTACTGTTAATTATGTGGCTATGATAGGTTAAAATCTAAGGAGTACAACTCAAACAGTTAGTTTATTGATAAAAAAGTTTGTCATAAACTTAATAACTGGAAGCTTTACCTAACATGCTCAATTAAATCTTTAAGCATAGCAGCCGTGGCACCCCATATATTATAGTGCTTGTACGGGAAAAAATGGATATTAAGCTGCTGGCCATTACGCAGTACGTTAAAGCTGGTATGGTTGTTACTTTGCAATAAGTGTTGCAGCGGAACTTGAAAGATCTCCGCCACTTCGTTTTCGTCTTGCTGGTAAAGAGGCTGAGTATTGATGATGGCGATAATAGGTGTGATCAGGTAGCCGCTAATCACTTCATAAGTTGGTAGTTGTCCAATTACGGTGACGGAATCAGGAGATAGCCCAGTTTCTTCATAGGCTTCTCTTAATGCGGTTGAAATCATCGAGCCGTCTTCTGGCTCCGCTTTACCTCCAGGGAAACTTATTTGAGAAGGGTGGTGCCTGAGGTGACTAGCGCGTTTAGTGAGTAGTACTTGTAATCCTAGGTTAGACGTTGGGCTATCGACTAAACCAATCAGCACCGCTGCCGATTTTAGCGGCGCAGCGTGCTTATAATTATGGCTAGATTCTGCCAAAGGTGATAAGTGAAAACGTTGTAAAAACTCATTCTTAGTCATTGTTTCTCACTGGAATTTTAGGTCAACTTACTTAATATTGGTAGAATACAGTGTACTTTATCAAACGTTTCTTGGTATTCGCTCTCTGCAGTCGAATCGGCAACTAA
>Ga0105356_10003988_pt1 | contig 14344 bp, 10 predicted proteins | sample GOMGulsemesocosm_3_FD_83502 | JGI IMG/M metagenome (GOLD analysis project Ga0105356, IMG submission 83502) | Methane-oxidizing microbial communities from mesocosms in the Gulf of Mexico - GOM9D Gulf of Mexico | ecosystem: Environmental > Aquatic > Marine > Cold seeps | place: Gulf of Mexico...
CCGTTGTCAGTGGATCATGTGCAGCAGGTTGACGCGCAGGCAACCTTGAGTTTTATGCGTACCGGCATCCAGCATGGTTTGTTCAAAAAGCTGCGTCAGGGTCAGTTGCCGATGGAGGCGCAGGTCGATTTACATGGTATGACGGTTGAAGCTGCCCGCAGCATCGTGCTGGAGTTTATTCGTGATTGTTACCAGCACGACGTGCGTTTTGCCTTGATTACCCACGGCAAAGGCGAAGGCCGAACGCAGCCGGCGATTTTAAAAAGCTGTATTAATAGTTGGTTGCCGCAGTTACCCGATGTGCTGGCCTTCCACAGCGCTCAGAGTCGACATGGCGGTTTGGGTGCGACCTATGTGCTGATTCGCAGCAGTAAATCCTGATTTGTTGTTTTTGAAAGCACGGCTTTGTTTTTGCTGATGCAGCGCCTTTTTTGCTAATCTAGTGATGCAATGCGGTAATTGTTGCTAACTCTCTAACCTCTCGAGCCGCGTTATGACAATAATAACAAATGTTAACCCTGATCAGGCTCCAGTAACTGAAAAGTCCAAATGGTTTAACCTGCGACGCAAACGTTGTTGGGCGATTATTGCGTTGCTGTTTTATACCCTGCTGGGGTTTTTTGCGGTTTCAGCCATTATTAAAACTAAGCTCGTTGACCTGGTTGAAGAAGACCTGGGACGTAGCGCCCATATTCAAGCGATTTTATTTAACCCCTATGAACTCAGTCTGCGTATTCAGAAATTCGAGATGCGGGATACCGATGGCGTAAAACTGGCAGCCTTTGATGATTTTTTTATTAATTTTCAATTGTCGAGTCTGTTGCGCTGGGCGTGGACGTTTCGTGAAATCCGTCTCGATAACTCTTATGTCTATTGCGAACGTTTTGATGCGCTAGATTCTCGTCTCAGCCGTATGCTGGCCGATGCGGCAAAAAAGTCACTATCGCAGCCAAAGGCAGTCAGTGAAGAAACGGGTGGATTACCGCGACTGTTGATTCATGATTTGAAATTAAACGGCGGCGTTATCGAAGTGACTGACAATGTGCCCGCTACGCCGGTTGAAACCCAGCTCGGTCCGATTAATATTTTAATCACAAAATTCAATACCCTGCCTGACCGTTATGGACAGCAAACGGTGAACATCACTTTGCCTGATGATGGCAACTTGCGCTGGCATGGCAGTCTATCCCTGGCGCCATTTGATTCAGAGGGTGAAGTGGTACTGACAAACTCCAATTTGGGCATCAGTACGGCCTACCTAAAAGCCATGCTACCGCTGGAGGTTGTCGACGCTCGGCTTTCCAGTCGCTTTGAGTATCGTGTGCAGCTCGGCGAAAATGGCAAAATCGATGTTGATATCGACAATCTTGATGTTGAGTTGAATGATGTGGCTGTTACCGGGCTCACGCCTCAGGCGGAGTTTTTTACACTCAAACAGCTCGCGTTGCTGGGAGGCTCGCTTCGTTATCCGGAACAAAGTGTTCAGTTTGCTACGTTACGTGTTATTGAACCGCAGCTGGCTATTTGGCGCAACACAGACGGTTCGTTGAATCTGAACGACCTGACGTCAGAGTCAGATAATGAGGCTGAGGAGCAAACAGAGTCGGCAGCTACACTCGATACTGAAGCATCTAGTGATGGCGACGGCGAACCAAGCAAGCCCTGGCAGGTGGGGCTTAATGAGTTGGTGCTGGACGCAGGGCGTTTTAGCTTCGCCGATGACAGCGTCACGCCGGCCGCACGGATTGGCCTTGATGACTTGCAGGTTCGTGCGACGAATATTTCTAATCAGGACGGGGTCTCAATCCCTTTAAGTGTTGCCGCTAATTTCAGCCAAGGCGGAGAGGTTTCTGTGGATGCCATGCTGGAAATTCTTCCAGAATTTTCCTTTGTAGGTAAAACCAAAACACGCGGTATTCCTCTGTCTCTCGCGCAACCCTATGTGCAGCAATTTGCCCGAATTTTTATTGAGAATGGCACGCTCAATAGCGAGTTTGAGATTGCTGTTTCAAGAGCTAAACCGCTGACTGTTAGCGGAGCGATAAAGATTCCTGATTTGGAAATAAAGGATACGGTTGAAAGTAAACGCTTACTGGCATGGGAAAATCTAAACATCGAGCGGCTCAATCTTGATTTAGGCGTCGATAAGCTGGAACTGTCCCCGCTGCAGTTTGAAAAGCTGTTTGGTCGCATCATTATCCACAAAGATCAAAGCACCAACCTGTCCGGGCTGGTCATTGAAAGTGACCAGCAAACGGCTGGAAAGCCGATAGAAATAGAAGCCGCAGACACTAAAAGCAGTGGAGGCTTTGATGTTGTCATTGGCGGCGTCAGTATCAAGCAAAGCGGCTTGGATTTTTCCGATCTATCCCTGCCGCTACCCTTTGCGACACAAATTAAGGATTTAAACGGAGCTATTTCTACCATTGTCAGCAACAGCTCCGAACCGGCCAATATCAAGCTGGAGGGGCAGGTGGATGATTATGGGCTGTCGCGTATTAGTGGCTCGATTAACTTACTTGATCCGTTGCATCGCACCGACATTACCGTTGAGTTTAGAAATTTGCTGATGTCCAGCTTATCGCCCTATACCGTTCAGTTTGCCGGTCGTGAAATTGCCGAAGGTAAGCTCAATCTGGATCTAAGATACGACATCGATAAGAGTCGGTTGCAGGCCAGCAACAAGGTAACAATCAGTGATTTGCTACTGGGTGATAAAGTCGATCACCCCGATGCCGCCAGTTTGCCGCTGGGTCTTGCTGTGGCATTGCTGAAAGATGCCAACGGCGTAATTGATATTAATCTGCCAATTGAGGGCAATATTGACGATCCGGAATTTAGAATCGGTGGCATCATCTGGCAGACCTTCTCGGGATTGATCGTCAAAGCCGTCACGTCGCCGTTTCGTTTGCTAGCGGGATTGATTGGCGTTGATTCGGATAATCTCGGTGAGTTTCAGTTTCTGGCCGGGCGTGCTGATTTAACGCCGCCGGAGTTAGAAAAAGTTGCGCAGCTCAAACAGGCGTTGTTGCAACGACCTAAGCTGAGCGTAAAAATCAGTGGGGCATTTGCTCCAGAAATTGATAGGTCGGCGCTTAAATATAGCGCGCTGCGTCGAGCGCTGATTTTGAAGAAGGGCGGCGAAAGCGATGAGCTTGCGGATGTCGATATTCTTGATGAACGCTTGTTTAAACCACTAAAATCTCTATTTGTAGAGCGCTTTCCTGACGTGCCATTGAAAACCGTGCGTAACGAAAACAAGGTGCCGCCTGCCGATGACCCGGAAGGACGACCTATGCTGGATAAATTAGCTTATGCCGCAGACTTACGTGATCGGTTGCTAGAAATCGTTGTGATCACTGAAGAAAACCTCACAGCTTTGGCGCAGGCGCGCGCAGAGGCGATAAAAGTGGCTTTCCTGGCGGATGAGTTTGACGTCAGCCGAATTGAAATGGCTGAGCCTGAAAAGGTGGAGTCAGAAGATGGCAAATGGGTTAAGTTTGAGTTGGGTGTGACGGCGAAATAAAACTTAGCAACAGGTTTGGAAAGCAAGTTCAAGAAATAAAAAAGGGAGCCGATGGCTCCCTTTTTTAATGCGGCACTGTAATTAAATCAGGCCACGCGCCGTAGCGACGGCTTTTCTAACCTGCGCTGGTGCGGTGCCACCCAAATGATCACGGGCGTTCACAGAACCTTCCAGTGTCAGCACCTCAAACACATCCTGCTCGATGATGTCGCTGAATACTTTTAGTTCATCCAAGGTCAGTTCGGATAAATCCTTACCTTCGGCAATGCCAAAAGCAACTGCTTTGCCCACCACTTCGTGAGCATCACGGAATGGCATACCTTTGCGGACCGCATAATCGGCCAGGTCAGTCGCAGTTGAGTAACCACGCATGGCAGCTTCACGCATGCATTCTTTGTTGGCTTGCAGGGCTGGCACCATGTCGGCATAAGCTCGCAGGCAGCCTTTTAAGGTATCAATGCAATCAAACAGTGGTTCTTTGTCTTCCTGATTGTCTTTGTTGTAGGCCAGTGGTTGGGATTTCATCAGTGTCAGCAAAGAGATCAAATGACCGTTAACACGACCGGTTTTACCGCGTACCAACTCCGGTACGTCAGGATTTTTCTTTTGCGGCATGATGGATGAGCCGGTACAAAAGCGGTCTGGCAGATCAATAAAGTTAAATTGCGCGGAAGTCCACAGCACCAGTTCTTCAGAGAAGCGAGACATGTGGGTCATCAAAAGACTGCCAAAGGCGCAGAATTCGATGGCAAAATCACGATCACTCACTGAATCCAGCGAATTACGGCTGGGGCGATCAAAGCCTAGTAATTCGGCCGTGTAGTCACGGTCAATCGGGTAAGTCGTACCGGCCAATGCAGCGGAGCCAAGAGGCATAATGTTTACACGTTTGCGGCAATCTTGTAGGCGTTCGGCATCACGAACCAGCATTTCAAACCAGGCCATTAAATGGTGGCCAAAGGTGACGGGTTGCGCAGTTTGCAAATGGGTAAAGCCGGGCATGATGGTGTCGGCTTCACGTTCGGCTAAATCAATCAATCCGTTTTGCAGACGTTTTAATTCAGCAGCGATGACATCAATTTCGTCACGCAAATACAGGCGCATGTCAGTGGCTACCTGGTCATTACGTGAACGGCCGGTGTGCAGTTTTTTGCCTGTATCGCCAATTAGTGCGGTGAGGCGTGCTTCCACGTTCATGTGCACGTCTTCAAGGCTGATGGACCAGTTAAAGTCACCGGCTTCGATTTCATCACGTACCTGTTTAAGACCGCTAATGATGCTATCGCGTTCTTCGCTGGTCAGTACGCCAACTTTTTCAAGCATGGTGGCGTGGGCGATGGAGCCGGCGATGTCGTGGTGATAGAGGCGCTGGTCGAATTGAACCGAGGCGGTGAATGCTTCTACAAAGGCGTCGGTGGCTTCAGTAAAGCGGCCGCCCCAGGACTGGTTTTGAGTTCTTTCTTGGCTGTTTGACATAACGTAGTGGCTGATTTTCGACTATAGTGAATGGTGAAAAATGCTCGTTCATTCAGCGTGTTACTGAGTTTCTGTCGTAACGATTGGTGACGAGACATCGCGAGGCGCCGATTATATCACCGCAGCCGCTTATATGCTGGAAAATATCTATAACAGATGACAGGAGGGTGTTCTGAACTCAAAGCTGAACCAGCCAACCGTGACCGACAGAGGCGAATATTTTCTACCTGATCTGTGCCAGGGTCGGGCCGTGTTTATGTTGGTGCTGGTCACGGAGTTGCTGGTGTTGACCATGGTGCTGGCGGCATCCGGCATTCGCGGTTTTGCCTGGGAAGATTTTGCGCTGATCTCGCTGTTTGTGTTGTGGATTGCGCTGACGAGTGCGGCGTTGCTCTGTGGTTTGCGAAAATGGCTTGATCGCTTAGCCCTGACAACAGCTATTGTGACTGTATTGTTATTGATTGCCGGGGTGACGACCCTGTTTACGGTGCTGGCTGAGTGGGCGTTGGTCGGTGCTGATTTTAGTCGTTTTGGTGTGCAGATTAATGGCTACGATTTATTACGCAATTTGCTGGTGAGCCTAGTGATGGCGGGCATAGTATTGCGCTATTTTTATGTGCAGGCGCAGTTGCGCCGACAGGAGCGTGCGGAGTTACATTCCAGAATACAGGCGTTGCAGTCGCGCATTAATCCGCATTTTCTTTTTAACAGCATGAACAGTATCGCGAGCCTGATCAGTGTTGCCCCCGATCGTGCTGAGCAAGCAGTAGAGGATTTGTGTGAGCTGTTTCGAGCCAGTCTGCGAGAATCAGCTGAGCCGGTGGCGCTAGCCCGAGAATTGGAGCTTTGTCGACGTTATATGGCGATCGAACAATTACGTTTAGGCGACCGATTGCAGGTTAACTGGAATATTAAGGATCAGCCGCAACAGGCGACACTGCCTTTGTTGACCTTACAGCCCGTGCTGGAAAATGCGGTCTATCATGGTATTCAGCCCTTGGCACAGGGCGGTGAAATTGATGTGCAAGTGGCGGTGCTGCGCACAGGGAAAATATCACATTTGCAGATTCTGGTTAGCAATCCTGTGGTTGAGGTCGGCATAGTGCATGGCGATGAATCTGGCCATCGTATGGCACTGGATAATATCCGTGACCGGCTGGCAGCTTTGTATGATGGGCAGGCGAAACTCGATGTTGAGCAAACGAAAGAGAGCTTTGTGGCGTGTTTGACCGTGCCGTTCAAGGAGGAAACGGACTGATGTTAAAAGTATTGGTGGTTGATGACGAACCGCTGGCGCGGGATCGTTTAAAGCGTATGTTGAAGCCTGAAAGTGATTATCAGGTGGTGGCTGAAGCTGGCAACGGCGAGCAGGCAATTGCACAGGCGAAACGGCACGCGGCGGATATTGTTTTGATGGATATTCGCATGCCTGGCATTGATGGTTTGCAGGCGGCGAAACAGCTGGCTCAACAGGATAATCCGCCGGCGATTATTTTTTGCACAGCTTACGATGAGTACGCGATTAATGCCTTTGACGTGCAAGCTGTCGGCTATGTGTTGAAACCGGTGCGAAGAGCGACTTTGATGGAGGCACTTGGCCGTGCGCAGCGCATAAGTCGAGTGCAGTTGCAGGCGCTGACTTCAGAGCAAGCTGGCTCAGGAGAAGCACAGGCTCGCGCGCATCTCTCCGTGACGACAGCGGCGGGGTTAGAGCTGCTGACGTTGGATGACATTACCCATTTTCGTGCTGATCATAAATACGTCATGGCCTTTTGTAATGGGCGGGAGCGAGTGGTTGATGAGTCTCTGAAGACGTTGGAGCAGGAATTTGAACCGCGTTTTTTACGTATTCACCGTAACTGTCTGGTGGCGGTGGCGCATATCGAATCAATACAGCGTACTAAAATGGGTCAAAGTCAGCTACATCTACGGGGTATTGATGAAGCGCTAACTGTCAGTCGTCGGCATTTAGCGCTGGTCAAAGCGGTGATGCAGCGGATTTGAGTGACGTGATTTTTGCAGGATGGCCCTGTTCAGGGCGATTCACTTAGATGATTAAATCCAGATTTGGCTTGGGATTTCCCAAGGCGCCAGTATTTCGAATATTCCCTTCTAGCTTCTCTCGCGCTTCTTCTGTCGGGGCGATCTGACTTTCAGATGGCTCACCGCTATCGTCTTGGCTTTCGATACGAGCTGGATCGGTTTCTTGTTGACGTAACTGAGCCAGTTCCTGTTGCGCGCCAGTAACTAAGTTACTGGCCTGTGCCGCCACTCGTCTATCCTGAGATGACGGCTCGACAGGAGCCAGTGCTGCACGGCGAACCGTTTCGGCTTTGCGCAGAGTGGCTTCGGGATTGCCGGCGACTTCTGATGTGTCGATGTTAACGTGTCCGCCAACCGCATAGCGCTGGCCATCGGGGCCACGTTGAAATTGATAGGTTGGCCCGCCTAGCGCATAGGATCCGGCTGCCGCTAGGTGGGTTTGTTCATGGCTGCGAACTTCGCGATCACGATTTTTGAACGATTGTAATTCTTTGAATAGCGCGCTATTGGGATCGCTCAGCGCTTTGCGATGGGCTTCAGCACTTGTTTCGTTTGGAGCGGCCTTTTGTGTCTTATTTGAAGGCTCTGCCGCGTTGGCAAGATTGGCGTTTTTGTTGTTGTCTGTTTTTACAGTAGCCAGGGCTGAGCTTGATTCTCCGTTTTGTGCGCTGCTACGCTCGGCGCCTGTACGCGAAGTTTCGAGCTGAGTCGAAGTGTTGGCGATGAAGGGAGAAAAACCGATATTCATAGGGTGAGTAATCTTAAGCAGATACAAGGTACAGGTTTAACGACAATCAATGGCTGCTGTACCGGTGTTCATAGCTGTGAATTCAGAATAAACATTATGTCTGAGTATAGAAGCTAGAGTGATTGCTTTCCAGCCAACGCTCCGTGAAAACTGTGCTACAGCGCCTTTACAGTTTACTTTCACCCCTGAATATTTCACCATAGCGCATCTGTTGAAATAACCTTTGGAAGACTATGACAAACAAGCTGTTACGAATTGCTACCCGCGGCAGTCAACTGGCCCTCTGGCAGGCTGAATACGTGAAGGCACGCCTTGAGGCTACGCATGAAAACCTGCAGGTTGAACTGAATATAATGAAGACTCGCGGCGATAAAATCCTTGATGTGCCGCTAGCGAAGGTGGGCGGCAAGGGGCTGTTCGTTAAGGAACTGGAAACTGCCATGTTGGAAGACCGAGCCGACATCGCCGTGCATTCCATGAAGGATGTGCCGATGGAATTTCCGGAAGGTCTGGGGCTGGCAGTAATTTGTGAGCGCGAGCAGCCAACCGATGCCTTTGTTTCCAATAATTTTTCCAGCTTTGACAGTTTGCCACAGGGTGCCTGTGTGGGCACCTCCAGCCTGCGTCGACAGTGCCATATTCGCGCACTACGCCCAGATATAAAAATCGATTTTCTGCGTGGCAATGTTAATACCCGTCTGGCTAAGCTTGATGATGGTCAGTTTGATGCAATTATTTTGGCGTCAGCGGGCCTCATACGCCTGGGTATGGGCGATCGTATTACCGAGCAGCTCAGCATTGAGCAAAGCTTGCCTGCTGCTGGACAGGGTGCGGTGGGTGTTGAGTGTCGTGTTGATGATGAAGAAACGCGGGCGTTGCTAAGTGTTTTGCACCACCAAGACACCAGCATTTGCGTGACGGCCGAGCGGGCTATGAACCGTCATTTGAATGGCGGTTGTCAGGTGCCCATTGCAGGTTTTGCTGTCCTGGAAGAGGGCGGACAGGTTTTCTTGCAGGGCATGGTGGCCAATCCCGATGGCGACGAAATGCTGCGAGCTGAGCTGCGAGGCCCAATCGCGGAAGCAGAACAGATCGGTATTCGCGTGGCTGATGACCTGTTGTCACAGGGCGCGCAGGCTATTTTGGATGCCGTTTATAAAAACCATGGCTGACAGCGACGGTCACTGGCTAGCGGGTAATCGCGTACTGGTAACGCGCCCGGTTGCTCAGGCCAAAGGCTTGATCAAGGCAATCGAAGCGCAAGCTGGTGTTGCCATCCCTTGTCCGGTACTGGCGATTGAGGTATTGCCGGAAACGGCCGCAAACAAACAAAAAATAATCGACCTTGATCGCTACGATGCGTTGATTGTGATCAGTCGGAATGCCGCGCAAATGGGTCTTGCCCGAATAGAAAATTATTGGCCGCAACTGCCTGCGCATCTGCGTTGGTTTGCGGTGGGAAAAAGTACCGCTGCTTGTCTTGAGTCCGAAGGCATTTCTCCGCATGTTCCTGTTGCTGGTTTTAATAGTGAAGCTTTGCTTGAGTTGCCAGAACTTCAGCAACTGTCGGGTCGGCGTATTTTAATTCTAAAGGGTGAAGGCGGGCGTGAACTGCTTGAGAACAGTCTCTCAGAACGTGGTGCGGCAGTTGAAACTTTGGCGCTTTACCAGCGAGCTGCAGTGAGTTACTCGAAGCCGCAGCTGCAAACGCTGTTTGCTGATGGCAAACCTGATGCGTTGATTGCGACTAGCGTGGATGTTCTCAAAGCAATGGATAAGTTGCTGATCCCCACATTAGAAAACCGTTTCGAGTTGCCGTTGGTGGTTGCCAGCGAGCGAATTTCAGATGCTGCCAAGCAGTTGGGTTATCGCCGAATCATCACTTCCCCCAGTGCGGCAGATGACAGTATCGTCATGACTTTAAATGTAATAGGATAGAGCCATACGGGCTGGCGGTTGATGTGCTGACAAGGCCCTTTTCTGTTTAATAAACTGATTAAGCGATCATGGATTCGGATAATAAAGACGACACTACTTCCATTGAAGATAACGCTGCTGATACGTCCAAAACAGCGGGCAGCAGCAAATCATCCTCAGGAAAAATTCCACCGGTATTAAATGATACCGTTTCTGCTCAATCCTCTGCCTCCGATAGCAACAAAGCTCAAGCTAAAACGACGTCAGAAAGCAACGCGAAGACAGCTAAAAAGCCGACTAAAAAATCAGCACCCAAAGATAAGAAGTTGGGTGGTGCCATTGGCTGGCTGGCGTTATTGGTTGCGTTAATCGCGTTGGTGGGTGTGGCGTACGGGCTGTGGATTTTGCAGCAGGAAAAGGACAGCAAAAACGCTGCGCAAAGTCAGCTGAGTCAATCGCAAGCGCAACTGGTCGACAGCTTCAAAACCAGTACAAATGTGCTGTCGAATCAAGTGCAAGGTTTTATCAGTAAATCCGAAAGCCAGCAGGCGCTGATTAACAAGCTGCAAACACAATTACAGGCGACTAATCGTCAAATTAGTGAAGTTACACAGGTTAGCCGTCGTAGCTGGATGTTGGCAGAGGCCGAGTACCTGTTACGTTTAGCCAATCAGCGGCTGTTGATGGAGCGTGAAACGGCTAGTGCTCTGGCGTTACTTAGTTCAGCAGATCAAATCCTGGTAACGGTTGCCGAACCGGGTCTGTTTGACGTGCGCGAAGCTCTAGCGCGTGAAACGGCAGAATTACGAGGCATTGCACATGTTGATGTTGAGGGCGTTTTCGTCAAATTGGCTGCTCTGAGCGAGCAAGTTGAGACATTAGCGCTGTTAGCTCCGGATGTGGGTGCGGAAGATGAAACGGTACAGTCTACACTGAACGAAGAAGAGCAAAGTGTGTTGGATGCAGCGCTTGAACGTTTTGGCAGCATGGTAACTATTCGTCGTCGTGATGAGCCATTGGCGCCATTGCTGACTCCCGAGCAGCATTATCATGTACAACAAAATCTACGTCTCATGCTGGAGCAGGCGCAGCTAGCCTTATTACAGCGTAAAGCCGGTGTTTATAGCCGCAGCTTGGATAAAGCGGCTAACTGGGTTGAAATGTACTTTCAACTCAACGAAAGCGCACAGGCACTAAGAGCGACATTAAGAGAATTGCAGCAAGTGCATGTTGATCCGACATTGCCGGATATCTCGGCATCGTTGGCGTTGCTTAAGGCTTATCTCAGCACACCTTTGCCAGGTGCCTCTCCAGTAACAAAATCCCCAGTAAAAACGCCAGCAAGTACGATGAGCGGAGCGGTACAATGAAACGCTTGTTTGTGCTGATTTTACTGGCACTAGTGGCCAGTTATTATGTGGCGGCAAAAATTGCTGAAGATGCAGGTTATGTGCTGCTGTCCTATAAAAATATAACCATTGAAACCAGTCTTTGGATTGGCCTGGTGGTGCTGGCGGCTTTGGTTGTATTGATCTATGTGTCGGTTTGGTTGCTGATACGGGTACTGGGCAGCCGCAGCATGGTTAGGCGCTGGAGTCACAACTATCGACATAAACGCAGTGTTTCAAAAACCACCAGTGGCTTGATTGATTTGGTTGAGGGCAACTGGAAAAACGCTCAAAAGAAACTCAGTCAGGCCGCGCCACAGTCTGATACACCACTGATCAATTATTTGTCGGCAGCACGAGCGGCTGCAGCCAATAATGATCCCAACGGCAGCGAGCTATTTCTGAAAAAAGCCCATGACAGCACTCCAGGTGCAGAGTTGGCGATTGGTATCACCAAAACCGAAATTGATATTCAGAATGAGCACTACGAACAGGCGTTGGCTTCGCTGTTAGTGTTGCGCCAGAGTCACCCTAAGCATAAACATGTCGCACAATTATTGCAGCAGGTTTATGTAGCGATGGAGGATTGGGAAGCTTTGCAGGAATTAACGCCGCTGTTGCGTAAATTGCGTGTCGCTTCCGAAGCACGGCTTGATGATCTTGAAAAACAATCGGTATTAAAAACGTTACAGCGGGCGGGGCAGCAAAAGCCTGATCAGGATCAGCAAGATTGTGCTAATCAACTGCATCGAACCTGGTTGCGTGTGCCTGCCAAGATCAAAGTGCTGGAAGAAGTTGCTCTTCAGTATGTGCGTAATATGATGACGTTGGGGGATGTGACCAGAGCTGAAGTGGCGCTTCGCGAAACGTTGGATAGTGAATGGAGTGATACGCTGGCTGTCGATTACGGGTTGCTGACCGCTGACAGTGCGCAAACACAAATGAAAGCAGCTGAACGGTGGCTCAAGAAGCACAAGGGCAGCGCTGAGCTGCAGCTGACGCTGGGGCGGTTAAGTTTGCGTAATCAGTTGTGGGGTAAAGCACGGGAGTTTTTTATGGCCAGCCTTACGCTGCGAGAAACGCCCGAGGCGCATGTCGAGCTAGGTCGGTTGCTGAAACATATGGGTGAGCAGGAAGCTTACCAAAAACATATGCAGCAGGGCTTTGAAGTGATAGCTGCGAATCTGCCAGTAATGCCAATGCCTAATGAGCAGCGAGCTAGCATTACGCAAATAGCGGCAGACAGCTAGATCTGAATAGTTAGTTTAGTTTTCTGCTCGCGGCGCATAATGAAAGACATCTGAATAGGCTTGCTGTTCTGGCAGGCCGTGACTAACCAATACATCCAGTGTGGCGTATACCATCAGCGGCGAGCCGCCGATATAAACTTCTGCGTTTTTCAGGTTGTCAAAATCGGCAACAATGACGTTGTGCAAGAAACCTTCCCTGCCCTGCCACTGGCACTCTTCGGAGGCATCACTGACCACGGGTGTGAAGTGGAAGTTGGCATGCTGTTGCTGCCACCCTTGCAGTTGCTCCAGCATATAAAAGCCATCAGCTCTTTTGGCACCCCAGTAAAGATGGATGGGGTTGCTGAGTCCGCTGTTGAAGAGTTTCAGCAGGATGCTTTGCATCTGTGAGTAGCCCGTGCTGGCGGCGACCAGAATAACCGGTGCTGCGGGCTCAAAAGAAAGCGGTGTTGGTAGGTGACAATCACCGAGCGGTAACTCGACCTTGATGGCCTTCTCATTTAGCGCCTGCTGAATAATAGTTTCAGTGCTTTCGTGGCGATCAATATGCAGTTCTAGTGAGTCGGCATCTGGAGAGCTGGCAATGGAAAAGGGGCTGCGGGTACCGTCAGTTCTTTCGATGTTTAGATACTGGCCAGCTTTAAATGACAGTGCGCATTCTTCGCCGGGTTGTAAAACGAGGCGATAGACGGAGCCATTGAGTGGCGTACAAAGGGTAACTAAGCAATTCACGAGCATTCAAATTCCAGTAATAATCGATTTCTAAGGTGTGTAGCGCGGCTGATTAGTGGTTAATCAATGCCCAAACTGTCCCAGATGTCATCCACGTGTTTTTTTACATCGTCATCCATGGTGATGGGGGTGCCCCATTCACGATCCGTTTCGCCGGGGAATTTATTGGTGGCATCAAAGCCCATCTTTGAGCCTAGCCCGGCAACCGGCGAGGCAAAATCCAGATAATCAATCGGAGTGCTGTCGATGATGGTTGTGTCGCGGCCGGGATCCATGCGGGTTGTCATGGCCCAGATTACATCGTTCCAATCTCGTGCGTTAATGTCATCATCGGTGACGATTACAAATTTAGTATACATAAACTGCCGCAGAAAAGACCATACGCCCATCATCACACGCTTGGCGTGGCCGGGGTATTGTTTCTTCATTGTGACCACCGCCAGCCGATAGGAACAGCCCTCCGGTGGTAAGTAGAAATCGACAATTTCTGGAAACTGCTTTTGCAGGATCGGTACAAACACCTCGTTTAATGCAACGCCTAATACAGCCGGCTCATCAGGTGGGCGGCCAGTATAGGTGCTGTGGTAAATGGGGTTTTTACGCTGGGTAATGTGCGTAATGGTGAAAACAGGGAAGCTCTCCACCTCATTATAATAACCGGTGTGATCACCAAAGGGGCCTTCATCAGCCATTTCGCCAGGCTCAAGATAACCTTCCAACACAATTTCAGCGCTGGCGGGAACCTGTAAATTGTTACTGATGCATTTTACGACTTCGGTTTTGTTGCCGCGTAATAAGCCCGCAAAGGCATATTCGGACAGTGTATCGGGCACCGGTGTCACGGCGCCTAAAATGGTTGCTGGATCAGCCCCTAAGGCTACAGCAACGGGGAATCTTTCTTCGGGGTGCTCGGCTTGCCACTCACGAAAATCTAACGCACCACCGCGGTGTGATAGCCAGCGCATAATGACTTTGTTGCGGCCAATCACCTGTTGACGATAAATGCCCAGATTCTGGCGATCTTTGTGCGGGCCTTTAGTAATCACCAATGGCCAGGTGATCAGTGGGCCAACGTCGCCTGGCCAGCAGGTTTGGATCGGTAGCTTGGACAGATCAACATCGTCACCGCTGATAATGATTTCTTGACAGGGAGCCTTTTTCACTACCTTGGGGGCCATGTTCATGACCTGTTTGAAAATCGGTAGTTTTTCCCAGGCATCTTTCATGCCTTTAGGTGGCTCTGGTTCTTTCAGGAAGGCCAGCA
>Ga0105356_10003990_pt1 | contig 14340 bp, 7 predicted proteins | sample GOMGulsemesocosm_3_FD_83502 | JGI IMG/M metagenome (GOLD analysis project Ga0105356, IMG submission 83502) | Methane-oxidizing microbial communities from mesocosms in the Gulf of Mexico - GOM9D Gulf of Mexico | ecosystem: Environmental > Aquatic > Marine > Cold seeps | place: Gulf of Mexico...
AACAGAGTCCTTTATCTCAGCGGCTTCTTTCCAGGAGACCACGCGAGTTCTAACCGACGCTTCAGTACGTGGCGCTAGAGACGACCTACGTGGCTTGAAAGAAAACGTTATCGTGGGTCGCTTGATCCCTGCGGGTACGGGCTTGGTTTATCACCAAGAGCGTCGCCGCAAGCGCGAAGGTCTAAGCTTTGATGCGAACGCTAAGTTTGACGAAGAAGTAGCGGTCAACGTGAACATGGTCGCCCCTGAATCAGATAATCCTTTTGAGATTACTGTTGAAGTAGAGCAGCCATCAGCCGAATAAGCATTAGCTTATAAGGTTGTAGAAAAAGCCCGCGGCAATATATTTGTCGCGGGCTTTTTTGTGCCCGCACATGGCCCGCCGCAAGCAGCGCCAAGCCTAACCCGGTTGATTTGATTAATTACTCCAATGGGGCGGCGTAGGATGGGGCTCTGTATCATGGATGACCTACACCGAGGGCAGCCACGATGTTCAATAATGAACCCATTGAGGTGTGTTATGTCCCGTTCTACTTCTACCGTTGTCTTGCCAGAGGGCTCGCCCTTTGCGGATGAGGACCTTGATAACCTGCTGGTGCTAAGTGAGCAAAGCCCACAGGCTCAGTCGGCCAAGGATATCAATCAAACCATCAACGCCTTGACCGCCGACGTCGCGCAATTTGCAACGGCCTTTGGCCTCAGTCGAGAGATTATCAACCAGTCGATTGACGACCTTAGGCGTCAAGGGGCCCATGCGCAAACTCAACTCGACAGTGTCAGTGATCGCCACGCAAGGCAAATTCATGTGGCGCAGCAGGGAATCGTGGTGCTGTCCAAAAAGCAGATTAAGACAGACCAATCCCTTGAAGCCCTTAAGATTGATGCACAGAACAAGCACCAAGGGGTTCAAGAAACCTTATTGCAGCACGATGGCTACTTCAATGCAGTGCAAACTGATTTGGCGCGCTGCGATGAAGAATACAGGCAGGCCCGAGACGCCATGGCCGCGCAGGAGCAGCGCCTGCTGGCGTTGCATGAACACCTGCAGACCCTAGAGGCACTGGAGCACGCCCTGCAAGAACAGCTAGAGCAACAGAACCTGACGCAGCAACAGGAAAGCAAACAGTTAGGCCAGGCGATTCAAGCGAATAAGCTGCTCATCGAAGGCTTGCAGGCTTTGTACCAGCAACAACAGCAGGCACTGGACGCCAGCCATCACCAACACACGGCGCTGTGCGAACGTGTTGATGGCCTACAGCAAGGCCTTACCCAGTTAGAGGGGCAGTCACTGGCGTATCAGCGGTTTAACAATAGGCGCTTTTGGCGCAGCAGTGCCGTGTGGTCTACGGCATTGCTCGCGTGCTTTGCCTTGCTGGCAACCGGCTATTACTACGCCAATGCTAGCTGGCAGGCCAACCAGATTGAGATGGCCCATGTGAGCGAAGTGCAGGGAGACCAGCAGGCCCGCTTGAGCGGTATTGATCGCGGTGTTGACAACATTCATCAGCAGCTGGCCGAGTATGCATTGGCCACACAGACACTGGACGAGCAGGTGGATGATTTGCGCTACGTCTTGCAAGGCCCGGGTATTAGCGGGGCGGGCGCAAGCCAGCCCGTGTTGCCACTGCTGAGCACAGAACAGCTGGGCGCTTTAAACGGTTCGTCGTATAGCCTACAGCTGTTAACGGTCAATCGTTGGCAGGACGTGGTTAATTTTATGAATCAACGCCAAGGGGCATTGGCGGGTAAAACCTTGTTCTATGCACCCACGCAGCACAAAGGGGGCACGCGCTTTAGCCTGTTTATGGGGGTATATGAACACTATACCGATGCCCAGGCCAGCCTAAACGCTCTGCCGCTGCGCCTGAGCAGTAATGCACCGTGGATTAGGACGGTTGGCAGCATACAGGCCTCGATGGTCCAGTAATGCTTGAGCCTATCGCTTATGCGGATAGACTGTCACAGCGGCTCTATATAGTGCACCCCGCCAAAGTAGCGGGGCAATTGTAATAGTTTTGTAAACGACCAGTTTATACAAAATTTACAATCACTCATGTTGTATGCTGCGGCTGTAAAATTTCAGGGACTGAAAGGTCTCTTTTTCTAGATAAACGGAAGTTGTATGTTGTTTGTAAATTCATCCCCCCTCCCTAGAGTGATTGTTACATCATTGCTCTTGCTTATCGGCTGTACGGCTCTTGCGGTAGAGCAGCCCTATTTTTATCACCCCTCGGGCTGGATTGAGCTGGATAAGAGTTTTTCATCTACGGCGTTGGGTTTGCCCGGCAGGTCTGCCGATGAAAGCGAGCAGCTGCTTATTATTGAAGAGTTTCACAAGCGCATCAGCGCTGCTGTGATATTAGAAAAGAGTAAATCCAAAGAGTGCCAAAAAAGCCAAGCTAAGCAGCTGGACCTTGATGGCGGAGGCACGGCTTATTTTTATGCCTGTAGTGGTTTTGCAGACAAACAGAAAAGCCCCTACTACCAATTTTCTCGCCTAGTGCAAGGCAAAGAAAAGAATTACAAAATCACTTTCCTGTGGCGTGTCAAAGAGCTAGCGGCCACTGGCTATACGGAAAAATTAATCGAGAGCCACTGGGAGAATACAAAGGACGCACTATCCGTTGTTAAGCCCTGTGATAAAAAGTTAGACGATTGCTCAGACAATCTCGCCGCACTAATACACCTCAGCAGCAAGCGTGAACCTTTGCGTGCCACCGCTGCAACGCAAGAACGCTGGTAAATTAAGGAATTATGATGAGTCGCATTACCGTACTAGGCCTAGTTTTGGCCCTTGGCTTTTCTACTGCAAGTCATGCAGAGATAAAAGAAGATAACTATGTAGTGATGGAGGGAGACTTTAATGCTGACGGAGTCACCGACTACCTCATGCAGTCTCTAGGCGAGAAAGCCTCCGTACCCTACGATATAGAAGTTTTCCTGTCGGGTGTAAGCTACTTACTGCAGAGCCAGTCGGGGCAGTACGTCGTTGCGGTCGCATCCCCTACTGTCTTGGCCAGCGCGGCGTGGTCGGCGTCAACTGCCAGCCTGCACTATGCAGATTTCAATGGCGACGGCAAAGCTGATGTCTTGTTAAAGTCTAATGTGGGCGGTCAGTCTCTATTGCTAGATGGCAGCGCTGCTATACCGCAACTGACTCAAATCACTAGTAACTCAGTTCTGGCGGCGTCTAGCAGCAGCGTTGATGTACGCGACGTGAATGGAGATGGGCGTGCGGACCTAGTGTTAATTAGCACGCAGGGAGAGCAAACAATTTTATCGGCAGCAGATGGCAAGCTACCTGGTTTGGATGATGCAAATGCATTACCTGTGGTACGCAATATTATTGCAGGCTCTGCAGCGGTAAGTGATAGCGGGTCGGCTAGTTACTCCGTGCCTATCAGTCTGCCTCCGGGCCGCGGCGGGCATATGCCATCGTTGGCTATGAGCTATAACAGCCGCAGTGGGTCATCTGTGCTGGGCACAGGCTGGCAGTTGTCGGGACTGTCTAAATTACACCGTTGTGCGCCAGTATTAGATATTGATGGCCAAGTGGGTGCACGCCCGTATAAAGCGGAAGAAAAATGGTGTGTTGATGGCAAGCGCTTAGTTGAAACGGCAGAGGCGGATGTTTTTGCCTTTGAAGTAGACAACCAGTCTAGAGGCCAATTTAGTGGCTCAGGCAACAGCCTGTCTTTCCAGTTGAAAACTAAATCAGGCAGTGTACTGACCTATGGCGGCACAAATGACTCGCGTGTAGTTAGTGAAGATGATGTCATTCACTTATCCGTCAGCAGGGTCGCTGACCAGTGGGGCAATAGCTACAGCGTAGCATACGACACCAGCACCGCGGATAAGGTCATTGAACAGTACCCGGCGTCGATTAGCTATGCACCGAATGTGAAGGTTGAATTTAAATATGAAAGCCGTTTTAAGAGCTTTGACGCGGCGACTAAGCAAGATTATATGTCTAGCTACCGAGGCGAGCGCGAATTTAGAAATACAAAACTAGTTGATAAAATAGAAATATCGATTGCCGATAAAATAATACATGACTTAGACCCCGTTTATGAAAGGTCTTCGACAACAGGGAAATTCCGTATGGCGTCTCTGAATGAATGTCGATATTCATTACAAGGCGGTGAAAAAACCTGTGCACTCGCGAGTGAGTTTAAGTGGAGTGAAGGCGAGCAAGGCTACGAGGCCGAGCAAAATTTAGACGGCTTATCGTCTACTCAGTACACGGGCCAGCGACCCGTTTATGCCGACTTAAATGGCGACGGCTACAGCGATATTGTTTGGGCTCAGGATGGGGCTTGGCATGTGGCGCATGGAACAGGGGTTGGCTATTCTCCTGCTGTGTCTACAGGAGTAACGACGGGGGCAGATCCTGATGTGTCGGGTTTGGCTTTGCCAGTTCGTATTGACGGGCAAAATAAAATCGGCTTGGTTGTCGGGGTTAACCAGACATACTTTATAAAGTGGTATGTTATTGATTTTGAAAGAAGTTTTACGGGGCTGTACACTGGCCACACTAAGTCAAGATTCCTGGGTCATACCCGTGGGGCGAAACCAATTATTGTAGATATCAATAAAGATGGAATGGATGATATTTATTTTTCATACGAGGAAGAAATTGCTAGTGCATATAGAGATGATGAAAATGAATTTGAACAATTAAAGGGAATATCTGTCCCTTTTTCTGACCATGCCCAAAGAGTGAATAAAATTCAAAGTGGAGGGGCTACTACGGATGTAGAGTCCCCCTCGGAGGTGATGAAATACTCTCATTCATATGTGGCATTTCGCACAAGCTCTGAAATAGGAGAGAAAGGGGATTACATCTTACAAAATCAGTACTTAGACACCCCTGAAAAAACATACTCTACTAAAGTTTTAGATCTTGATGGAAACGGCATTCAGGATATAGTTACTAGAAATAGTTTTGGTACAGTAGTAAAGGTTTCATACCATAAAGAAGATATAAAATTAAAACTAGAGGAGGACTACCCGAAAGAAAAATCTACCATGAGAACTTTCTGTGACACCTTTGGTGCTACGGACTCTAGCTCTTGTTTTGAAGTGTTATTAAACCAACTGTCATTGGTGGGGCAGGATAATTCTGCCAGTTATGCACAGATTATGTCTAAAATTCATTTGCCAGGATCTAGTAATGATTTTGATAATTCAAGATTTATAGATATTAATGCAGATGGGCTATTAGATTTCGTATATAGAGATAATAGCTCGAAGGAGTGGAGAGTTCACCTCAATAAAGGGGTGGATACATTAGAGTATATGCTATCAGGAGGGGGGTCTGGCTATGCCCCGTTTGATTGGAATAGTTATGTTTCGAAAGTAACATCTAATGGAGATGTAAAGAAAACTATAGCTGTAGACTATGATGGGAACGGGCTGCCTGATCTATTGGTAGAGCAGCTAGATAGTCAAGGTGATAGTTATTGGGTCGCATTGAAGTCGACAAGGAGAGCTGTAGAAGATAATGGAGTAAAAAAATATTTCATAGACTTCATCTCTGAAGATACAGGCCAGAAAGTAGAAGGAGTGATCCCTGCATTAAGTAATGCAAGTGATACCCTGCCCTCTCTTGAGCCGACATTACAAAAGCCCGTTAATATAGACGTCAATGCGGATGGTCTAGCAGACTTGGTTTATTTGGACGACAACCAGTGGAAAGTGCGCTACCGCAAGAACAAGCCTTCTGACTTGATGGAAGAGGCAACGAATGGCTTTGGGCAGAAGAGCAAGTTTGTCTATGCACCGCTGACCGATGCCTCGGTTTATACCTACGAGCAAGATAAAAACTTATCTACCTATCCTTACTTGCAAGTCATGAACTCTATGTTGGTGGTTAAGCAGCATGAGCAGAGCAACGGCATAGGCGGCTTAAATAGCACGGCTTATCAATATGCTGGCGCCACCGTGCACCTGCGTGGCCGTGGATTTGCGGGCTTTAGAACCGTTACCGTCACCGATCCCTTGGGTAAAACCCTAGAGAAAACCTTTGGGCGTGAATTCCCCCATGCGGGCAAGGCGGTACTGGCTGAGTTGAGGGCGCCGAACGGCCGCTTGATCAGCCGCTCACGCAACACTTGGGCTCAGAAAGAGCTACAGCCTGCAGGCAAAATTAAGCGCTACTTGCCGTATATGCAAAAGCGCGTCAGCGAAAGTTTTGATCTGCAAGCGTTAGCGACAGAGCACCCGATCAGTGCCACCATTAGTGAAATTACTGATATAGACGACTATGGCAATATTAAGGCGCAAAGCACCCGCACCGGTCAGTCCTATGATGCAGCATCGGGTACACTAAATCATGTGCTCAGCAGCACCGTAGCGAGCAGTACTTATGTGAATGCCACTACATTTGCCGACTGGCGCGTGGGCTTCTTGGACGAGAGCACGAGTACCGTCACAGCGGCCGGTAATGTCGGCGCGATCAGCAGCACGACCGACTTTGTGCAAAAAGCGGGCAAGCTAGTCCCTCAGTCAGTGACGCAACACAAGGGGTCGGCGGTGGCCAGCAGCTCCACCTTCACCTATGACGACTACGGCAATGTTGAAAATGTCAGTGTGACAGCGGCTGATCCTATTAGCACTACCGTGCCCACCCGCAACACGGTCAATGTGCAATACGACAGCACGGGCACCTTCCCGCAAGTCAGCAAAAATGCCCTAAACCATAGCGTCACACAAAAGTTTGATAGTCGCTTTGGCGCGCCCTATGAAGTGACGGATGCTAATGATTTGATCAGCAAGGTCACCTACAACAACTTTGGTCAGGCGATCAGCTCAGAGTCTGCCGATGGCACACTATCAATGGTCAGTACCTCGGCCTGCCCAGGCGATGCGGATTGCCCCGCCAATGCGGTGTTGAGCATTACTACCAAGGTTAGCCACAAGACAGAGAAAGGCATGGCACAGCCACGCAGCACCCAGTACCACGATATGTTGGGTCGCCCCTTGCGCAGCAAGACCACCAGCCTAGACGGCCGCACTATCCTGACCGATACCGAGTACGACAGCTTTGGCCGCGTGACGCGCCAGTCGAATCCCTACTATAAGGGTGAGACTATCTACTGGACCCAGTACCAGAACTACGACATCTTGGGCCGCCCTAAGACCGTCTTGGCCGCTGATGGTGGCTCGGTCACCTTTGACTACACCTCGGTGAAAAAAGGCCATAGCCGTGAGCAGCGCACCCACAATATTGTGACGCCCACGGGCACGACCACACAAAGCACCGTGCGTATCAATAATGCCCTAGGTCAGTTAGTGGAGAGTCAAGATGCCAATGGCACCAAAGTCGCCATGGCCTACAACCAACAGGGCTTGTTGCGTTGGACACAGGTAGGCGGCAATGCGGATACACAGATCACCGCGCGCTACGATATCGCCGGTAACAAAACCTATCTTAAAGACCCCGACACGGGCGAGCTGAACTACCAGTACAACGGCCTAGGTGAGCTGCGCAAGCAAACGGATGCGCGCAACAAGTCCATTACCCTTGCCTACGATGTACTGGGACGCCTGAAGACCCAAACAGACGAGCTGGGCGACAGCACGTGGACCTATGACCAGGGCGCGAAAGCCGTGGGCCAGGTGAATGACATTAGCGGCCCCAACTTCAATGAAACCTACAGCTACAATAATTTAGGCCTGTTGGAAAAAACGGAAACTAGGCTAATGGGCAGCAACACGCCCTATGTATTCAACTACGCCTACGACGGCTTCAGCCGTGGCAAGAGTATCCGCTACCCGTCGGGTGTGAAGGTCGAGTCGGTTTACAGTGCCTCGGGTTATCTGCGTCAAGTCAAAGACGGCAATAGCGACACGGTGTATCGTAATATTCAAGCGATGGACGCCTTTGGTAATATCAAAACGGAAAACTACTTCCACGGTATTCAGACCCAGCGCAGCTACAACTTAAAGACCGGGCGCATAGAGAGCATTCAAACCAGCGCCAATGGCCAGAGCAATAATGTGCAAAACCTCAGCTATAAATTCGATAGCCTGGGCAATCTACACGAGCGCAAATCAGCCGCAACCGGCCAGACGGCGGTCACCGACAAGTTCAGTTATGACAAGCTTAACCGCCTAGACCTGGCCGAAACCTTTGGCCTCAGCGGCGGCAAGCGTGTACTGGATTATGAATACGACGCTCTGGGTAATATCGTTAGCAAAACCGGTGCTGGCAGCTATACCTACGCCGAGCACAATGCCGGTGTGCACGCAGTCACCAGCACCGAATTGGCAGGGGTGAAAACCGACTACGCCTATGACGCGGTGGGCAATATGACCCAACATGGCGGAACGAACATCAAGTACACGGCCTTCAACAAGCCCTACGAGATCAAGAAAGGCATTATGCCCGTGGCCGACGTACTGACTCAGTTCACCTACGGCCCCAGCCGTCAGCGCATCTATCAAGAGACCACCCACAAGGGCAACCGCACCTTCAAAACCTACTATGTGGCCGGCGGCCTCTACGAGGAAGTGATCGACGTTAGCCGTGGTATCACCAAGCAGAAGTCCTACTTGGGCAGCGGCTTGCTGAATATCAAAACCACCCAAGTGGGTGTCGTCGGCGACAAGACAGAGACCCTGTTAATGCACAAGGACCACATCGGCTCTACCGATGCGATCAGCCGTATTGATGCACAGGGTAATGTCACCCTACAAAACATGAGCTTCGATCCCTTCGGCGCCCGCCGCAAAGGCGATTGGAACAAGTCTGATGTCGCTCTGGAAAAAACCATCGAAGAAATCGCCTTTGATCTCAGCACTCAGGGCTTTACTGGTCACGAGCACTTAGACGGCACGGGCTTTATTCATATGGGTGGGCGTTTGTACGATCCGCGCACGGCACGCTTTATGTCGGCGGATATTGTGGTGCAGGCACCGGCGTTTAGTCAGTCTTATAATCGGTATAGTTATACATTGAATAATCCGTTGAGTTTTACGGATCCGAGTGGTTACTATTATGACCCGGTGCGGAATATGATTATTGTGACCCCTCAGCCATATATCCCGCCGCCGCCAGTGAATGTTAATTTAATTAATATTAACAATAATAATAATTTTGTATCAAATGTTGTTGTCAGTACTCATAACAATAATTTGCAAACCAATATTAATAATGCTTCCAGTAGTATTGGAGGCAGTTCCAGCTCCTCTAATAATAACTCTGGAGTTCATACTACGGTATCTCCCGGGGTTGTCAGCGCAGGCAACGTGATTGCTACTACTTCAACGGTTGGGCCAACGGCTCCGACGGTGACTGCGCCTGTTGTTCCAGAGCCGGAGCCGGAGCCGGAGTTGTTGGAGGTTAGTGTTGGTTCTGCTGGGGGGCTGTATGCACCTCAATGGGGGCAAGCGGAATCGGCATTTGGCATGCCGGGGCAGATTGCTCAGCCAGTTGCACAGGCATCTAACCCTGTGTTTGATACAATATTTGGCGGGCCCATAGATATGGCTATGGGGGCCGCTGAGGGGAATTGGAGCTTATTTGCTCTAGGGGCCCTGTCTATGGCAAGACTGCCAGTCGGAAAAGGGGTAAAAGAGTTTGACACCGTTCCTTACAGACCAACAAACTCCCCTTATGTGAATCATCACGGCATTAACGATGTGTGGGCTAAAAACAACATTCCTGGATATGTAAGCAGAGCTGCCCATAACCCAACAATGGCACTTGGCTCTGATGCACATAAAGCAGCACATAGAGCAGGAAATGCTTATTTGAAAGAAGTGTTTGGGGCTGTTCGAGGGCAGGCAAAGAACTTAAGCCCAAGACAGATGCAGCACATGGCAGAGCGTCAGTTTGATGCAGCTAAGGTTCCTGCTGAAGCGCGCCAGGAATTTTATAGAGAATTCAACAGGTATATATATGAGTTTGGTATTTAAGTTATGAAAAAAATAATTCGTGAAATATCTAATACTAAAGATTGTATTGTGTTGCCGCCATGTGGTGCCCCAGATTGTTTAAACAAGCACAGTATGCCTGAAGACCTAAGTGCTTTTTACAAAGAGTGTGGCGGAATTAAGTTTTTTCATAGTTCTGACTACACTATGGAAATAATGCCCCCGAGTGAATTTAAGTTGTCTAACTTAGATATTTTAGGCGAGCACTGGGAAGAAAATATTCCACAGGGTGACATTTCTGAAAATTGGTATGTGGTTGCTGGTGCAGGCCCGGAGCAAAAAATTTCAATTGATTTGTCTGGAAGCCGCTTAGGTAAGTGTTATGACAGTTTTTGGGATATTCATGCGACTCCAGGTGAGTCCCCCGTTGTAGCCTTATCCTTTACTGACTTACTAGAAAGGATACTTATGAATAAAGGGCAGTATTGGTACTGGTTGGCTGACGGGTTTGAGCCATTAGGTGATGCATATTCATTCTAGCCCGTAGCTTGGAGCAACAAAAGAAACCCCAACAAAACTTGATCGGGTCACGGGTATTAAATATTAAGGCTGGCATGGCTCGCGAATACCCACAGCTGGGGTTCATGCCTCACCCCAGCCTACGAATGAACAAGGAAGCATAAATATGTGCTTCTTAAATTAAACGGCGGGGCTAAAACTCCCGCCAGCAGCCTATCTGCATAAGCCTATGCGGATAGGCTAAAAAGCAAACCCAGCTACCGAAATGGCTGTTTGATATAGGAAAAGGAAAAAATGAAAAAACTACTAAGCAAGACAGCACTCGTGTTGCTGTTACTCAGCCCTGTTATGTCACAGGCCGCCCCCCAGTGGTGCCGAGGAACGATAGAAAATCTGTGGACCAATAGTGTAGGTGACGTATTTGTACTGCCCTCTTCACGAGGCCAGCATGTGCAGATTTGCAATGTGAAAGCGACATGGAAAGAGATAGACCCAACAACGTGCATGATGTGGGTCTCTCATGCCCAGGCCGCGGTCACGGGCAGTAAGCAAACGATTATTCACTACGCTGATGTGCCCAGCTGTTCTTCTGTACCGCAGTATTCGGCTGCCCCCGCTCCCGTTTATCTGATGTTGAACAGGCAATAAGCTTTACAGCGGCATGGTTTGATGGTGCGCAAAGAGAAATAAAACGAGTTGTATTACATAGGTTGATCATGAAAAGTATAAATGGAAAGTTGTTGATGTTGAGCTTGGCACTGCTGGCGCCCTTAGGCGTGACCGCAGCATTAACGCCCACATGGAATGTTGCTCTAGACGGTAATATTGGCTCGTCTGCGACGTTGACGACGAATAACCAAGTATTGCTGGGTGAGCATGGCGGCAAGCTGCGCCAGGTGAGCTCGACTGGTGTGACGAGCTGGGTGTATGAGGCCGGCGCTGCGATCGGCTCCTCCCCTGCGATTAATGCACAGGGTTCGGTTTTCTTTGGTACAGAAGCGGGTAAGGCGATTGCCCTGAATGGCGCTGGCGTTGTGCAGTGGGAGTATTTAACTCAGGGGCGCATCTATGCCTCACCTGCGATTGGCTTAGACGGCAATGTGGTGTTTGGGTCCGCGGACGGCACTGTGTATGTGTTTGATGCCAACACGGGAGCATTGCAGTGGCGCTATGCAACGGGGGCGGCAATTGGTGGCTCTCCGGCGATAGGCCGCAAGGGCGAGATTATTGTGGGCAATAAACTGGGCAAGATACTGGCCCTGAATACCCAGGGCAAGTTGCTATGGAGCTATCAGTCGGGCGGCGGTATAGGATCTATTGCGATTGACGAAAATTCGATCGTTTATTTTGGTGGCTTCGACAATACCCTAAAGGCTTTAAATGCAGACGGCAGCTTGAAGTGGACGGCGGTACTGGGCGGGCGCGTGGCGTCGGCGCCGGTAGTATCGGCAACGGGTCTTGTATATGTAGCGGCCTATGACGACAGCTCGGTGTATGCCTTTAATGCGGCGGGCCAGCAGCAGTGGAAGTCCACTCTAGGCGGCAAGTTGTATTCCTCTCCCTTGTTGACGGTCAGTGGCAAGCTGGTGATTGGTGCCCTAGATAGCAAGCTGTATGTATTGAATGCAGATGGTTCAGTTGCTGAAGCATGGTCTGCGGATAGCCCTGTCTATTCATCACCCCTATTAACGGATGCGGGTGTATTGCACGTGGCGTCGCAGCAAAAGCTGTATGCCTTGAGCGGCTTAGCTGAGGGTGCAGCAAATATTCAATGGGCGATGTTTGGTAATAATAAACAGCGTACCCGTGCTTATTCTAAAGATACAGACGGCGACGGCGTACCGGATGTTATTGATGCTTTCCCCGCTGATGCTACAGAGCAGCTGGATACGGACGGCGATGGCATTGGCAATAACGCAGATAGCGACGATGACAACGACGGTTTGAGCGATGCCCAGGAATTAGCAGCGGGTAGCAATCCCTTGCTAGCCGACACCGATGGCGACGGCATGAACGATAATGTGGATGCCAATGTACTGATTGCGGGGCAGCTAGCCGTGTCTAGCAGCACCTTGAATGGCAATGCTTCGGGCGAGCTAACGCTGGCGGGGGATTTTAATTCGATTGTCTCCTTTGCCCAGCCTGCCAATGGCACGCTAACACTGGCCAGTGATGGTAAGACTTTGTTGTACAGCGCGAATGCCGGTTTCACTGGCACGGATACGGTCACCTATGTTTATACGACGACGGCAGGTGTTGTGAATACAGGGCAGATAGCCGTTACGGTTAATGTGTTGAATCAAGCGCCGGTAGCCGTTGATGACAATGTCAGTACGCCAGAGAACGTGGCGCTTGTATATGGTGTGTTGGCCAATGACGTCGACCCAGAGCAGGGCGAGATGGTGCTGACAATCACGGCGGCCCCTGCGTCCGGTGTGGCGGTCTTAGAGGGCAATAAAATCCGCTATACGCCGGCAACTAATTTTGTCGGTAATGTTGAGGTGGGCTATCAGATTGCCGACGCAGCCGGCGCCACGGCGACGGCAAAGCTAAAGGTAGCCGTGAACAATATTGCCCCTGTTGCGGCGGCAGATGAGTATACGGTTTATAACGATGTGGTTAGCAGCTTTGACGTACTAGCTAATGATTACGATTCGGCTGCTATGAGTATTGCTATTACACGAGCGCCTCTATCTAGCCGTGCCACTGTGACAGTTGTGGATAACAAGGTTAACTTCACTGTGTTGAACAACTTTGCTGGCGACGAGTACTTTGAATACCGAGTGACCGACGCCCACGGTGGCACGGCAACTGCGCGTGCCGACGTAAAAGTCATCGACAAAAACCAGCCGCCGACAGCAGTTGATGACACGGTTGATACTTATAGCTTGCAGGCCGAAATCACTTTGTCGCCGATGTTGAATGACAGCGACGTAGAGGGCGACCCAATTAGTATTATCGCGGTTACTGAGCCACAGCACGGCAAGCTGTTACTGAATGCCGACAGCACATTAACGTATCTGCCGAATGAGCGCAGTTATACGGGTACTGATAGCTTCACCTATACCCTGTCCGATGGACGAGAGGGTGGGGAGGTGACGGCAACCGTGACGATGAACATTAAGATGAACCCAGCGATTATGCTGCTGATCTTAATGGCTCCGCTGTTCTAGGCATGCAAAAAATAGGGGACAGACCACAAAAAATAGGGGACAGACCACGTTTTAATTTTTGCCCTTGTTGTTTGAGGTGAGGTGTTTATGCCTCTCGTTTTGTGAAAATAGTTTTTATCTTATCCGCATAACGCAATGCGAAAAAAATGGGGTCAGACCACGTTTTAATTTTTTCCATTGTTGTTTGGGGTGAGGTGTTTATGCCTCTCGTTTTGTGAAAATAGTTTTTATCTTATCCGTATAAACTAATGCGGATAGGTCAGAGTAGTTAATAAGTAAATATTAGGAATGGTTATGAAAAAAATAATGACGGGTTTGTTGGTTTTTTGTTTAGGCATGGGAACATCTTGGGCTTCCTTTGAGGCATCTGGTGTGTCAAAGATAAGTAGAGTGCTGAGTTACTCTGATTTTCGCGAAGGTGACGTGGCCTTTGAATTAAATACTAGCCCTTCACTAGCCGCGTGTGACGGTTACTATATTACCCCTTCATCCCCCAGTTTTCATGCTCAGCTGTCTTTGATAATGATGGCTTATAAAGAAAATTTAAACGTCTATATTCACGCCTATTCAGATATTGCCAAAAAATGGCCAGGATCTAACTCTCATTTTTGCCCACTATATTTAATTGAGTTTAAGTAAAACAATAGGGGACAGACTGAAGTTGTTATAGTTTGACGGACACTTTAATTGAGAGACAATGTTTCTCAGGAGTATCCAATGAAAAATACACGTAAACCCTCTCAAACCTATCCCCGAGAGTTCAAGTTAG
>Ga0105356_10003991_pt1 | contig 14335 bp, 12 predicted proteins | sample GOMGulsemesocosm_3_FD_83502 | JGI IMG/M metagenome (GOLD analysis project Ga0105356, IMG submission 83502) | Methane-oxidizing microbial communities from mesocosms in the Gulf of Mexico - GOM9D Gulf of Mexico | ecosystem: Environmental > Aquatic > Marine > Cold seeps | place: Gulf of Mexico...
ACATTAACCTTGGACAATAGATTATAATATTCCCTGCTGGAATACCCTGTGGCCATGTCTAGTAGCTATTTAACCAATGAGTAGCTGAGACAGCTTGACTGGCTTTGGTTATCAGCGTAAAACTTAAGCGAAGTTGGCTGTTTTGGCTAATCGCGATACCAATAATAATGAGTTTAATTAAGGATTATTTTTCATGCTTAAATCAATCAAAGTCCGGGATTATATGACTACGAAGTTGATTACTTTTCGTCCCGAGGAGGAAATTTTTGAGGCGATTGGAGTTCTCCAGAGTAGCCGTATTTCTGGTGCGCCGGTGATTGATAGTAATGGTCAGCTGGTTGGCATGCTGACAGAGGGAGATTGTCTTACTGCCATTATTAAGGATCTTTATTACACCGAGGCGGGCGGTAAGGTTGTTGACTTTATGAGCACTGAAATTTCAACCATTAGCCCTGAAGATGATATTATTGATATCGCCGTGGAATTCCAAAAACAGAAACGTAAACGTTTTCCTGTATTAGAAGATGGTGAGCTGGTTGGACAAATTAGCCAACGTGATATTCTTCGGGCTGTTCTCGAAATAACACAACACCCAAGTCACGGATAGTTGTTATTATTCAAATAGATATTGGTTTATATTAAAGTTATTTGGCAGGTGTGATTAATGGTAATGACACCTGTTGATTTAACAATCAATCCGCCTGTTGGTTAGGCGTTCTGCACGGTTTTCCCTTTGACGACCTTTGATTCAAAAACTTTTCTGGCCGAATTAACGCGTCGCCCCGGCATCTACCAGATGCTTGATGAGGCGGGTAAAGTACTTTACGTTGGCAAGGCAAAAAACCTCAAAAATCGTGTTTCCAGTTATTTCCGTAACACCGGTTTAAGTGTTAAAACGCAATCGTTGATGACCAAAGCGGTTGATGTTCAAGTAACGGTTACGGGCAGTGAAACCGAAGCTTTATTACTTGAGCTTAACCTGATCAAAAGTCTTAAGCCTCCGTACAATATCCTGTTGCGGGACGATAAATCGTATCCCTTTATTTTTTTGACCGACAAAGACGGTTATCCGGCATTGGGCCTACATCGTGGCGCAAAACGTAAAAATGTCCGATATTTTGGCCCTTTCCCGAATGTCAGTGCGGTGCGCGAAACCCTGAGTCTGCTGCAGAAATCCTTCAAAGTACGCCAATGTGACGAAAGTCATTTTAAAAATCGTTCTCGTCCCTGTCTGCAGTATCAGATCGAACGCTGTAAGGCGCCCTGTGTCGGATTGATTAGTGAAGAGGAGTACGCTAAGGATGTTCGTCACACGCAGATGTTTCTTGAGGGTAAAGACCGCGAGATCATTAGCGAGTTAACGGTGAAAATGGAAGCGGCTTCAATTGCTCTCGATTTTGAGCAGGCGGCGGAACTGCGTGATCAGATTATCCATCTGCGACGTGTGCAGGAACAGCAATATGTGTCCGGGCAAACGGGTGATGTGGATGTGGTGGCTGGGCTTATTAAACCCATTGGTATCTGTGTTCAGGTATTGTTTATTCGCGGCGGGCGTATTTTGGGTAGCCGGACCTATTACCCGAAGGTGAATATGTTGAATTCATTGTCAGAACTGCTCGGTGCTTTTATCCCGCAGTTTTATTTGAGTGGTTCTGCTCAGCATCAGATTCCCAAGGAAATCATTCTTAATGCCGAGTTTGAAGACCAGGATGTATTAAGCTCGACTCTTGAACAGGTCGCTAATCGAAAAGTGCAGCTAACAAATAAAGTACGTGGTGATCGTGCGCGCTGGCTGCAATTGGCGGTGAACAATGCTGAGCAGAATTTGCAGGGACGCCATGCCAGTAATCTTGATTATGCAGGCCGGTTAAAGACTCTAAAAGATGCGTTGGTGCTTGATGAGCTGCCGACACGCATGGAGTGTTTTGATATTAGCCACAGTTCCGGCGAGTCTACCGTGGCATCCTGCGTGGTGTTTGATGATAACGGGCCGCTCAAGGCCGACTACCGACGTTTTAATATATCAGGCATTACTGCTGGTGATGATTACGCGGCGATGCAGCAGGCGTTAAAACGCCGTTATACACGACTCAAGGCTGGCGAAGGAAAGTTGCCTGATATTCTGTTTATTGACGGTGGCAAAGGCCAGTTACGTATGGCTGAAGATGCGTTGGCTGAATTAGAGGTTAGCGGTGTATTGCTGATCGGTGTTGCCAAGGGTGTGACGCGCAAGGCAGGCCTGGAATCACTGTTTATGGCGGGACGCAGTGATGAAATCGTGTTGTCGCCGGATTCGCCAGCACTGCTTTTGATTCAACATATCCGTGATGAGGCGCACCGTTTTGCCATTACCAGTCACCGTCAGGCGAGAGGTAAAACGCGTCGCACATCTCCGTTGGAGTCCATTCCTGGCGTGGGCCCTAAAAGACGACGAGAATTATTGACCTTTTTTGGGGGGATTCAGGAAATTGAGCGCGCCAGCGCGGAAGAAATAGCCAAAGTGCCTGGCATCAGTAAAACTATGGCTGAAGAAATTTATGCCTCGCTGCGTAATGAATAATCACTACTGATCCAGTATCATGGATAAATTATCGGTAAGTCTAAATCAGCCCTGACTGGATGAAAAATCATCAAAAATAAACTTCCCATGAGCATACCCAATATCATCACCAGTCTGCGTATCATGCTGATACCCGTGATCGTGATTGTTTATTACTTACCCTTCGGGTGGAGCAATTTTGCTGCGGCCAGCATTTTTGTGATTGCAGCCCTGTCTGACTGGCTCGATGGCTACCTGGCGCGTAAATGGGATCAACATACAGCGTTTGGTGCTTTTTTTGATCCTGTGGCTGATAAGCTTATCGTTTCGATCGTTTTGGTTATGCTGGTGGATGAATACGCCAACGTTTGGCTGACCTTGTCAGCGATGGTGATTATTGGTCGTGAGGTGGTTATCTCCGCGCTGCGTGAATGGATGGCTGAACTGGGTAAGCGTACCAGTGTGGCGGTATCCTATGTTGGTAAGCTTAAAACTACATTGCAGATGATAGCCATTATCATTCTTCTGTTTGGCGTGCCGGGTAGCACCACGGCTCAGCTTGGCCTGTTCTGTATGTTTATTGCCGCAGTCCTTACGCTCTGGTCGATGTTTATTTATTTAAAAGCGGCTTGGCCTGATCTAACCAGCGAAATGTAATTGGCACGCCTAACAATGCACTTTTTGCACGATTGCTGCGTTAGCTCCGTGCTCAAATACCCGATACAGTGGGGCAAGCTTTCCTCATGTATATTTATACATTCCGGTTCTCGGCTTTGGCTTCCTGCGTCGCCCTAACTCCTGCATCCATGCAGTCGTGCGCGTGGTGCTTCTTTGCACTCGCACAAAAAACACAATTTTTTGACACACCATTAAAAGGTAATGAGTAGTATGGAAATCACCCCTTTCCTTGAGCGCATCGATTATCAAGGTCCGACCGAGGTAAACCTTGAGACGTTGAAGGGGCTGCAACGCGCCTTTTTGTTGACGGTACCCTTTGAAAACCTCGATATTCATTTCGAAGATAAAACGTCACTATCTTTTACTGCGTTCTATGAAAAGATCGTTGATCATCGTCGTGGCGGTATCAGTTACGAATGTAACGGCCTGTTTTTCGCGATGCTGCGTGTTATGGGTTTTGAGGTGCAGTTATTATCGGCGCGCATAGTGCTTGGCAGTGAGCTAACGCCTGTGTTTGATCATATGGTGCTGTTGGTGTCTCTGAAACAGGATGGTGAAGCGTGCCAGAATTATCTGGTGGATGTGGGGAATGGCCAGTCGTGCCCGGAACCGATGGCGCTAAATCAGGCAGAAGAGTATTTTTCTGAAAATTATAGTTATCGCTTGGGGATTCATCAGGAGCAGGACGCTTTGTTTTATAAGTCTGCCAAAAGCGACTGGCAGCCACGTTTTGTGTTCAGTTTGGAACCCCATGCTTTGGTCGATTTTGCTTCAATGTTTCGTTTTCATCAGAACTCTGAGAAATCGGCTTTTACTCAGGGGCAACTGGTGACCATGATGACTGCGACAGGGCGTGTCACGCTTAATGGTATGTCTTTAAGTATTGTCGATGGTACCAACCGTGAGGTTCGAGAGCTTGCTTCGCAGGATGAATATTTTGCGTGCCTGAAAAAGTACTTTGGCATTGAGTTTGAAGAGTAAGCGAGCTTCCCTGTATGGAACAGCCCTTATCTCAACGAGTGATGGCTGGTTACACTAGCAACACAACCCTTCCCCTCCCAATACTGGCACTGCAAGTCATTGGGACTTCTCCATATCTTTTTCTTCTCACACTAATGACAGCATTAGTGAATGTTGAAGTTTTTTCCTCCATGCTCTTTCATTCGGCGAGGCGCGGCGGTTGGTGCAGCATAACCTGCTTCAAGTATCCGTGGCTTGATCAACTCAATGTAATCTGCGAAGCGCATTTGAATTACTTCGGCGTGGCTTCCGGCATTAAAGGCAATGCTTTGTTCCATACCAAAGCAGGGGGCCACATAGGTGGTTAGCTCAAATAAATTGCCAAAAGGTGGCATAGCACCTAGTTCACATTGAGGGAAAAGCTTGTAAAAATCCGTTTCGCTGGCAAGGCTGATGTTCTCTGCATCCAGACCTGACTTGAGTTCTTCGATGTCAATCCGGTAGGGGGCAGGTAATACCAACATGATAAATTCACCATCTGCCTGGGCAATCACGGTTTTCATAAAATCCAAACCGTGAATATGGGTTGATTGCGCTGTTTGCTGAGCGGTATAGGCGGGTGAATGAATGGTTGTTTTATAGCGCGTCTGGTGTTCGTCCAGAAATGCTTTTAAGCGTTTGTTGATCATGGCTAGCTCCTTTTTGTTAACGGCAAAGAGCGCGCAGCTGCGTTTCTACAGCGGGGGCTTATTAGTAAATAATAAAAAATACGGGTATTGTAGTAAAAGAACCAATCCTTCTATTGGTGCGGCTATAGGCACTTTTCGCTATTAGATATCCATATATCCACTCGTCGCTGCCATACAGATAGTTTTCAACAGCCGGCTAGATTAAAAACTGGTGTGTTTCCCTTTTGTGTTTGTCCAGATATTTCATAAAAGGGGTGCCGCCGGTGCCGATGTAGGTGGGGTTTGCCTGACTGGATTGAGATTGTTGCTGAATATAGCGGTCGGCATATTCCAGATGCATAGTACGAAAACATTCAGTGTGCAGGATGCATTGGTTGTAGGCTTCAACAAGCCCCTGCATGTTGTGGTGCTCCTGCTGAATGAATTTACGAATCGAAACGCCGCTGGTAATTTGATCCACAAAGGTACGGTGCAGCACTGGCATATAGTCACGCATTTCCAGCAGGTAGCGTTTTAGCGGGTCGTCTTCGTGTTCAACAGACAAAGCGGCATCCAATGCCGGGATAATGCTACTCTGCGCCCCGGTTTCGCCACGAAAGGTTTGGGGCTTGCTGTGATAATCTTCTACTCCCTCATATCGCAAGCCATCGGGCAGGCTGGGGTTATTATTCCAGCCGTGAATGTAAGGTCTGACGCGTTGGTAATAAATATAGGGATCGCAATACTCCAGCATACGCCCAAGACTCTGGCACATGCCCTGTAGTGCCTGTTCAATGCTGTTTAAAGCTTCAAGTAATTTATCTGGATTGTTTGCCGAAACCGCTGACTGCGCAGGTTGTAGGGCTGCGATGGCTGGAATTGCCTTCGCTTCAATATCAACATGAATCAGAATAAACCATTCCTCATCAATTCCGCCCAGGAAGTTCTGTAACAGGGCAATATTACCCAGCTCAACGGGACGATCTGCTTCAAGGCGGCGCCAATTGTGTAGCGCATAGGATGCGTAGGACAGCACCGGTGGGCGGCCAAGACATTGTGACAGCTGATAACAGGGCAGAGCCAGTTGAGTTGGCAATTTGCTTGCTGGCTGGTCGCTACCCCACACATAAGCATGGCCAATAAACGACATAATCAGCATCGCGCGTTCAAGCTCACGCTGATTGGTTAGCTTTTCAACAGGGAAGGGCGGCAGTGCTTCGAGCAATACTCGCAGACGGTCACTCAACATTAATTTAGATAAATTTTGAGCAGTATGCTCCCAGGCTGAAAAAAGCTCAGGTAAGGCTATAAGCGGATCCTTTACAGGTAAAAAACCATAATGAGCGTTGAAGTGGTGTTGCAGAGACGACATAGGCTGCCCCATCGATTTGTGCTTTTTAGAGGTTGCTTAGTTAATTTTGATGGCGGCGGCGCTTTGAAGTTCGTTGTTTATCCTGGCAAGGCGCGCTAGAGCGGACATTGAAACCTGTGACTAGACCATCGGTCTAACCACTTAAGTCCACTTATATTTCGGGAGGGTCATGGTGAGCAGTGTCAATAATCCTATGGGAATTGATGGCTTTGAGTTTGTCGAATACACAGCCCAGGACAGCCGTCAGTTAGCGCGATTGTTCGAGCAGATGGGTTTTGTTGCGATTGGACAACACCGTTCCAAGGATGTGGTGTTATATCGGCAGGGCAACATCAATTTCATTGTTAATCATGAACCTGACAGCTTTGCGCAGGGTTTTGCCAGAATGCATGGGCCTTCAGTTTGTGCCATCGGGATACGCGTTTGGAACGCTGCTGAGGCTTTAGAACGAGCTACTGAGCTGGGAGCAGAACCCCATAACTGCCAACCTGGACCTATGGAGTTAAACATTCCGGCCATCTACGGAGTTGGTCGTAGCCTCATTTACTTGATTGACGCCTATGCACACGACAGTATCTATGACGTGGATTTTGTACCTGTGTCAGGCGTTTCGTTTCATCCCAAGGGTGTTGGCCTGACAGAGGTAGATCACCTGACCAATAATGTGTGTATTGGCCATTTGGATGAATGGGCGGGGTTTTACGAGAGAATCTTTGGTTTCCGCGAAATACGTTATTTTGATATTCACGGTAAACGCACAGGTCTACGTTCACGCGCTATGGTCAGTCCCTGCGGCAAAGTGCGGATTCCAATCAATGAACCCACTGACCCTGGCTCGCAAATTCAGGAATACCTCAACCTTTATCATGGCGAAGGCGTGCAGCATATTGCCCTCACGACCGCAGACATTTACGCCACTGTTGAAGCCTTGCGCGACCATGGTGTTAGCTTCATGGATGTGCCCGATACTTACTATGAGCAGCTTGAAAAGCGTGTGCCTGGTCACGGCGAGCAGCTAGCACGTTTACAGGCTGACAAAATCCTGGTCGACGGATCGCCTCGTAGTGGTGGTGGATTGCTGTTACAGATTTTCACCGACACAGTGATTGGCCCGATTTTCTTCGAAATCATTCAACGCAAAGGCCATGAGGGGTTTGGCGAAGGCAATTTTCAGGCACTGTCTGAAGCCATAGAGCGCGATCAGTTAAAACGGGGAGTCATTTAATATGGCTCAATCAAGGTGGATTTCCTTACCCCGGGTGGAAGGTACGACCTCGCGTCAGGCTCATGCAGATCTTCCTGCCGGTACCTTTGAACGGGAGCTGGGTCGAGAGGGTTTTTACGGACCTGCTACGCAAATGTATCACCGCCATGCGCCAACCGGCTGGACTAATGTGCAGGGGCCGTTACGTCCTCGTGCATTGGATACAACTCGGCTAGAAGCGTATGACAACTCACCTTCGCAGGCCACTGCCTTGTTGACCAATGCGGTCGTAAAAATTCGCTTTTGGAAGAGCCCCAAATCCATGGATAACCTGGTGCGAAATGCCGATGGTGATGAATTGCTGTTTGTGCACCAGGGCGAGGCTGAACTGTTCTGTGATTATGGCCATTTAAGTATTCGCGAAGGGGATTATGTGGTGTTACCGCGGGGCACCATGTGGCGTATTGATGCACAGGCATCCGTAGTTTTATTGATGGTGGAAGCCACCAACGACAGCTACCGTTTGCCGGAAAAGGGGCTGGTCGGTGGTCACGCTATTTTTGATCCAGCCATGCTGGATACACCGAAAATAGATGATGCTTTTATCGCACAGCAAACAGAAGAGCCCTGGCAGGTACAAGTTAAACACCAAGGTCAGATCAGCACCATTAGCTATCCTTTCAATCCACTGGATGCGGTTGGCTGGCACGGTTCGTTGCTGCCGGTGCGTATTAACTGGCGCGATATTCGTCCTTTAATGAGCGCGCGATACCACGTGCCACCGTCTGCACACACTACCTTTACGACGAATCGTTTTGTGGTCTGTACCTTTGTGCCGAGACCGATGGAAAGTGACCCGGGTGCGCTTAAGGTGCCGTTTTTCCATAATAACGACGATTACGATGAAGTTATTTTCTATCATCGCGGCAATTTCTTTTCCCGCGATAATATCCATCCTGGCATGTTAACCCTGCATCCGGCCGGTATTACCCATGGCCCTCACCCCAAGGCGTTGCAAGCAGGCCAGCAAGCCGTCCGAAAAGAAACCGACGAGGTGGCGGTGATGATCGACAGCCGTGACCCACTGGCCTTGGCTGACCTGCCAGCAGGTGTTGAGTGGCCAGGTTATGTGGACTCATGGCAAGGAGAACAATCATGAAGCTGGCATCACTTAATCAGGGCGGGCGTGATGGCACGCTGATTGTGGTTAATCGTGAGTTATCCAGAGCTATTGAAGTGCCTGAAATTGCCGCTAATTTGCAAACGGTACTGGAAAATTGGAATCAGCTGGCGCCGCAATTGGCGAAAATATATCAATCTCTCAATGCGGGTGAAATACTTGGTTTTGAGCTGGAACTGCAGCAGTTGGCCGCACCGCTACCGCGTACCTATCAATGGCTGGACGGCAGTGCTTATCTGCCGCACGTCGAACGTGTGCGCAAAGCACGGGGCAGTTCATTACCCGAACAGTTACTGACTGATCCTTTGATGTATCAGGGTGGCGGGGATAGCTTGCTAGGTCCGTGTGCTCCTGTGCCACTGGTGGATGAAAGGTGGGGGCTGGATTTTGAGTCGGAAATTGGTGTGCTGACCGATGATGTGCCAATCGGGGTGGAAAGCATTCATGCGGGTAATCACATCAAGTTATTGGTGCTAATTAACGATGTGTCTTTGCGTGAACTGATTCCTTCTGAATTGGCGAAGGGCTTTGGCTTTGTTCAGGGGAAACCTTCCAGTGCCCTGTCGCCTGTGGCGGTGACGGTTGATGAGCTGGGCGATGCCTGGGATGGTGCCCGGCTGAACCTGCCATTACTGACGAATCTAAATGACCAGTGGTTCGGGCAACCCGAGGCCGGTGAGGATATGCAGTTCGGTTTTCCTGAACTGATCAGCCATGCGGCTAAGACCCGTAGGTTGTCGGCAGGCACTCTCATCGGCTCCGGCACGGTCTCAAATCGCGATAAAGGTCGGGGTTGCTCCTGTCTGGTGGAAAAGCGCGTGTTGGAAATTATCAACAGTGGGCAAGCTGAAACACCCTATTTACAGATCGGTGATCAGGTACGCATTGAAATGCTGAACAGGCAGGGGCATTCCATTTTTGGCGCCATTGAGCAGCAGGTCACAGAGAAGGAAGCGCCATGGCAGAACTAACGCTCTATGGCTATTTCCGCAGTTCCTGCAGTTACCGGGTACGCATTGCGCTGGCGTTAAAGGATTTACCCTTTGAGGCCCGTTACGTACATCTGCTGAGGGACGGTGGTGAGCAACATACATCGGACTATCGGCAGACCAATCCTCAGGCTCTGGTACCAACGCTCGTGGATGGGCCGCGTGTCATTACCCAGTCGCTGGCGATTCTCGAATATCTGGAAGAGTGTTATCCTCAGCCGCGTTTGCTACCGGCGGAAGGGCGTGATCGTGCCTATGTCAGGGCATTGGCGCAATTGCTGGCTTGTGACATTCAACCGCTTAATAACCTGCGGGTGTTAAACAGGCTCAAGCAGGATTTTGCCGCGGATGAGCGACAAGTAAAAGCCTGGTATCAGCATTGGATTAAAGACGGCTTTGTCGCTTTTGAGTCGTTGTTAGAGCAGCATTACTTGGCGGGAACCTGCTGTTATGGAAACAGCCCTTCGCTGGCTGATATTTGCCTGATTCCCCAGGTTTACAATGCCCTGCGTTTTGACTGCGACTTGGCGACGATGCCCCGGTTGCGCGAAATTTACGACTATTGTGTTTCTCTGCCTGCTTTTCAGGCGGCAGCGCCGGAAAATCAACCTGATTCCGAGTGATCAGTAATTACAGCTCCTGAACTGGCTAAAAACCGCTTTGTCTAAGGATATGAGCAATTAACAGGAGCAGTACATATGATCCGTTTGCATAATCCAAAAATCACCCAGTTTGCTTTGTCTCATCAACTGACAGGGCTGAGCGAGCCCACCCTTATCGCTATTGCTGAACGGCGGCCTGGTTACAGCTTCGATAAGGGGCACAAATTTTTGGCATTCCAGCAACGCATTGACCAGGAGCTTCTTCAGCACCGGGTCATTACCAGCAATCACTACACCGCCTGGTTCCGTTGTGGTCAGCAAACGCGAGAGCAATTAAAGGCTTTTATCGTGCAATTTTCTGTTTTTTCTAATCAATTTCTAGTCGCCCAGCTGCAAAAAATGGTCAATGCCGATACGTTAGAGAGCATGCGTGTTTCTAAGGAGATCCTGGCTAATGAAATTGGCGTGCTTTTTAATGCAGAGCAATCTGACACGCTGGCGCAGGTGACGGACGCGCCAATCGCCACTGAAGGGTCGGTTGATGGTGGGGTTTTTCGTTTCAGAGCGGCTCACTTTGAATGGCTGATGGCTATCGCCGCTAAATTGAGCCTTGGTTTTGCCGACTTGGGACGGCGTTGTCATGGGTCGCCATCAACACTTTTTTATTGTGATGAACTGGTTCGCCTTTATGGTCATGAGGAGTACCTTACCTCACAGGCCGCCAGTTATGCCGTAGAAAATTGGGCGGCTGCTGGCTTTTGGGACGAGCTGTCGGGGGGGCTTGAACGCTACAATAAACGCACAGGTTCAAAGTTACCGCTGGGTTTCTTTAGCTGGCACAGCCTTATTGAGTCTCAGCATGCTTTGCATACACAGGAGGAGCTGGAGGAGTTGTATTTTGACCGCGCCATTGATGAAGATGACTTCATTCGTGTTGGTAACGAAATGCTCGATGGCGTGGCAGCCTTCTGGGATGGTTTGGATGAACAACGCAGGCACATGAATGCGGCATAAATAAATATTTATTTACTATCAATTAGATAGGCGGTATATTTTATTTACATTATTAGCTTTTTATGGTGATCTTTAACCATGTTTTTATAGTAATCCAGTGCCTCGGGATTGGCTAAGGCGTTCAGGTTTTTAACCTCCCGGCCTTCCACAATGTCCTTGACGGCCAGCTCTGCAATTTTACCGGAACGGGTACGGGGCACGTCGGCTACCTGATAAATAAGGTCCGGGACATGGCGGGGTGTCGCGCCTGTTTTGATCTGTTCTTTGATACGCTCAATAAGAGCTATGTTGAGTTTTGTGCCTTGAATTAGCTGCACAAACAGGATGATTTGCACACCCTCCTGCAACTGTTTTGCTATCACCACACTGTCTAATACCTCAGGAATTTTTTCCACCTGTCGATAAATTTCGGCACTACCAATACGAACCCCGTCGGGGTTCAGGGTGGTGTCGGAGCGACCGTGAATGATAAAGCCATGCTGGGCAGTGATTTCCGCAAAGTCGCCATGTGTCCAGACGTTTGCGAAATTATCAAAGTAGGCTGCGTGATATTTATCATGGTGCGCATCATTCCAGAAGCCAATCGGCATTGATGGAAAAGCTTTAGTGCATACCAGCTCTCCTTTGCTTTGTTGAACGGGGTGGCCCTGTGTATCCCAGACTTCCACCGCCATGCCCAGTCCTGGGCAGGAGATTTCGCCTTGATAAACAGGGGCTAATGGGTTGCCTAATACAAAACAGGAAATGATATCTGTACCACCGGAAATAGAGGCGAGTTGTACATCTGTTTTGATGTACTGATAAACATAATCAAAATGCTCGGGGCTGAGTGTTGAGCCAGTGGAGGTGATCACGTGCAGGCTTTCCAGGTTATGTGTTTGTATTGGTTTGGCCTGTTGTTTTTTCAGGGTGTCGATAAACTTGGCTGATGTGCCAAACAATGTGACGTCTTCGGCATCGATATAATCAAACAGAATGCTATTGCTAGGGTAAGTGGGGGAGCCATCATAGAGAATAAGTGTGGCATTACTGGCCAGTGCGGATACCTGCCAGTGCCACATCATCCAGCTGGTGGTAGTGTAATAAAAGACTCGGCTATTAGGTTTTATATCGCAGTGTAACTGGTGCTCTTTAAGGTGTTGAAGTAGGGTGCCGCCAGCTGAATGTATGATGCATTTGGGGACGCCGGTGGTGCCGCTGGAAAACAGAATGTACAGCGGGTGATCGAAGCTAAAGCGTGGGAACTTTATACTACTGGCTTTGTAGGGCGCGAGCAGATCATGCCATCGTAGGTAGGTTTCATTTGACTTGTGAAGCGTGTCTTGGTCGTTCGACGAACCGGTGTATGGTAATACGATAACCTGTTTAAGGGAGGGAATCTTATTGGCCACTCTTTCGATTTTTATGCTATTTGATAAATGTTTTTCAGCGTAATAATAGCTGTCATGAGCGATGAGTATTGTCGGGGACAGTTGCTCGAAACGGTCAACAACGCCTTGTACGCCAAAGTCTGGGGAGCAGGAACACCAGATGGCCCCCAGGCTGGTGCAGGCCAGCATGGCAATCACTGTTTCCGGTGTGTTGGCCATATAGGCAGCGACGCGATCACCCGGTTTTAGCCCCAAATCCCTGAAAGCCTGTTGCAGGCGCGATACCTCATCATAAAGTTCGCGCCAGCTTAAACGTCGATGCAGCTTATTCTGTGCCCAAAAAATGATGGCTTCATCGCTGTCATGACGGCGCAGCAGGTTTTCAGCAAAATTCAGTTTTGCATCGGGGAAAAAACGCGTATCGATCATGCTGCTGCCTTCAATCAGCGTACGAGTCCCTCTATCGCCTAATACCTCACAAAAGTCCCAGACAGAAGACCAAAATAACTCCCTATGATCTATCGACCACTGGTGCAGGGCTTGATAATCATTAAATTCCAGCTCGTAGCTATCCTTGAGATAATCAAGATAAGCACTTAAATTGGCTTGTGCAATACGCAACCCTGAAGGGTGCCAAATTGGTTTTTTCATAAGCGTTGCCTTGTGTCTATTGGACAATAAAAACGCCTGGCTTTCTCAAAGTGTTTACTAGTAGGGTTTTTTAAACTTATCTGAGTGCTTTGTGTCTTTAAGTACTTAATGAATACTTTGCATGCTTTATGTATTTGATGATTGATTCTCGCCACCAGTCATTTATGGTAGCTACATATAAGTTTTGCTTGCTTGCATCTTTTTACAGGGCCTAATGTTTGCTGTCTTTCTACCTTAAATGTCTTGATTACCCACGGCTAATGCTCATTTTTATTGTGCTGCTGTGCCTGCTAGCGGCGAGTTTTTTGCCGCGTTTTACCTTTGAGGCGTCGTCAGACACATTGGTGGTGGAGGGTGACCCTGACCTTGCCTATTACCGTGAAATCGAACAGCGTTTTGGTGGTGAGGAAGCCCTGTTTTTGACCTATACGCCCACTGAAACAACACTGTTTTCAGTGGCTGCGTTAGCTGAAATTGCCAAGATACAGGCAAAAGTTGAGGCGTTGGACAATGTGAGTTCAGTGTTCAGTATTCTGGATGCACCGCTGCTCGATAATGGTCAGAGCACGGATCTTAACGATACTTCACAACTGTTGACCTTGCGTTCAGATAAGGTTGATTACCAGCGGGCCAGTAAGGAGTTGAGTAGCAGTCCGTTGTACGCAGATTTGTTGGTGTCGCGTGATGCAAAAAGTACCGCTTTACGTATAGGACTAAGTTTCGATACGGAGCTGGATGCGTTGCGTAAGCAGCGGGCGTTATTTCGCCATAATGACGGTGTTGACTCACCTGGCGACGCTACGATTGAAGCACGCTATGCCGCCGAGAAATTGTCTTATTCTTTACAGCGTAAACGCTTGATCAGTGATGTGCGTGCGATTCGTGATGCCCACACGGACAATGCGCAGCTTTATCTTGGCGGCGTGCCGATGATTGCTGCGGATATGATCGCTTATGTCATTAATGATGTGGTGGTGTTTGGTGTATTGGTTGGCGCCATTATTATTCTCATGTTGTATTTGTTTTTTCGCCGCATTCGCTGGGTATTATTGCCATTGTTTAGCAGTGCGTTGACCATTGTATTGTTGATGGGCTGGTTAGGTTTTAT
>Ga0105356_10003992_pt1 | contig 14335 bp, 9 predicted proteins | sample GOMGulsemesocosm_3_FD_83502 | JGI IMG/M metagenome (GOLD analysis project Ga0105356, IMG submission 83502) | Methane-oxidizing microbial communities from mesocosms in the Gulf of Mexico - GOM9D Gulf of Mexico | ecosystem: Environmental > Aquatic > Marine > Cold seeps | place: Gulf of Mexico...
AGGCGTTGACGTATTAGGCCCTGTAAATCACGGCGTATTTAAGTCTATTTACTTCTTTGATCCGAGCGGTCATCGTTTAGAGTTAGCGGCTAATACAGGTACACCTGAACAATTCAAAGAATTAAATGAAGTGGGTCAAGCGATGATTGACGAATGGGCTGAAACTAAACGTGCCCCTAGACATGCTGCTTGGTTGCATGAGCAAGACTAGTTAAGTCTGCTGTGGTCAATTCATCTCGGCCACAAACTCAATTATGCCTGTTTTTCGTTCAAAAAGTTAAAACGAAAAATAGGCTATTATATTGCGGAGGTAAGTCCTGCTATCCACTTAAAATACTGACCCAGTTAAGTGCTTATCAAGTTAAGTGCTTATCCAGTTAGATATTGCCCTTCTAATTTATCTACCCTTTTATATCAACAATTTAATTGGCATGCTCATGCATAGTTGACTATCTCTTTGCACTATCATCTGATAGCTATAAACATAAGTTATAGCTTTGTTCACTTTAAGAATAGCGTGCTTTTAAAATACTTAGATATACTCAGAGGTAACCACTATATCTGAGAATATGCCATGCGCCATTTGTTACTGCTTCTATACACTTGTATTTTATTATGTTTTAGCCCTACTTCCTTTTCAATCGAGGGTAATATGACTGAAAAGCATAACGATGAGTGGCTAAAGTTCAGCGGTAAAGTTATCAATGAATTCAATAATCCTCTTAACAAAGTTAAAGTATCTGTTGCTGGAGTACACGTTGTAACTAATCAACAAGGAAAATTCACTTTTAACCTTCCTTACTCTGCTACTTACCAATTAGAATTCAGTAAAAATGGCTTTTTCAATAGTATTCAATCTTTTAGTCATGAAGAATTAAAAGCCAATGCTCAAACTATAAGAACGATAGCTGATATTACTTTGGTGGCTCAAGTAAACAATAGAGTCATGCTGGCTTTCGGTGGTGATGTCATGATGGGCAGGCGCTATTATTCACCTCATTTTAATCAAGATGCCGTCATAGATAAACAAAACAAACTGGCGGGAAGTAAAGCGGTAGTACAACATATTAAGCCCTATATGAGTATTGCAGATTATGCTGCCGTAAATTTAGAAAGCCAAGTTGCAGCAGAACAACCTAAGCAAAGAGCACCGAAATCAGTTACCTTCTACTCTTATCCTGAAATTCTCAAGGCATTATCTTGGGCAGGTATAGATTATGTCTCGCTAGGAAATAATCATACTTTCGATTATATGCGCCAAGGACTAACATCGACACTCAACTTTTTGCAACAAAGTGATCTTGGTTTTTCTGGTGCAGGATTTACAGAAAAAGAAGCTTTGCAGGCTCATCATCAAAAGATTAAAAATACTGAGTTTTCCATGCTAGGTTATGTCGGCTGGGAAGGCCGTGTTACTCCGACTCAAACAGCAAATAGTGAGCACGGTGGCGCCGCTTATGGCTCAATGGAAAATATTAATCGTACTGTGCAGCAAGCGGTGCAAGAAAACAAAACCCCAATTATTCAATATCATGGCAGCCAAGAGTATGCCAATAACCCTACAGGGGTCACAGAGCAAAGGTTAAAATCGGCACTAGATAAGGGAGCAGCGTTAGCCATAGCTCACCATCCTCATGTCACCCAAGGTTTAGAGTTATATGACAATAAACTGATCGCTTATTCGATGGGGAATTTAATATTTGATCAAAACTTCTCAGCAACACAGCACAGTTTTCTATTATATGTTTGGCTCGATAATGGTAAATTTCATAGAGCAGAAATAGTGCCGCTTTATGTTAAAGGCTACCAACCTGCGCCAGCGACTGGCATAAACCGCTTTAAAGTAATGAAACGATTAACCATACTGTCTAAACAAAGAAATACACTCATTACACGTTCAGGTGGCCATGGTATTATTCAAGCATCAGTTGGAAAAGCATCTGGAAAAGCTGTTTCTACTTCAGTCCAAAAAGAAACACTGCTATTGGGCAAAAATGAAAAAGTAACTCAATTGCACAAACTTCCTTGGCACAAACAATTGAGTAAAATCCATTTACCTGACGCTCAAATAAAATACCGCCTGGGGACAAATCTTATCAATGCGAGTGACCTTGAAAGTTTTCATTACTTCGATAGTCATGAACAAGGATGGTTATTTGACCCCACAATAGCGACACTCAAAAAAGACACAACTACAGCAAACCAAAGTTTAGCCTTAGCTTTAAAGGCCAATATCCCAAGTTTATTCGGCATGAAATATTTTCGACGCGTTTATAAAGCAAGTAATCCGATGACGATAAAAGCCAAATTTAAGAATGAAACGAATGTCATTGCACGTTTCTATTGGCAAGGTAGGAAAAGAGGCCAAAAGCTACTTGCCGCCTTAGAGAGCAGTGAAAAACACTTAATCAAAACAGTGAAATTACCAGCCAATAGTGGTCAGCAAGACCAATGGCAAACTGTAGAAGTCGATTTTAATTCGCCACGTTCTGGGTATAGAAGTTATCGCGTACTGGTTGAATTTGAATCAGTAACAGGCAGTCAGTTAGAAATTGATGACTTCTCTTTAATTGAATGGCAGAGTGCTTATAGTAACAATCCAAGGCCTGTAATGTTTAATTTGAACAGCCAACAAGCCGAATTTATTGGCGTTGATCAGGCAACCAGTGAACCTATAATGCTTCACTTACAATAACCTAGTCATAATATATATGGGTTAACCTGCCCTCAGGATAACCCAAGTTAAACTTCTAAAATGTAAAGGGTTACGATCCAATAAAATTAATAGAGCAGCTCTATTTTCTAGCCAAGCTCTGATTGGGAATAAACTTAATTAAATTGCTACTACAACTTAATCAGAAAGTTCATTTTTCAGAAAAGGGATAAAGGTCTCAGTAACCTTCGAAAGATGACGATTATCTAAATGTAAAGCGTTAACACTAAAAGTGATTGGTGGTTCGAAAGATGCCATCGCCATATTCTCTGACAAATTGCCCTGTGCAGTAAATTTATCAACCACACAAATACCTACGCCTTGAGCAACTAGTCGAGTAGCAATAAAATAAGTTTGCACTTTAATTGAAGAATTAAGCCTGATGTTGTCCTTCATCATTCGTGTCCACAGTAAGTCACCTAAAGGGCCACTGTCGCCAATATCGATAAAATCAAACTCTTGTAACTGTGCCAAGGTCAATTTTTCGGGACATTGTGGAAAGCTCTTTTTCGGATAGACAATAACTAATTCTGATTGCGCAAATTCGATTGAAGTGACACCAGGGATAAGGTTAGGAGAAAATAAAATAGCGATATCACATTTATGTTCAAAGAGTGCTTGCGTCACTGCCTCATTGTGTAGTGTTTGCACATTAAAATTTACCTTCTGATGCTCACCATGAAATTTAGCAATGGCATTAGGCACCGCGTTAAAGCCTAGTGCAGGTGTGACACCAATACTAATATGACCGTATTCTGAATTTTTAATGTTTTCTGCAGTATTTTTGATTGACCGCATTTGTTGATAAATCTTATCAATTTCATCAAACATCATTTCAGCTTCATCGGTGGGAATTAATCGCCCTTTTACTCGTTCAAATAAATTGAAACCTAGCTGCATCTCCGCATGAGAAAGGACTTTGCTCACCGATGGCTGGGAAACATGCAAAATTTTTGAGGCGTTGGTGATAGACCCCGTGGTATAAATAGCGTGAAAAATCTCAATATGTCTTAAACGCATATAAATGTCCCAATATTATTTATCTTAATGAAACGAGTATTATCAAATTTTTTCAACCCGTAACAAAGGGTAAACTCAAGTATAGCTGAATAATTATCGCATTCGTTATATCAATAAAAAAGGCGCCAACTAAGGGTACCACTAAAAAGGCTTGTGGCGATGGACCATGTCTGGCAACTAAAGACTCCATATTAGCAACAGCTGTTGGTGTAGCCCCTAAACCAAAACCACAATGCCCGCCTGCCATAATAGCAGCATCATAATTTTTACCCATCACTCTAAACGTAACGAAATAGGCAAAGACCATCAACATTGCGGTTTGCAATAAAATGATGATGATCATAGGACCCGCTAGGTGCACCAGTTCCCATATTTTTAAAGACATTAATGCCATTGCTAGGAAAATTGATAACGCCATTGTGCCCCACAAGTCAATACACGCTCGACTGATGACATAACGTTTGCTCAATTCACAAAGGTTGGTTGCTAACACTCCAAAAAGTAATGGAATTAAAAATGCAGGTAAAACCACATCTATTGCTTTTAATTGCAGATAAACGAGTTTTCCTACAACCATGCACATTAAAATAATAAACAAGGTTTCCATCATTTTCTTAGGAGTAACTAAGTCATGATCTTCAGGATTAAATGTGACTGTATCATCTAGTTCTTCATGGTACTCACTGGCTGTTAAGTTGTGACGTTTGATCAGTCTTTTGGCGACAGGGCCTCCTACTAAGCCCCCGAGTACTAGGCCAAAAGTTGCTGCCGCCATAGCTAACTCAAAAACACTTGATTGCATGCCATATTCAGTAATAAAGAGCTCTGAATAGGTTGCGCCATTGCCATGACCACCAGAGAGTGTTACCGAACCGCCAATTAATCCCATAAGAGGCTCTAATCCAGAAGACATAGCTAAAGTAATACCTATGGCATTTTGAAGAAATAAATACACTGTGGCGATAACTAAAAATAAAACTACTTTAGGGCCGCCCTTAAGCAGTAAGGTATAAGTTGCACCCAGTCCAACGGTGGTAAAGAACAATGTCATCAGTGGAGTTTTAAAGCTTAAATCGAATTGCAGGTCTACATTAAAAATCGAATGTAAAATAGCCGCAAGCAATGAAAAAATGATGCCGCCAACAACAGGCTCAGGAATATTATTGTTGCGTAAAAAGGCCACTTTACTATTGCAAAAATAACCAAGAAAAAGAATCATTAAAGCAACAAGTAGTGTTTCGATAGTGCCGATAGTAAATGTCATGAGAAAACAACCTGCGGTTAGATTTTAGCTATGTTAGTAGCCTCAATATGCAATGAAAAATGGATTAGGTTTTTACTTTATTGGTGATATTGCTCGTTACCCAAGTCGCTACACTTGTCTTCACATTCTGCTAAGCACATCTTCTAGGGAGTCTGCTTTTCGAATACAGCTAATTTTTAGCTTGTCATCATCACCACAAACTTCATAAACAGCCACTCTGGGCAAGCTGTTGTAGTCGAAGTGATTACTAAAATAATAACCTCCAGTATCGTGCACCATAACGTAATCATCGGGCTCTAACTTAGGCAATAACTTATCTTTGCAAATTAAATCACCGGCGAAACAGCATGGCCCTGCAACATCAGTAGCAACCGATGGAAATACTTCTGCTGATTTTTCTAAGCCATTGGCTTGATAACCAGTTACTCGAATTGGCCACGCTTTAGGTAAAAACGCGGTACGCGTTAGAATTTGAGCGCCAGCATGAGTAATGGCAATGTGCCTACCGCCTGAATTTTTTGTGTATTCAACACGGGTAATAATAACGCCATTTTTTGCAACAATAGCGCGGCCAAACTCTGTTTTAACTTGATACTTGTCACTGAATAAGACCGGAATATTTGCTTTTAATAGATTGGCATATTCAATAAATGAAGGCGTCGTTTCTTCACTAGTAAAATTAACCGGTAGTCCGCCACCAATATCTATGCGCGTTATCTGTTGGTAGTCGCACAAAGAATTTATTTGTTCAGCCAATTCAGTAATAATATTGATGCCACTCGCCATAAGGTCTAATGAACAGCCCTGTGAGCCGCTGTGAGTATGAATACTTTTTAGCCATGGGCGAGCTTGATAAATTTTAATTAAGGCTTGTCTATTATTAGCATCTGCCAGAGCATAGCCGAATTTTGATGTTGCTGTTGCTGTACTGGTAGAGCTAATTTCACCACTGCCAATTTGTGGATTAATGCGAAAACCAATCACAGATTGAGTATTTGGATAATCTTTTATCAGCTGATCAATTCGGGCAAGCTCTTGCAAATTATCAATATTTAAAGAAATGCCTTGTTCAAGACATACCCTTAGATCCTCGAATGTTTTAGCTGGAGAATCATAAATAATAGTTTCTGGGGTGAAGCCTGCAGCCAACGCAATCATTAGTTCACCAGGACTCGCGACTTCAGCGCCCATATTGCATGCTCGTAATACGCTTAACACACTAACCAAGGAATTGGCTTTTACTGCAAATGTATGAAAAAAATTGTCAGGGAAAGCGTCATTAGCCTGTGCAACTGTTTGCTTTAAGCCATCAACATCCATAATACCTAGCGCAGTTAAGTCGCTCGTTATTATTTTCTCATTTATCGCACATTGTATTATCTTATTTTTTCTACTCATCGAGGTATCTCTATTATGCGTTGAAAATTTTACTTTTTTATTAGCGAGTTTATTAATAAAAAATGCTTGTATCTAAGATAAATTACCTTGGTGAAAACTAACAATAGCAAAACTTCCTCTTCATATAACCTAAGGCTATACCCAAAGGCCTTTTCCAATTGGAACAATAAATTTTAAACCATAAAGCTTTAGTGATAATCATAAAAACTAGATTAAAAGTTAAACTGGAAATTAAAATAAGCTCGATAACTAGAAAAATACTAAATCTGCGTTAATACTTTAAGACGAGCAACGAAGCCATAGCGGGTATTAATAGTGGCTAGGGCACGAATTAACAATAGATTCCACCCCCTAAAAATAGAAAAAAGCATAGGTAATTGGTTTTTAGCTATTCACTAAATGGCTATTTTTAAAGAAGTTAAACGCAGAACATAACCCAAGGTTATGGCTTAGCTATTAAGTGTTAATTGTTCAAAGCATTTTTATGGTTCATCGTTAAGTCACGAATATATGAACAGGTAAATATATACCTGACGACTTAACTTTTAGCATCAATTGAAAGAAGGTGAATGACATGAAAACAACTTTAAATTGCGCACACAAATTAGCTTACCTTAGCTTATGTGTAGTAACCGCATTAACTTCAAACACTATTTTCGCTCAAGAAAACGCAGCAACTGACACCGCTACTCAAGAACAAGAGGTTGAGCGAATTAGTATTATTGGTTCTAATATTAAACGCGCTTCAGATATTAATACCCTACCTGTAACCATGTTAACGGAAGAAGATATTGAAAGCACAGGCGCAATGACAGGTGACGAACTACTACGTTCGATTCCTCAAATGGGCGCAGTAAACTTTGGTGCAAGCACGGGTAATGGTGGCGTTAATGATGCTCGTGGCGATGTTGCTTCAATTAACTTACGCGGGGTTGGCTCAGGCAATACTTTAACATTATTAAATGGACGTCGTTTGGTAACTCACCCAGGCACTCAGTCAGAAAATTTCGTACCGGTTTCAACAGTTAATTCTAATACCTTGCCTGTTTCGGGATTAAGGTCTTTGCAAGTTTTACGTGATGGCGCCGCGGCAATTTATGGCTCGGATGCTGTCGCTGGTGTGGTAAATTATCAACTTGATGCCGATTATCAAGGTTCAAAAATGAACCTATCTTATGGCCAGTCAGAAGGTACGCCACTGGATGAACTTACTTTTAGTTATTTAACAGGTTTGGCATTAAATGATGGGAAGTCTCATTTTACAGGCTCATTAACCGTCTATAAACGCGATGGCATGATGGCGTCAGAAAGACCCTATTCAGCAAGTCATGATCTACGCGAGTATTCAAGTTTACCTGAAGAATTTATTGGCGATACTCAGTTAGATAACCGTTCTACAAGTACCCCTTGGGGAGAATTTAGTTCGGCAAGTTTAGGCACTTTCCATCTTCAGCCAGACAGCATGTCGGGCTGTGTAGACTCGTCACTTAATTTAGCTGGCGTATGTGCAGACAAAGGTAGCACAGGTCGTGACTTACGCTTTGACCGTGGCACCACACGTTCATTAGTTTCAGATGTTGATAGAATTAATTTATATGGCCATTTTACGCATGAGATTAATGATGATTTGGAGTTCTTTTCTGAAGCTATTTATTATAGTGCCCAAGCGGAACGTACCCGTGAACAAACTCATAATTTAACGGCACAACGTTTCAAAATTTCAGCAGATGCTTTCTATAACCCTTTTGGTGAAGAAGTTACCTTACGTAAAATTCGCCCAATTAATACAGGCGTAAGAAATGTCGAAGTAGAAGATACCAGCTTTAGACTGCTTGCTGGCGTCAAAGGTTTCTCCGGCGACTGGGATTGGGAAAGTGCAGCGTTATATAGTGAAGCAGAAACTAATGATATGGCCAACCGTGTGCAAGCGAGTGCCTTTCAAGCGGCAATAAACAGTACCAATGCAAGTACTGCATACAATGTATTTGCTGGTGGAGATATTAACAGTCCTAATACTTCCGGAAATATCGCCCTTGTAGATCAATCAATTACAGATCAATTCATTGTTGATGTCCATAGAGACTCAAAAACCAGTCTTGCGTTAGTTGATTTTAAAGCCAGCAACAGTGATTTCTTTGAAGTAGCTGCAGGTAGTGTTGGCCTTGCAGTCGGTGTTGAATATCGCCGAGAAACATTTGAAGATGACCGCGATGCTTTGTTAGACAACAGCAGTCCATTTATTGATGCTATTACAGGCAACTTTTTATCTGGAAGTGATGTTATGGGAAGCAGTCCTACCGATGACTCAGATGCCAGTCGCAATGTAACCTCTGCTTATGCGGAAATGATTGTGCCGTTAATAGACTCAGGGTCTCAATATGCTGAAATGCAAGTTGCAGCAAGGTATGAAAACTTTTCTGATGTCGGCGATGCTTTAAAACCTAAAATTGCCCTATTTTGGCAACCCGTTGAATGGTTAAGTTTGCGTGCTTCATACGCAGGTGGATTTAGAGCTCCAGGTTTGCCGCAAACTTCGGCAACGGCGGTACGTAGCAATAGTTTATACGACCCTATCCTTGATCGGACGTATGGCATTACCGATACCCGTAAACCTAGCGATTCGCTAAAACCAGAAGACGATGTAAATACTTCATTTGGCATTATTTTTGAACCAACAGAAAATTTAACTTTTAACCTTGATGTTTGGAAAATAGAGCAAGAAGATTTAGTTGGTGTATTAGCAGGTGCTTCGCACTTACTTTATGATTCATTATTACGTAGTCAAGGTTCTAGTAACCCGGCGGTTATACGTGATGCAGAATCACTTGAAGTCATTCAAATTAACAATGTCTATGAGAATTTGGATTCTAGAGAGATATCAGGTATAGATTTTGGTTTAGTCTATGATTTTGATACTAAACTAGGTAATTTCGAATTCACTGTTAATGCTGCTCATTTAACGAAATTTGATCAAGTTGCCGACCCTATTTCTGCACAGTTGGTTGCCGCACAAGCAAGTGCCGATCCTTCAGTACCTGCAGATCGCACCGTGGCAAATGTTGGCGATTTGATTCAGCAAAACGGCCGTCCAGAATGGCGTGCAAGAACATCACTTAATTGGAAGAAGAATCAATGGGGTGCAGGAATTAGCGCTAAATACGTGAGCGATGTATTTGACAGTAGCACCACAGCAACAGTTAACGATGAAGTACTTAAATTGCCTGTAGACAGTTTTACCACCATTAATCTTTATGCATCTTACAAATTTGCGAAAGGTACTGCTTTGGAAGGTATGAGAGTGAGATTAGGTGCACGTAATATCAGTGATAAACAGCCACCACTTGCAGATGAATTGGCACATGGTTATTTCGGTTCATTACATTCAAACCGTGGTCGTTACTTGTACATGAATATTAGTAAAACGTTTTAATCTTAAAGCTTGCCTACACGGACGTAGGTACCTAGCTTTTGTTGGGAACTAAAGCGCTGTGCTTCAACTTAGCCAGCGATAAAGTCAACAATAGCGCTAGATTATGTTTCGCATTAATTTTTACTTGAATCATAATCTAGCATTGACCTAAAACTATACAGCAACTTAAAAACTATTCAGACTTCTTATGAAAAAATTACTTTCTTACTCATTATTATTTACGACTGTATTCTTAATCGCTTGTGGCACAAATTTAGGCCTAAAAAGTAATAATGAGCAAGGTTGTAATACTGACTCAGTTAAATTCACAACGGACTTTGAAACCGGAAGAATGGATTCCTGCAAATTCCTAGGAAATAATACCTTCTCAATAACCTTAATACCTGAAAGCACGCCAATTAACTCTAGCCCTTGGTATGCATTTAAAATTACCGCGGAACAAAAAACAGAGATAAAAATTATTATGCAAGTTAGAGGTGATGTTCATAGATATCCGCCTAAAATTAGTCGTAATAATTCACCTTGGCAATTACAGCCTTACAAGCTTAATAATGAAAAATTAACAATGACGTTATCGGTTTCTGAACAACCAACCCTCATTGCTGGTCAAGAAATTATCAATAATCAGTATTATGTCGACTGGGCGAATAAACTATCGAAACAAAACTCAACTCTCGCTTCAAAAAAAACCAAAGTTAGTCATCAGGTAATAGGTCAATCAGCACAAGGCCGCCCACTTTACAAGATTGAAAGCAAAGGCAATAGTAATGAGTGGTTAGTTATCTTTGGGCGCATGCACCCTCCGGAAGTAACTGGCGCGTTAGCATTATTTCCTTTCGTTGAAACCTTATTATCTAACAATAAATTAGCGATAAAGTTTCGCGATAGATACAACCTTTTAATTCTGCCCAATATAAACCCTGATGGTGTTGCTGCAGGTAACTGGCGTTTCAATGCTAATGGGGTTGACCTAAATAGAGATTGGATAAATTTTTCTCAACCGGAAGTTAAAGTGATTGACCAATATTTAAAAAATTTGGTTAAACAAGGTCAAAAAATTAAATTTGCCGTCGATTTTCATTCCACCCGTCACGATGTTTTTTATACCATGCCAATCGATTATGGCATGGAAGATCCTTATATTGTTAAACATTGGCTTACTTCACTTGATAACGCTATGCCAAACTTTAAAGTGGTCACTGAGCCGGGTAATACACCTAACAATGGCGTATCAAAACAGTATTTTGCTGATAACTTTAATATACATGCAATTACCTATGAAATGGGTGACAACACTGACCGCAGCAAAATTAAGCGTATTGCATCTACATCGTCAAAATTGCTAATGAAAACGCTCTTATCTGATACTGATCATAATAAAGAATAAGCAAAGGTTATCACAATGAAACAGATACAATTAAAAGTTATTTCTGCGTTTTTGTTAGCAATCACCTTAATGGCGTGTTCACCAAAAAGTGCCAAGGTCAAATTGCCCTTAGCTGACTTATTGATCATTAATGGTACTGTTTTTACCGGTGAAAAACACCAAGGCCAGCAACTTAACATCGCTATTTGTCGGCAACATATTTGTGGTGTTTATCCTAAAGATAAACGCATCCCAGCAATAAAAATAATTGACGCAAAGGGTAAAATTGTAAGCCCTGGTTTTGTTGACGCCCATACCCATAGCCTCGCTGAACTTTTAAGCCAAGACAAAAACCATAACCTCAATTATTTGACGCAAGGTGTAACCACAGTTGTTAACGGTAACGATGGTGGTGGCCCTGTTAATATTAAAGACACAGCTAAAAGGCTAACCGATAACGGTATTGGTACCAATGTCGCTCTTTATATCGGCCACGGCACGTTGCGGGAACAGGTTATTGGTCGTGAACCTCGATTTTCCACAAAAGCTGAACTCAATCAAATGAAGGCGCTGCTAGAACAAGGTATGCAAGATGGCGCTATCGGCCTTTCTAGTGGTTTATACTATGTGCCAGGTAGTTTCTCTAACAGTCATGAAGTTACTGAACTTGCCAAGGTCGCTGCGCAATATAATGGTATTTATGATACCCATATTCGCGACGAAAGTACCTTCAATATTGGCTTTTTAAAAGCTATTGAAGAAGCTATCACTATAGCAAAGCACGCTAAAATTCATTTACATTTAGCTCATATTAAAGCGTTAGGGGTTGATGTTTGGGGTCAAAGTAAAGCGGCTGTTGAACAAATAACTCAGGCGCAATCGCAAGGGGTAAGCATTACCGCTGACCAATATCCTTGGCTTGCGTCAGGCACAAAACTTCATAGCGCTATTATGCCAAAATGGGCGATGGCTGATTCTAAAAGCCACTTTTTTGCCCGATTAAATGATAAAAGCATAGCTAAGAAACTTTATGCAGAAATTAATGAAAATATACGTCGTAGGGGGGGACCAAACTCATTGCTTATTACCGCTTTTAAGGATCAGAAGTTGGTCGGTTTAACCCTTGATAAAATAGCCAAACAAAGAAAACTTGATCCTGTCAGTACTGCCATCGAGCTTATACAAGAAGGGGAGGTACGAGTGGCTTCTTTTAATATGTCTAAAGCTGATGTCAATTATTTTATGCAGCGTCCATGGGTGGTGACTTCTTCAGATGGTACTGATGGACATCCAAGAAAATACGCCAGCTTCCCGCAAAAATATCAAGAATATGTCTTAAAGCAAAATTTATTAACTTTGGCTGAGTTTATCTATCGTAGTTCAACTAAAACGGCTGAAATTTTAAAACTCAAAGACCGCGGTAAGTTAAAAGTCGGATATTGGGCTGATATCATAATTTTTGACCCTGTGAATTTTAAAGCCAATGCTGATTTTTCTACTTGGAACAAATATTCGACTGGCGTTGAGCATGTCTTTGTTAATGGTCAGCATGTGATAGAAAACGAACAATACATCAACTTATTACCGGGTAAGTTTGTCTTTTAATAGCAAAAATAAAATACAGAAGTAAGATAAAGGTGACAAAATGAAAACCCCCTCATTGATCATGACTCTCTTACTACTCTGTTTTTCTTATACAGCTTATGCATATGAAAACGTAAAGATCAAAACGGGTGTTTCCGAAGGCTTTAAAGATGGTTTGCATAGTAAGTACTTAAGATACATTGCCAATAAACTACAGCTAGGCTTGTCTATAGATATCATCCCCTTTGCCCGACGAATTAGGGAAATTGAGAGGGGCAATTTGGATATAATCGTTGGAGTACAACGTGCTCGTTCAAGAGATAAAGCATTGGTATATCTCTTCCCTAGTTACGAATCTTTATCTTATCGTTTCTTTTCCCTATCAAAAAATAGTCATAAATACCTAAATTACCCTGACCTTCACGGCAAAATTATTGCAGTAAATAGGGATTCGAAGTACTTTGAGAAATTTAATAATGACGAAGAAATTGCCAAGCTAGAAACTGTGACCTTAACGCAAACAATAAATTTATTACTTCATGAAAGGATTGATTTGTTTATTCATTATGAAGAGAGTGCCCTACCGAAGTTTATTGAATTAGGGATCAGTGGATATGTCATTAAAACCCCTTACCAACCTCAACAAAAAATAGCCCACTTCATTGCGATTTCAGCCAAGTCACACCTTATGTTAAGAAAGAAAGAGCTTGAAAATATTATTATACAGGGCATTAAAAACAATGACTTTTCACGCATCCGAGAAAAGCATTATGCACAGACACTAAATAATAACATCATAGAAAGCAGGCAGCTTAAAAGTGACTAACAAAAGGCCGGCGATAAACAGGCAAGTTAACGTAAGGCTCATAAAACTTAATGATAAAGATCAAAGGCGATTTTCAAACATTATAATAGCCTGAATAATTAGTTATAACCTAAAACATAACTCGCTGTAGCTTCTTCAACTAAATCAAAATATCTAATTTTAGGTGTTTGTTCTTTAATTAACTTGGCTGTATCTTTGGCACTTTTGGTAACGGGTGGTACTTCATCTGCATGAGTATTTGACGGCATTTTTTCGGCTTGGTAATCATTTGAGTTTTTCATAAATTTCAACCTTAATAGATAACAGAATAATGTTTGAGTTTTAATAATCCTGTATTTATCGCTTAAATAAAATGAGTTATTGTTAGCAAGCCTATAAGCTAAAGTTATACTAGCTAAAATAATAATAATACCAATTCCTAAACTGAAATTTGGTATTACTGTAAATATAAAGTAAAATAAAAACTGTTATTTAGCTCGGTTTAGAATGATTAACATTATTTTTGACAAAAGATATTGACTAATCCTACTAAAACTTGCTAAAAAAGCTTGCTCGTTTAATTGTAGTTTCAGGGTAAAAATAGAATTACTAACTTAAGATTATGATTTAAAGTAAAAAATATTATATTTACTTTAAAACCTTGAATTTATCAATTGCGGCACAATATAGTCCTGAGCATTCAGGTCTATTTAAATATTGGCAATTGCAACCAAGCGATGTGATCATTCAATGAT
>Ga0105356_10003994_pt1 | contig 14330 bp, 22 predicted proteins | sample GOMGulsemesocosm_3_FD_83502 | JGI IMG/M metagenome (GOLD analysis project Ga0105356, IMG submission 83502) | Methane-oxidizing microbial communities from mesocosms in the Gulf of Mexico - GOM9D Gulf of Mexico | ecosystem: Environmental > Aquatic > Marine > Cold seeps | place: Gulf of Mexico...
CCAGCGATCCCACATCTCAGCTTTCTGTTCATCTGTATATTTTATTCGAGTTCTATAGGCCATATTCCACACTCCATCTTTTAATCTAAAGATAAAGTGTTGCGTCGACCAGTTGAGATCACCACCCAAAGCGGACACTTGCTACTCAGTGATTAGGTTTGTAATAAACCGCGGCTTGAATTTATTTGTCATATTCTGGGAATATGATCCTTAATTCATCAGATTTTGTGGAGACTGGGACGGGGCAATTTTCTGTTAAATCAAAATGGACTTTTGCGAAGAGAGGACATACTCTAAGTTGTATTATCCGTGTGTATTTTACTTCTTGCTAGTTTGGTGCAAGACAGGCCATAAAACCATCTGAGGATTTTTGGATTACAGAGGACAGTCCAATGTTCACTACCAAGCGAGTCTGCTTAGCTTTTCTTTTCGCCCTCTTGTTCGGCTGCACACCCAAAACCCTCGTCATTGAAAACCAGGCCCAAAGCGATATCATGCCTTTTATCCGGGATGGTATTACCGAAAGAGAGGAAGTCTTGATTCGTCTCGGAAAACCTGCCTCAACCTACAAAGGCAGTCAGATTATTACATATTGGCTGTGGAAGGATGAGCTAGGCAAATTCGTAGTAATCCCAAAGCAGCGTTTGCCGCACGATATGAGAGGAACTGGCTTCAAGGAAAACCTGCATAACCTCATACTGGTTTTCGATTCGGTAGACGTATTGGAGCGACATAGTATCGTATTTATTCGTTGAACCAACCGGGAGGAAAGGAAGATGTACAAACGTTGGGTTATGCTTTTTTTTATTTCCCTTACTCTCATCGGATGTATATATATCCCCTTACCTGAGCATGGTCTAATCTCAGGTCGCGCGATGATCCACCAAAAAGATATCGATGCTCTGGAGCCCGGTAAAACCACCTTGGCTGATGTGCTACTGATGTTTGGCGATCCGCAAGAGCGTTCTTATAATGACGAGTATTTCTGCTACAACTGGGAACGGGTAAAGGGCGTACTTGGAACTATTATAGGAGATGCACCTCTGGGCAAGACTCATTATTTTTGCACGAAATTTTCACAGGATAACCGACTAGTACGAAGAGCTCATATTGAGGCTTCTATGTGGGGGGATGCGCGGAAAAAACGTGATGAAGTTCTGGAATCCTGGGGAAAAGAGGATGGAAAATTTGCTGAGAACTAGATTTTGAGCTAACAGATAATCCGAAGTTTTGAGGGGTTTTACAATTCTTTCCCAAAGGAGACATTTAAAAAATGTGATAAATTAACGACGCGTTTCTACAGTAGCAAATACTAGGGAATCGTGATTTAGATGGAAACGTTTGATGAAAAATACTAATAAAATTGCGTCAAATACTAGGGATTTAATCAAATGGCGCCTCCTCAGACTAATGTTTTTAGCACCCCTGCTGTTGTCATGCGCCGTATACGAAACACGACCGGCGATAGATGCCCCTGCTTATCTGTTCGATCTTGATGTTACTATTGATCCTCAGGTTGTTGCAGAATATGACCTCAATGTATCGAAAGGATCAGGTTCTGGCATGTTGCGTGGTTCATTGGAGGGGGCCGGAGTCTGTATTTTCGGTGGTGCTGCAGCTGACCCATCGATTATTTTTGGGGCTGCAATTGGCATTTTAATTTCGCCAATCTGTGCCGTTGCTGGGGGTGTCGCCGGAGGCGTAGCAGCAGAGTCAAAAGAAGATGTTGCGGAACGAGCCAAAGCCCTAAGTGAGACAATAGAGCGCCTAAATTATCCTTCTCACCTTATTCGCCTAGTGACGAATGATCTTATAGGGTCGAGTTCAGCCTTCCGCTTTTCTGAATTACCAAGCTCTATTCAACAAACAAGTGATGCTCTTGTATCAGAATCAGATGTTGCAGTTAATACAACACCAGCTCTAGCAGCAGGGAGTATCGAAAAATATAATTCGCCCCAGAATTTCTCCTTTGTTGTCAGTAATACTGAACCACTGGAAAAAGCGGAAGTAGAGGATGGCTCAAAATATCACCCGACTATACCCAATGCAAAGATCAGCATCAATATTACAAACTTCGGTTTATCGGGAGCTGGAATTGATCCAATTATTGATTTGCAAATATCTGCAACTGTCTGTATCAGAGAATATGCGAGCGGAAAAGTCATTTTCTTTCAGCCTTTCACTGTAGCTACAAATACGGAGAGGAGGAAGTCTCCTATGAGACTAGAAGAATGGGCTGCGTTGGATGACATAGAGGTTGAGAGAGTAACCTTGAGACTAGTTAATAGGCTGACTGTTAACGTTTTAACTACGATGGTCAAAAAAAGAGTTGGGGTTGACTCTAATGCATCTTGTTTATCTTAAAAATAGCCCAGAGTTGCTGATATTATGGGGGCCAATTTCATCTCAAAGCATATGTGTTAACTGTCCGTTATTGGCACTAAACGGACTGTCCGTTCATATCGAAACCTTGCCTTTATACGTGTAAGATCAAGTCGAAACTATTTCAAATTAGCCTTATTGAAGTATCACATCTAACCACGGAAGGTTACGCCATGAAAATAATCCAACTCGAATACGGCTCATCAATCAGGGTCGGTGATGATATCAAGTTGACCGTTCATCCTCCTAGGCTTGAGTCGTCCACTAAAGAAATTCAGGTAGGCATCGTCGCGCCTAAGCACATTCCGATACGCAGGGATGACATCAAGAAGACAAAGCAATCCATCTAAGCCATAGGCTACTGATAGAAAGCCATGGGGCGTTAAGTTACCATCTATCTTGTAGCATTGAAGCTACCGTTGGAACACTTGTAGATTTGGTGATAAAGGAGAAACCAAGGAATGAAAAAATTAGCTTTCGCTTTGATAGTGCTCAGTGTCACGTCCATGTCTGCCTATGCGCACCCCGGACGAACGGCCTCAGACGGATGTCACTACTGCCGTACAAACTGTGCCTATTGGGGTGTTCCACTGGATCAACGCCACTGTCACGGCAACAACAATAACGAACAAGGCCAAACGCTAATTAAAACGGCCTCCCACAAATCGAGCTTACTAGACTCCAGCGCTATCAAAACCAGCCACGACCATGAGTCATTTCATACGCATAAAGAAAACTGAATCTTCACCTAACTCTACCTAGCCGCCAGACATCCTGTGACGTTTTGGCGGTCTTCGGTACTGGTTTACCATCCTTCAGTAACTCCATCTGCACCGCATGTCTCAGCGCCAAGTTCTCAATGTACATGCTCGGACTCATCCGGTAATACCCAGCAGCCCTGCATATCTCTTTGTACGCCATTCGTGGCAAATTAAAGACCCGCTCTTCTAACTTATGCCGCTTTTTGGCCATTGGTCACACTCTTGAATTGTGGTCGGACATTGAATAGTGGACAGGCCTTAGCTGTGCAGTTGGTAATCTGCTGATACTTGCTGCCTGCTTGGTTTCGATCATAGATACACTCGGTACACTTATGATTTACTGCTTTTCTTAAACTCATGATTTCTTCCTTAAATTAGGTGGGTTAAGGCAGGGCTATAGATGACTATGCCCCACCTTGAGAACGCAGCGTCTCACTTCAAAAATGATGCTAAATGGGTCTTTTCTGAACGTTGTAACGCTTGATGTAAGCTCTGCGTATGGCTAGAGGTAGTGATTGCGGGTCACGTAGCTGTAATAGATCAGCTTCACCGTGTCGGCCTTGGCTTCGTAGGTGGGCTATGCGTTGACGTTTTCGGCGTTGGCGTTCGAGGTAAGCTAGGTAGCGCTTGGTCGGCGGAAAGTGATCTTTAAGTGACGGAGGGTTGCTCATGGTTAACCCATGTTTACTGGCCTTCACCGACGATCAAGATAGCCTTCATAGCTTCCACTGCCTTGGCATTACGTTGCTTATCGTCAGACAGTAGGTCATCAATGATCTGAGGGGACTTGCGTGTCTGAGTTCGTGTGTCGTGGTCGTATAAGACCTCGTAGTCTGCATCGACAACACCTAAAGGACGCTTAACTGTTCCGGCGAGACTGATTTCATACTCCAAAGAGTTCTGGATGTCAGACAAGAAGCGAGAGCGTACATCACGTTTAATAGTTATAGGCTCTGCTGCAGTACGTGCTTTGAGTACTGACTGAATCTCAACGCAGGCACGATGTAAATCTGATTGGTTATCGACCATAAAGGCGGCGTTGCCAGACTTGAGGTAAAGCGGTGATGCATCACCCAAAGTACGGATAGAGCTACCTACCTTCTGTGCGCCATAGTTACGCGATAGCTCTTCAATGGCCTCGTTCCAATCATCGCTCTGTACTGGGTAGCCGATGGCCTCTAATGTTTCTTTAACTTGGTTTAAATCCATGTGGTGATACTCCTTTAATCGCTTACTAGATGTGCTGTTTGGTCGCCGATGTGATCGGCTGGGATGACTCCATGATCCACGGCTTGCTGCGCAGTCATCTCAAAGCCATTTACGGTAATGATGGTGCCTGCTTGAAGAGCGCCGCCTACTTGAATGCCGCCTCCATGGAGACGCTGAACTACATTTGAATTGATACGTTCCTCAGCGTCTTTGGCAGCAATGTAATCAGCGTTACTCAGCTCTTGCTTGGCGCTGAAGATGAACTCTCCTTTATCGTCGTCTGACATGGCTTCCCATGCATTCCATTGCTCTTGTTCTTCTTTGGTCAACTCGTAGGGATTGTTGATTGGTGTACTCATTGTTACTTTTCCTTATTGTTAAAATGGTTAGTGGCTATTCGACGCCGTCCTGAATAAGCCTAATGGTTGACGTGCAACTATTGGCTATCTCTTCGATTGCCTTGCTGTAGGAGCCCAGTTGCTCTTTGATAGCTGCCCACATTTCAGGGTCTGGCTCTGTAACAAACTCGGCTTGTACTTCGCGTGGTAGAACCTGTAACAGGAACCACTCAGCGCGACTAAATGTGACTGGAATTTCTAGTGGGTCGTAAAGTACTGCTGCTATTTCTGTAGTCATAATTACTTCTCCTTTGATCTAATTGGTTGGTGATGACAGATACCTGCTTTCAGGGCTTCATCAAGAATGTGGCGTAGTGCCACTGGGCGTGAGACTCGGCGCACTCGAAGTGTTCTCGCCAGTGCTCTCTGTTTTGACTCAATGGCAGACCAGTGCCTGGCGCTGAGTCGTATTTGTTTGGTTGATGCTGTGCGGTCATGGCGTTGATACGCACGACAATCGGGGGTGTACATGGTGTGTACCTCAGGAAGTTGTGTAGAAAGTTGAAAACAAATGGATGGGAAACCAGATGCTGTGTAGGAAATTGAAAACAAATGCGGGGTTGATCTTCTGTAAGCCAGAGGCCTCAAGTGCATGTCTGGAGAGAGAATGCAGGCGTGAGGTCTTACACTGGGCGAACAAGGTCAGGTAGGGAAACCCGACCAAAAAGGTCAAAACTTACAAGGCCAATTGGAAGGTTGTTGAGCACACAGAGTCAAAAAGGGTTAATTGTGATTTATGTGATTGAGGAGTTAACTTTTGGCTGTTCCTCTAGGGTGTGGGTCTTTACTTGAGGCGGGTGCCGGTGGGATTTAAATAGCTGGCAAAGGGAGTGAATTACTGTGGGAGTGGTTGATTTTTAAAGCCTGCGTTACGGTAGCACGTCTTGATTACTTTCCGTTCTTCTTCAGTTAGCGTGATTTCCACACAAAGTGTCTCGACCATGTTCACCACTTCCCCCTCTAACAGCATACAGGGTGAAAGCCCTAGGCATATTAGGCGGCGGCGCATTTCACCAGCTACAGGGTTATCTTCAGTGGCGTCAAGTAGCGCTTCGTTGAGATCATCTGCAAAGGGTTGGTCTAGGTACTCTTCAAGCTCAAGAGCTGCGCTATCGTCACCGTTGATAGCCCAAAACAATAGGCGACCAATTTTATGTCCTGAGCCTTTGATGTCAGATTCTATGTAGAAAGACTCGCTAACTGTCTGTTTCATGGATTAAATAATCTTTTGGTTGTTTAAAGGTATAGTTGTTCGACTTGAAACTGCTTTTTTTTGCCAATCGCAAAAAAGTGCAACTCTCATTGCCATCTCTCCTGTAACACACCTATACGGTTTTCTGGCACTTTATCTGCGTTGCTCTCCATGTACTCAAGAGCTTTTATCAGGTATTCGATCAATTCAGCCTTTTTCCCTTGGTGATCCAGTGTTTCCAGAAGTTCTCTGCCTAGGTTACTTCTTTGAGTCTTCATGTTGCTGAGTGTTTTCCACAAGTAATCTACACCGTAGCTTTCATGAGGCTGTATGTCTGCATGCCCGAAGTCTACCTGTGGTAGTGTCTGGGTTACATTATTTTCAGTGTCTTGGGGTTTGAGCTTTTTAACTACGGTGCGTGAAACGCCTGTTAACTCGGCGATACTGAGTTCTGACTCTCCCTTTTGCAGTCGTGCTCTGATGACTTCGTCACGTGTATGATCCCAACCCGCCAGTATGGCTTTGTGTTCTCCATCACGACTTATGTCAGAATCAGTTAAACCCAACGCTTCGCGTACTTTCTTTCTATCAATTTTATACCAAATATAGCCATCAACATCGAAGCGTTCAGCGCGTCCAAACTTCACTAGAGTTTCAGGTCTTTCTAGGTGTAGAGCAAGAGATGCTCTGCGTTCTGCCGGTGAGGGTTTGCGTCCCCATTTTCCAGATTTAGCTGCTTTATCGTTTGCTCCAAATGAAGCCACCCACGCTTCTTCTTCAGAGTCGACCGCAACAACATCTGCTTCAATTTCTACGACTCCAGTCTGTTTATGCGCCTCAGTGCGGTGGAAACCGTCAGTCAGGATTAATTGACCATTAGGAAGTTTGTGTACCGTTATGGCAGGAATTTCTACTCCAGACTTAATTGCTGTGGCGATATCTTCGATGTGTTTATCACACTCCCTAGCCTCAATACCCGTTGTGCGTGTCTGGTAACGCTGATCGATTGTAATGTCAGTAATTTTAATCTTCATAATCAAAGTATTCCTAAAGGTCTTCACCAATACGGGCCATATCTAGCGCAGTGCTGTGCATGTTGGCGCGGTTACTTAACAATTCGCGGACGCCCTCATCTATGAAGTGGTTTCGCTCCATCTCTTCCCTAGGCATGTGGCGCTCAATTAAAGAAATTATGATAGATCGCAAATCTTTGGGCAGGATAGCGTCAATCTCTACAGCTTGCGTTTTATCACCGTGTACCCCTCGGTATTGAGTCCACTTTCGTTGTCCTGCTTTGCGGTGTTTTGCATCAACAGTATGGGTTAAAAGTCCGTACCTAGTTACATGCTCGTCAAGAATACCCGCGTGAACAAGGGTGAATTTGAGATGCCAAAGATTATTAAGCCTTTCTTCAATATCTCGAACAATGTCATGACCAGCGGGGTCACAGTCACCGAAATAATAAACAACGACGTTCTTTCCTAAATCGTTCTTTGCTGCAATGCGATCTGCAATTTCTTGTAAATAGGTTAACGATGGGTAGCCCTTGAAAGGACGTACTGTTACCTGTCGAAGATGTGCTGCCCCTTGGATCATCGGTACTACGGCTTCTTTCTCAGTCCAGACCTCAATGTAGTCGGGATTATCATTCCACCAATCTGAGCGATAGCTTTTCACCATTGAGCTAAAGTAATCAAAAGAGTCAACATAACGGGTCGTCTCAAGCACGCGGCGTGATGGATCAATGATAAGGTCAGAATTAATAAAGCCCTCCGAACGCATGTCGGTAACAGCAGCCTTCACCTTGTTATAGCCCTTATCTCCTTTAACGACCTTATACAGCGTTGCCGCTCCTGCTTCTGAAAGCATCCTGTAGTAAACACCCCTAACCGTTAGCGGCCCATGCTCTTCGATAAGGCTTCGGAGTTTTCCCCAGAGCTGCATTGTGCTAACAGCACGTTTCTTCTTTTGAGTTCTAAGTACGGCTGTGATCTGTGACATTAGATTAATTCCTTAAATACCTAAAACACGTCTAGGTTGTTAATGACTACTGTGAGCTAGGCTTCAAGTATCCATAGCCTTCATTCATTTATAACTATTAATGATTAAATATGAGGTAGAGCTAATGATGTCCCTGCATAACCTAGTCCCTCAGTGACGCAGGGTTACACATAGTTAGACTCTAGGTTACCTACTGATACCTAAGTAACCTTATGTATATCTATCGGGCATACTTAGTTTTTTAATCTAAGGGTGTGGGGTATCAAATTGTCAGGCATCAGGTAGACGTTTGATTGCTTTGTGTCGGCTCTGTGTTGCTTTGGGCTAATCTCGAAAACAACAGGGGAACCGACACACACGCAAGTATAAATATTAGTTATACCTATGGTGTGGGCCATCAATATAATTTATATTAATATGCCGCTTCAGCTATCGGAGTACCTGCCCAAACTACACCATCGTGCTTAGCGATCACTTCAGTCAGACATGGAATACTGAGCTTTACCGGATCAACTAGCGTCCAGTTGAAATCTAAGGCGCACTCATCGTCAACTGGGGTGGACTCTCGGTCATTCATGTCCCACATTTCAAAGCTAGAAAGGAAAGAGATTACATCGTGTACTAGGGTAGTTTGGTCGATCATGGTCAATAGTCCTTATTGATTTTTATTAATTAGAATTCAGAAGTGTTTGTTACAACGTAGTCTTTACCGCCAACTTTAGTCTCTGCCCAGTCACCACCAAGTAGACAATCACGAGCGAATGCTTCAGCGTTGAAATACTGGAGAGCGAAGCCTTCAAGCCCCATGCAGTCCTCCGCATATCCGTGGGCGAGGTCTTCGGGCTTTTCTTCGGATAACATCACGTCTTCGTAGGTTTCAAGGGCTGGCTCTGGGTCATACCCTAAGTCCTCCACAAGATACAGAAACGCGGCTTTTTCGTGCTCTTCTGCGTGCTCAAGGGCTTCGAGTGTCTCAAAGAATGACGCTATGCTTCCTTGGTCGATCTTCATGGCAGACGCGAGAGAACATGCGAAGTCATCACCATCAATGAACTGAATGGCGAACTCTTCGAGGCTGTGAGATTCTTTGAGTGCTTCCGCGTTGGCGGTGTAGTCATCTACAGATGTGAAGTAGAAACCAGCGGAAGGACAGACGGAATACGATTGTGCGTGTAGTGATAGCATGTATAACCTCATCAGGTAAGGGGTCACGCTTTATTGCAGACCCTCAGTGTTTACGCCGCTAACTATATGTGTCGTTATGACACATTGCAAGCGTTGATTTTAATCTTTATCAATTAATTCATAAACTGGGTGTTTCCCAAGCTTCAATAACAGCAGCTCCCACGCTCCAAGGTTTATAGGCCGGTGTGTCTGGGAGTCCTCTGGGAGTGTCCATTTGTTCAACGTGTGCTTTGTGGTGTGCATCAACTCTGCAGCTTCTGCTCTTGATAGCCCAGCGTCTCTAATGGTGTCCTTGACCGTCTCAGGTGTCGGCTGTTCGATTTTGTTGGTGCTCATTGGTATAGCCTGCGTGTGTCGTTATGGCACATCCTAGCAGACATTAACCGTACGGTGAACATAAACTTATCAATGAGACTAGTCTCGCCTAGAGCACGTAGTCATCATAAGTATCATGGATGTCCTGCTTCTCAATCCCAAGGTAACGCATAGTCACCGCTGGACTCGAATGATTCAAAACCTTGCTGATTACTTCGATGGGTTTACCGTCCGAGTACATGGCGTAACCTCTGGTCTTCCTCATTGAGTGCGTCCCTAATACGACCCCAACAATCTCCCCTACTTCCTGAAACTTACGGCCCACTGTGGAACGATTCAGCGGTAGTATGTCGTCTTTCTCTCTGAGGCGTCTGCCTTGGAATAGATAAATATTGTGCGGGTTCGCTGCTGCCCTGCGTTGGATAATGGCTTGAGCTTTATGGTTTAACTTAATGCTGCGTTTCTTCTTAGTCTTACCTTCGGTCACCTCAATTATCTCAACGTCTGCTACATCCGCCACCTTCAAAGAAAGTAGGTCTGAGATGCGCAACGCTGTGTTTATCCCAAGCTCCCAGATGTCACGATAAGTGATAGACCCATGCTTCTCTAACAAGTGACCAACTAGCCTAATGTCTTCCTTGTCTTTCACTGCTTCCACTTCGTTCATAGCTGCTTATCCTCATGTCACACAATGTAATTATTATTTACGTTATGTGACTTCATGGCGGATAGCAACAACTATCGTCAGGTATTACGCGGCTTTGCGAGGTCACACTTTATCATTGTGTGATGTAGAAGTGGTGTTTTAGGTGGACTGAGGGTGTCTACTGGCTCACTGGTGTGATTGCTTGGCTGTGGGTGTGAGGTCATCTCCTAGTCTCAGAAAGTGACCGATTTGATGACTAAATGAGGCTTGAGACAGCTGCTTGTTTACGAGGGGGTACGGGGGAAACTGAGGCGGCTTTAAGATTTAAAAGGCCTCACAGATTTTTACTGGAAATATGAATGACAAAACTGTTTGATAGCCTTGCATATTCGTATATGTTGTAAATTACAAACTGTCCCTAATCATGCAAAGGAAGTAGATTCATGGCAAAGAATAATGACAATGACTCTTCTGGAAATAAAGTAAGAATCCAGAGAAGCGATAAGGAACAACCCAAAAGTATCGGGGATAGCGCCAGAGGCGAACGAAGTAAGAGCGAAAAAACAACCACAAGCACTGGGCCGAAATCTCCTGCTCATGGTAAGAATGACTCTGAATGAAGCTCTCTATCTACCGGCAGCAATACTATGATGCGAGTGGCATGGCTAGCACAGTCAGTAGACAGGCAGCATTCGCAGGTATAGCCCTAATCTGGATTTTCAAAGCTCAAGATGCCGCTCAACCAGCCACAATTGTACTGCCAAATGAATTGATAATGCCTTCACTGGCTTTCATCATCTCTCTTGCATTTGATTTGCTTCAGTATGTATTAGGTGCTGCAGTATGGGGGAGCTATTGCCGCTTTAAAGAGAAAAATGGCGTGAGGATGAATCAGAGTTTGCTGTCCCTAGGCAGCTTAACTGGCCTGCTCTGGTATGCTTCTGGGTAAAGCAGGCGGCCACCATTATTGGTTATGCTCTTTTAGGGGCCTATGTAGCCAGCATCATCAACTTTGGCTAGGCATTCGACTACTCAAAGACACCAATGACAGCCCTGTGGTCACTCACGGGGCCAAGGTCTAACGTACCAAACTCAGCGCCAACCTTCAGCCCATCACTAACAAGGATATGGTCAATTAACTCCTTATTCCCCTGATACTATTAATACTCATCTATGATAAAGAGCACAATTAAGGTATCAGCTATGAATCAAAAAAAAGATATACCGAAAACTCTTTATAGATACCGCTCAATGACAAAAAGCTTTGAGTATGAAGCTATAGCTAATAACTATTCATATCACGCACATACAAATACTTTTAATGACCCCTTTGAATTTGTGGCTGATTTAACCTTATCCATTCCTCACCCTTCTTATGAATGGGACAAGTTTAAGGAAGTAAATGAAAACTGGCTGCATATATCAAATGACGACATTTGCTCACTGATAGGAACCCAACAAATTGATGATGCAATCGCGTTACAAGAACAAAAGTCGTTAAGTGTCCTAGAAGACCTATATAAACGATATGACAGGGATACCGTCTGTTGCTGCTACACGGCCGTTAACGACCATCCCCTAATGTGGGGTCATTATGGAAATGGACTAAGGGGTTTAGTGCTAGGGTTTGATACAGATGAATTAACTTCTAACGTTACCGGCTCAAAAGAAGAAATTTTGCGGGAGGTTTCCTACGCGGAAAACAACAAAATACCTTTAATTGATTACACACCAATGGTAGCTGCGCCTAAAGACTCTGAACGATGGAATGAGCTATGGGAGCAAGCTTTCATAAAACGGTTTTGTACCAAATCATCCCACTGGGAGTACGAAAAAGAGTACAGAACTCTTCGGACTCGGAAAGAAGGTGAACCATGGAATCAAAAGGTAAAGCATTCGGCTTCTGCTCTTGTGGAAATTATCTTCGGTGAGTTAATGCCAGATGAGCAAAGGGATGTCGTCAGGAAGATATTAAACGGCAGGAACATTCAGTACAAAGAGGCTCGACGTTCAATCTCACACTATGCGCTTGAGATTTCGGATTTACCCTAATTAAGTACTAGCCCCAACCCTCAGCCACCGGAATCACATCAATAGCTTCCTTCAGCGGCCCAGCATCCAAACCATTTTGAGTACAAACCATAGGATAGCGGTGGTTTTGGGTGTGTCCAAGTTCAACTTGGTGATACAGTCAGCCCTTCTCAGGATTTCGATACGTTTACGGAGGAATAGTGGAAAATAGTATAACTGGTCAATGGATAGGATTTGATAAGGACGATACCTTCCATCTAGTCAACTTAGGGGTTCGTAACGGTAAATTAGAAGGGCGAGTATCCAGCCATATCCCCGTAACTGTTGATGGGAAACAAGAGTTTATTTGGACATGGAATCAAATAGAAGGCATTCAAACATTGGATGGCATTCAAGGCTCACTTGTAAATAGAACACTTCACAACAGTTCTACTGGAAAGATTCTTAATGAAGAGCAGGTCAAATACTTATTTCAAACGGTGACTGATCTTGAGTTTCCAGCTAATCAAAGTTTTAGAGCCCACCTAGCTGAAAATAATATTTTAAAAGTGAAGACTGTGGCCCAGTATAGTGGGGACAGAAAAGAAGAAGAGGCTTTTGAATTTAAAAGAGCAAAGTTAGATATTTCTTCAATCGAAGCTCAAGCCGTAACATGGGAAGACTTTAAAAAAATAGCCCTTACTGCTGATGACGGAAAAACTTATAGAGGACAAGCTCAGCACTGGCCCTTACAAACAAGCTTTCATAGAACTGGTAGAGCGGATATAACTGCTTATTTAGATAATGAAGTTATGGAGCTTGAAAGAACATTGAATGCTCACACTTCGCATGTATACAAAGCTAAAGATGAAGATTCTTTAGGCGCTCTACTTAACTTAGCTCAACACCATGGCTACCCAACCCCTCTTCTTGATTGGACTAGAAGCGCATTTGTCGCTGCCTTTTTTGCTTTTGAAGACAGCTCAAAACTTGAGGATGGAGGACATGTCACAATTTTCTGTTTTGATGAAGAAGCTTGGAGCCAAAAAAGTAGTGATACTGTTCCAACGCGAACACCAGCCCCGATTCTTCGCAGCCTAACACTCCCTAGTTACGGAAATCCACGCGTTCTCCCACAACAATCAATAACAATGTTTAGTAACATAAGTGACATTGAGTTGATTATTCAGCTTTATGAAAAAGACCGAGAATCTCTACTAACTGCGTACAAAATACCAGTAGCTGACAGGGACATAGCTATGCGTGAGCTATCTAAAATGGGAATCACGTGGGCATCTTTATTCCCAAGTATAGATGGAATGTGTAAACACTTACGCTTTCAACATTTTGATAAGATTTAACGTCTAGACAACTGGTACGTACTACTGGTACGCTCACTAGCAAGCGCGAAAAACAAACTGTTTATATTCAATAAGTTACGAAAAGACTCAGGCTTCGAGGGTTCGAATCCCTCCCTCACCGCCATAAAATAAAGCCCCATATTTTGGGGCTTTTTTTATGGACGATTGAAGGAGGGTGAGAACCCTAACGGTTCGACAAGGGCCAGCGAAGCTGACCCGCAGAACGTTGGAGCGCAGCGACGACGACCCGAAGGGCGAGCAGCAACGCTGCGAATAATCCCTCACTCACTGCTTCTCTCTAACAGAGAGAAGCTAAAACCGCCAACCTAGTGCAAATGCTTATCACTTATCATCGACCCCTTTAATTTCCTTTAATTTCAGCGGCTGGAAAGATCAGGAAGGCAGGACTGCTGGTGATGACTATGGAGTTCACTATCAGAGCTTTACGCCAGAGCTGAAGACTGCAATCGACAAGATCGACTATAACCAACTGAGCTTCAACTAACCCCATCCATATACACCCAGATTGATCATTTAATGTTCATATTTAAAGAATACAGGCGTATAATAGCGGGCACCAGCTCCCATGATCATCCCAGTCTCGAGTGGATGGTTGTGTATAGGCTAAAGGCTTTAGCCGTCTGGGAAGTCTGGCCATTGAGTATGTCGACAGTACGTTTGATCAAAAGGGTCGAGTGACTTGTCTAATCGGATATACCGGTGGGTGAGCTTGGACGTTAGACGAGGTCTGAGTATCCAGCGCCAGCGCCTGTTGGGTTCAAAACCGATAAAGCGCTCAACAGTATCGTGGTGACCCGTTACCACCAGAGAATCTGACGAGAGCCGTTCCTTTTTCCGACCGAAGGGGCG
>Ga0105356_10003996_pt1 | contig 14324 bp, 15 predicted proteins | sample GOMGulsemesocosm_3_FD_83502 | JGI IMG/M metagenome (GOLD analysis project Ga0105356, IMG submission 83502) | Methane-oxidizing microbial communities from mesocosms in the Gulf of Mexico - GOM9D Gulf of Mexico | ecosystem: Environmental > Aquatic > Marine > Cold seeps | place: Gulf of Mexico...
ACGTATGTAGCTATTCTCGATAACTGCTCCTGCGTTATCCTAATGCGCCACATCCATGTGGCAATCCATAGAAAATAAATAACGCTGCTATCATTCATTTAGACCGTGAAAAATGATCAACTTTTTACTGCAATTGGTATAATGCACAACTAGGGATTAATCGCGCCAATTGCGGTAATATTGTCATTATGGAAAATAATGATCAAAAAATATTATCCGTGGTGCGATTAATCCCATCGTCAATGGTGGCCAGTTATGGTCAGGTGGCAGATTTAGCGGGATTACCAAGACGCGCACGATTGGTAAGTAAAGTTTTAAAAAGCACTAGTGAGCAAGGTATTCCTTGGCATCGTGTGGTTAATAGCCACGGTAAGATTTCGATACCACCTTCATTACCATCCCATCAGTTGCAGCTAACACTGCTACAAGATGAAGGAGTAGAAATTCGTGGAATTAGTGTCAATATGAAAAAACACCGCTGGCAGCCGAGTATCGATACTTTGCTGTTTCAATTAAGTTATTAAAACAAGGGCCCTTTTGGGGCAATCGTATGAATAAAAAACCAACTAGTACCGCTGCTGATATTATTCTATTTGGCTGTCAGGGAGATTTAACTCGTCGTAAGCTCCTTGCGTCATTGTATCAATTGGAAGAGGCTAATTTACTCGATAGCCAGTCTCGTATTATTGGCGTCGCTCGTGGCGAACTATCCAGTGAAGACTACGCGATTGAAGTCCGTTCACACCTTAATGAATTTATTAGTGAACCGCTTGATGATGTGGCCGTTGAAGCTTTCATCGCTAAGGTGAGCTATCTGCAATTGGACTTGATGGATGAGTCGAGTTTTACTGAGCTTAAAAATAATTTAGGTGAGTCAAGTAATACGCTGATTAGTTATTTTGCGGTACCGGCATTTATCTACGGTGATATTTGTCAAGGATTAGCCTTTGCTGGTCTAAATCATGCCAACTCACGCGTTGTACTCGAAAAGCCTATTGGTCATGACTTGCTCTCATCCAATGAAGTTAATGATCAAGTGGCTAAATATTTTACTGAGCAACAGACCTACCGTATCGATCACTATCTCGGTAAGGAAACGGTACTTAATCTATTAGATTTACGTTTCGCTAACTCACTATTCTCGTCTAAGTGGGATAATAGCACCATCGATCATGTACAAATCAGCGTCGCCGAAGAAGTCGGTATCGAAGGGCGCTGGGGCTATTTTGACCAAGCCGGTCAGATGCGTGATATGTTGCAAAACCACTTGATTCAAATTCTGACTTTAGTCGCTATGGATCCCCCATTGAGCCTCGACGCCGATAATATTCGCGATGAGAAGGTCAAAGTACTAAAAGCGTTACGTCCTATCGATGTTAGCAATGTATTTGAAAATAGCGTCCGTGGTCAATACGGTAATGGCTTCCTACACGGTAAAGCAGTGCCGGGTTACCTCGAAGAAGAGGGCGCTAATACCGCCAGTAACACCGAGTCATTCGTGGCATTGAAAGCGGAAATAGATAATTGGCGTTGGGCTGGAGTACCGTTCTACTTGCGGACCGGAAAGCGTATGGCTAACAAAGTGTCTGAGATTGTTGTTTACTTTAAAAACCCGAGCCACAACCTGTTTAAAGAATACTATCGCGAACTGCCACCCAATAAACTGACCATCCGTCTACAGCCTGAAGAAGGCGTAGAAATTCAGATGTTAAATAAAGTGCCTGGTTTAGTTGAAAGTCAGCGCTTACAAACCACGAAGCTCGACTTGAGCTTCAGTCAGGCATTTGATGGCCAACGCATTGCCGACGCTTATGAACGTTTACTGCTCGAAGTGATTAATGGCAATCAGGCATTGTTTGTTCGCCGCGATGAAGTTGAAGCATCATGGAATTGGTGTGACGGTATCTTAAATGCGTGGCAAAAAACTGGCCAGCCATTGGCTAATTACCCTGCCGGGAGCGCAGGTCCAGTCGCTTCAGTGGGCCTGATTGCCCGTGATGGCCGAGCGTGGGACGAATAAGATGAATATTACAAAATTTAAAAACAGTCAAACGATGACCAGTTATCTTGCGGGCGATATTGTGGCCAAGCTAAAGCGTGCGATCTCAAATACTGGTCAAGCGGTGCTCGTCGTATCAGGCGGTCGCTCGCCAATCGCGTTGTTCGAACAGCTAAACCAATCTGATATCGCTTGGGACAACGTGATTATCTCACTGGTTGATGATCGCTGGGTTAGCGCTGATCATAGCGACAGCAACGAAAATTTAGTCAAGCAGCATCTGTTGATTAACAAGGCTGCGGCAGCGCGCTTTATTGGATTGGTGGCAGCGGGTGATAGTGCATTTGAAAATATCGACGCGTCAATTGCCGCCATCACTGATATCAAACAGATTGATGTGATGATCTTAGGCATGGGTGAAGACGGTCATACTGCGTCTATTTTTCCTTGTTGTGAGCAGGTTAATGACGCGATGAATACTGATAATCAGCAACGTTTAATTGCGACTCAGCCAACCACCGCGCCTTATCAGCGGGTAAGTTTTACCCTCAATGAGATTTTGGCTGCTAAGCAAGTGTACTTGCCATTAAGTGGTAATAATAAAATCCGCGTTTTTGAGCAAGCACAGCAGCTTGAAGACTTAGCGACAATGCCAATTAGTGCCGTGATTAAACAACATAGCGCGCTTGACGTACTAATTAGCGAGTAAATAGGACTATTCATGAATCCGATTATAGATAAAGTTACCCAACGTATTATTGAGCGTAGTAAAGCGACTCGTCAAGCGTACTTAGACAAAATAGCAGCGGCACGCAGCAAGGGGCCAATGCGCGGCGTATTATCCTGTGGCAACCTAGCACACGGTGTTGCGGCGTGTGGCAAAGATGCTAAAGATGATCTGAAATCGTTGACCAAGGCCAACATCGGCATTGTGTCTTCATACAACGATATGCTTAGCGCGCACCAGCCTTATGAAACTTATCCGGCGCAGCTTAAAAGTGCGATTCGTGAACAGGGCAGCGTGGCCCAATTTGTATCCGGCGTACCTGCGATGTGTGACGGCGTGACTCAAGGTCAGCCCGGCATGGAATTAAGCTTGCTAAGTCGCGATGTTATTGCGATGACCACCGCGGTTGGCTTATCTCATAATATGTTTGATGGTAGTCTAATGCTAGGAATCTGTGACAAAATTGTCCCAGGCTTGCTACTCGGCGCCTTAAGTTTTGGTCATCTTCCTACCATTTTTATTCCGGCTGGTCCGATGCCATCGGGTATCCCAAATAAGCAAAAAGCCGCAGTACGCCAAGCCTATGCAAAAGGCGATGCCAGCGAAGAACAGTTGCTCGATGCAGAAATGTCGTCTTATCATTCGGCCGGTACCTGTACGTTTTATGGTACGGCTAATTCAAACCAGTTAGTTATCGAAGTGATGGGTCTGCAATTACCGGGCTCTTCGTTTGTGCCACCCGATGGTGGACTACGTACCGCATTAACTGATTTTGCTGGAAAGCAGGTATGTCGCATCACCGATCAGGCGGGTAACTACACGCCAATTGGCGAGATAGTTGACGAGAAATCATTGGTTAACGGCATCGTTGGTCTTCTTGCTACTGGCGGCTCGACTAACCTCACCATGCATTTGGTGGCTGTAGCACGTGCCGCTGGGGTGATCATTGATTGGAGTGACATGGCTGAGTTGTCAACGGCTGTGCCATTACTGACGCGTATCTATCCTAACGGTGAAGCTGATGTTAATCATTTTCAACAAGCAGGTGGTATGGCGCTGTTGATCCGTGAACTGCTTAAAGGCGGTTATTTACACAACGATGTTAAAACCATTGTTGGTGATGGATTAGAACGGTATACCTTGGTGCCGACCATGGTTGATGGTCAGTTAGATTGGTTAACAGCACCACAAAAAAGTGGCGATGACACGGTCTTAACCACCGTTGAAAAAGCATTCCAGACGCATGGTGGTCTGCAATTATTGGCGGGTAATCTTGGCCGCGGCGTGATTAAAACATCATCGCTCAAAGATCAACAGTTAGTCGTTGAAGCACCAGCGGTTATTTTTGAATCACAGCATGACTTGGACGAAGCGTTCCAAGCGGGTGATCTCAATAAAGATTGTGTGGTTGTTGTACGCTTCCAAGGCCCTCGCGCCATTGGTATGCCTGAACTGCATAAACTCACCCCACCGTTGTCGGTATTACAGTCGCAAGGTTATAAAGTAGCCTTGGTGACCGATGGCCGTATGTCTGGTGCGTCTGGCAATGTGCCAGCGGCGATTCATATGACGCCTGAAGCTATCGATGGTTCGTTGCTGGCTAAGGTTGTCGAAGGGGATTTGATCCGCCTCGATGCCAATACTGGCGAATTGAGCTTATTGGTCGACGCACAAGTGTTGGCGCAACGTGTTGCGGTAGTACCAGACTTGGATAGCAGTCGCGTTGGCATGGGACGTGAGTTATTTGGCGCAATGCGCAGTCAGTTATCAGGCGCCGAACAAGGTGCTTGTTCGTTGTTTGCACAGGGTTAGAGTCAATGAAATTTATGGATCTTATCGCCGATGTTGGTGGTACCAATATTCGTATCGCGTTGTTAGATGGTCAAGCGCAGCATCATCTAGAGTGCTTTAAATGTGATGATTTCGACTCGTTAGAGGCGGTAGTCAGCCAATATTTATCAAATAAGAATGAGGTGACCGTCGCCGATGCCTGTTTTGGCATCGCGGGACCGGTTCATGGTGAAATATTTACCATGACAAACCTTGGCTGGACTTTTTCGGTGGCGTCACTTAAGGATGCTATCGGTTTTAATAATGTTCACTTCATTAACGATTACACTGCCATTTCAATGTCGATTCCTCAGCTAAAGGATGATGACTTAAGCACGCTTTATGCGGCTGATGGCGAACCAGATGCACCGCGAATTATTTGTGGTCCTGGCACTGGCTTAGGCGTGGCGCAATTAATTAAAGTTGACGGTTATTATGAGTGTATCTCTGGTGAAGGGGGGCATGCTGAGTTTGCTCCTAATAGCCTACGCCAACTCAATGTACTAGCCGCGTTGATGGCAAAATTTGAGCATGTCTCGGTCGAACGTTTGTTATCGGGCCAAGGGATCGTCAATATTTATCAAGCGCTCGCGCTGACCGATAAAATTGACCCACAGCAATTTGATGCCAGCCAGATAAGCCAACGTTTTATCAAGAAAAGTGATGCCTTGTGTGTTGAAACCATGGAATTGTTTTGCGATGTGTTAGCCCAGTACTTAGGTAATATGGTGATTACTAGCGGTGCCTTCGGTGGTGTCTACATTGCCGGCGGTATCATGCCAAGAATATTCCAACATATTGATAAAGAAAGATTTATAAATTCGTACTCTCGCAAGGGACGCTTTAAAGACTATGTGCTTAGAGCGCCTATTTACTTAATCACTCAAGCACAGCCAGGCTTAATTGGGGCATCTGTCTACCTAAGCCAGAAGAAGCAAAAAGGAACTAATTAATGAGTCACAGTCATTGGACATTACAACCGAGTAAACTCTTTACTGCCGGACCGGTTGTACCCGTTATCGTCATTAGCGAACTATCACAAGCGTTGCCCTTGGCCAAAGCGCTATTAGATGGCGGCGTCAAGGTAATGGAAGTCACACTGCGCACGGAGCACGGACTGGCCGCCATTGAAGCGATAGCTAATGAGTTTCCACAAGCACTGATCGGTGCTGGTACTGTGGTCAATACGGCGCAATTGGCGGCGGTTGAAAAAGCTGGGGGCATGTTTGCGATTAGTCCTGGCGCAACGCCAGCCTTATTAGCGGCTGGTGCCGACAGTAAAATGGCCTTTATTCCTGGGGTAACATCACCATCAGAGCTGATGGTTGGTTTAGAATTCGGTTATTCACACTTTAAGTTTTTCCCTGCGGAAGCTAATGGTGGCGTCCCAGCATTGAAAGCACTTAATGCGCCTTTTGGTGGTATCACCATCTGCCCGACAGGTGGCATATCGCTTAAGAATGCGAAGGATTATTTGGCATTAGATTTTGTCCATTGTATCGGTGGTAGCTGGATTGTGCCGATGGATCTAGTAGAAGCCGGTGAGTGGGATAAGATCACCCAATTATGTAAAGAAGCGGTTAGCGCCTTAAGTTAATCCAATCAGTTTCACTTTTTGTCTATTTAGACTTTTCCACCACACCTTGCGCTATGCTCGGTGTGGTTTTTTATGTTAACGGTTAACTAACACTAGATGAGCCAGTCCTTGAGCCAAGTCGGCGATCAAATCATCGACATCTTCTAATCCAATATGGAGGCGTACGACTGGGTTTTTCTCGGTCCAAAGTTTGGCTGTACGCAAATGATCTAAGCCGCCAACACGCAGTATAAGGCTCTCAAAACCACCCCAACTAAAGCCCATTTTAAAGTGCGCTAAGCCATCTAGAAATGCATCGACCGTGCTATCATCGACCTCGTTTAAGACGATGGAAAATAATCCGTTACCGCCGTTAAAGTCACGCTCGAAAAATTCGTGGCCGGGACATTCTTCAAATGCAGGATGCAGCACAGTTTTTACCGCTGGATGCGTTTTGAGCCACGTGGCGACTTGTAATGCGGCCTTTTCATGTTGTTTCATGCGAACGCTTAAGGTACGCATACCTCGCAGTGCCATGTAGCAATCATCGGGACTGGCACATTGCCCGAGTAAATAACTATGCTCACGTAGTGTCGGCCAATGTTTTTCATTGGCGGTCGCGGTGCCCATCATGGCATCTGAATGACCGACAATATATTTAGTCGCGGCTTGTACTGATATATCGACCCCAAAATCAAACGGCTTAAAATTAATACCACTGCCCCATGTGTTATCGAGGATAACCGTAATATCGGTTTGATGGGCGATTTTTGCCAGTGTCGGTACATCTTGTATTTCCATGGTATTGGAGCCTGGAGATTCTAAGAATAGCACCCGAGTATTATGCTTAATTAGCTGCTCGATCCCTGCGCCAATCATCGGATCATAATAGGTGGTCTCGATGCCAAGTCCCGCTAAGATCTTATCGCAAAAAACACGTGTCGGTTCATACGCGGTATCGACCATCAGTAAGTGATCGCCAGCTTTTAAAAATGACAATAACGCGCCTGTAATAGCCGCGGTACCGCAAGGATAGAGGGCGCAACCTGCGCCACCCTCTAATTCACACATTGCTTCGCTAAATGCAAAGCTGGTGGTGGTGCCTCTACGACCATAGAAAAGAGTCTTGCTGGCGCGATTTTTGATGGCATGATTCATCTCTTTCACGCTATCGAAAATTATCGTTGATGCGCGTTGCACCGGGGGGTTAACACTACCATGGGTCCATTTTTTACGGCGACCTGCGCTAACAATCTTTGTATCTTGCTTCATTGTATTTCCTATGGGACGTCTAGACATCCATTAAACACCTAAATAAGCTGTGGTGCACGACATTATTTATAATTTTTTGTTCTCGATAAAAACTAAAAAATAAACAACGCATCGAGATCAAAAATTTGTGTGTTAATACGATAAAATGAGCGGCAAACATGATAGTATCCCTCGCCTATTTTATCGCAGTTTTGGATTTGTCACCGTGTCGACGCAACAGTTACTCGAACCTATTTTAGATTTCTTACATTGCCCGACGCCAGCGGCATGGATTGAGAAGGCCAAGCAGCCGAAAAATCTTGAGGTGTTGTTATTAGATCATTTGTTTTGCGAGCTTAAAGCCGGACAAACAGCGATGTTTTTGATCCGTAAATATGCGGTGGATAAAGCGAGCAGTGATGCCTTGGCTAAGTGGTTCGAACCTTACGAGCAATATGTTTATAAGAAGGTCGGTACTATGGCTGGCTTATCCGTCAATAGCCACCTAGCCAAAGATATAGTGGCTAAGCCTGATTGTGCCTATGGTCCAGATCTCGTGTCTAAGATGGTGTTATTAATTAAAGAAGAGTTGCATCATTTTTATCAGGTGCTCGAAATACTTGAACGACGTGGTATCGATTTTCGAAGTATTAAAGCCGGTCGATATGCCAAAAGCATGATCAAGAAAGTGAAGACCTTTGAGCCCGATGCATTGGTTGATAAATTGATCATTGGCGCCTTTATTGAGGCTCGATCGTGTGAGCGATTCGCAAAATTGGCTCCACACCTCGATGATGAATTGCACAAGTTTTATATCTCGTTATTACGCTCAGAAGCGCGCCACTATCAAGATTATCTGGCGTTGGCGCAATTAATCGCCGGCGGCGATATTAGCGAAAAAATTCAGTTTTTCGGTGAGCTTGAAGCGCAGTTAATCATGAATGAAGATAGTGACTTTAAGTTTCACAGTGGCTTGCCGATCTAGAGGAGTTACTTTAAATAAGTCACAGCGGCTTGTTAAGTTGGTGATATTAAGTACAATCACCGGTAATTCGTCGTTGTCATTTACAAAGGTAAAAAATGGACTTTAATTTATTGATTCAAAGCATTGAATCACTGCCTTCACTGCCTCAAGCCTACCACAAGTGTTGTTTCTTATTAGAGCGCGAAGTGACCGACTCTAAAGATCTCGCGGAGGTGGTCGGCACTGACCCCGCGATGACCATGGCGGTCTTAAGACTTGTTAATAGCGCGTTCTATAATATTCCGCGTAAGATCGATCGTTTAGAGCATGCAATATCGATTATCGGTCATAATAAATTTCGTGACTTAATCTTGACCGCAGCGGTAGTTGAGGCAATGAGCCATCTTGCGAGTGGGCGCGTCGATATGGAAGTGTTCTGGCGCCATAGTATCTACACCGCCTTAGTCGCCAAGCGCTTAGGCCTACACGCCTATTTACCTAACAGCGAGCGTTTATTCCTAGCTGGTCTATTGCATGATATTGGGCAAGTGATTTATTTCGATTTGTTCGAAACTAAAGCGCTAAAGGTGGTTAATTTAGTCAATAAACTCGGGGTTGATGTTGCTGTCGCAGAGAAAAAAGTCTTAGGGTTTACCCATCAGGATGTTGCTAGTGCATTATGTAAATGTTGGGGCTTACCTGAATGGCTAGAGCAGCCTGTGAAACACTATCGTCTTCCACAACACTCGCTCTACTTTAAGCAAGAGTCCACCATTGTAGCTTTAGCTAATGCGATTACTGAACAACACTATCCTGGGTTGGCAAGTCTTGGGCAGCCATTAAAGCATACTCAATCATTGGCCGACGATTCCCTTGTTTGGCGCCAGTTAAATATTGAACCTGCGTCATTAGCTAACATCATCAAAGATGTTGATGAAAATCTACACGATGTTATCCAATCATTAGTGCCAGAATTAGCGACTGTTAGCTAATAGCCATAAATTTGCTATAATCTCGCGGTTATCTTTAGAGGATGTTTATTTTGCGTTTATTAACTGGCTCCCGCCTTTGTTTTCTAGCACTATTTTTTTTGTTTAGTGCCACCACTTCGGCTAAAGAGTTTTGCCCGTTGCCTGCCCAACAATTAAGTGTGAAAGTACAAGACAATCTTTTTGTCGAGGCGATGTTCGACGCTGAATATATTTTTAGAGGACGCTTATTTACCTATTACAATGAGCGTTGTGATGGCGATATATGCGCCTTCGATGGTTTAGTGTTTAAAGTGATCGAACAAATAGACAGTTGGTTAAGTGTCTATGTTGAAACATCTTGGGTTGAAGACTGTCAAGACATCTGGTTACATCAGATGGCATGGCGCAGCGATAAAGAAAAGATGTTTTTTGAGATAAACAAAGAATATTTGTTGTTGGCTAAAGATACACCGAAAGGGATGGTGATTTTTGCATCACGCAGTGGGCTTAAGGTCAAAGAATTACAGATGCGTTATGAGTTAGAACGTATTGGAAGGAAATAGAATAGAAGGTTGAATCTTATCAACCTTCTGCTGGTTATATCGAAGTTTAGCTAACGACTCCGCGGTCAGCTAATTCATTGAATTCATCTTGTTTCTCTCGTTCTTCGGCGGTTTCTGCAGTCACTTTATTGCCACTATGGCTCTTATCAATTTGCTTGCTTTTATGTTTACGCAATTGATTTTCGAGCTTACTCATCAGTCCGTCTACTGCATTTTTCATCTGACGGTCCGCGGTCGACGTCGCAAAAATGTCGCTACCTGGGATATGAATTTGAGCTTCGGCAATAATCTTATGGGTGTCGTGCTTCTCGGTGGTGAAGTTGACGTTAACGCTGGTGATTTGATCACTGAATCGTTCTAGAGTTGCTATTGACTCTTCTACGTATGTTTGCATTTCGTCTGAGACTGTAACATGTTGACCACTAATGTTTACTTTATACATAAATTTTCGTTCCTTGTGTAATGAAGAAATAAATAATCTATTAACTCCCTTTGGTCTCGTTAACTGGTAATTTATTAATGCCAGTTTCGTCGCTCCGTGTCAATAGACTTTTTATATTACCTTTTCATCGTAGTCTAAATTATGCTAAATGGTAGTGGCTAAGCGCTAGAATCAGGTAGAAGATTGATTAAGAATAATTTCCACCCAATCTTTTTTGGCGAATCGAGCTTTGTTGGTTATATAATCGCCAGTTTGGGGCTTTCTTGGATTGAGATGCTGGGCATAAGTGGTGTATTGTATAATCAATAGCGACTATGACAGTCAGGGGTTTGATTAACGCATGGTTAAAACACAATACGTTGCCTGTGATCATTGCGATTTACTACTCGATGCTCCAGTGCTGCATGAGGGCGACTGTGCGCTGTGTCCAAGGTGCGGACATAAAATTTCGCGTCTGCGCCGGCAACTACATGCGCAACTCTCCGCTTTTGGTATGACGGCATTAGTCTTGCTCGTCATGTCCAACGCTTTTAGTTTTATGATGTTTAACTTAAACGGTAATATTAGTGAAATCACGCTATGGCAAAGCGCACTCAATTTATATTTTGAACAATACAAAGCCCTATCACTTATCGTGTTTATTTTTATCGTGGTGATCCCTGCGCTTGTTGTGTGCTTGATTTTATTTTTTCTGTTGATGATTAAACTCGATTATCGCCCAAAACCTTTGGCTAATGTGTTGCGTTTGATTTTTGGTTTGCTGCCTTGGGCGATGGCAGAGGTGTTTTTTGTTGGTGTGTTAGTCAGCTTGGTTAAGTTGGTGACTATTGCACAAATGGATTTGGGTTGGTCATTTTGGTCTTATGCTTTATTTTGTGTCTGTTATGCTAAGGTCTTGAGTTTACTCGATCGGTACCAATTATGGTCATGGCTAGAGCAAGGGCATCGTTATGGCTGATTATAGCGAGGGGTCTGCTGCGGCCAATGGATTAGTTAATTGTACCGAGTGTGGTTTGGTTGCCGGTCAACAATTGACGGTTTGTCCGAGGTGTAACGCTCGATTACGCCAGCGCTATGCTTATAGCTTGCAAATGACCTTGGCATTGCTGATCACCGCATTATTGCTATTTATACCTGCTAATCTATTACCTATGATGGTGACTGAAAAACTCAGTCAGGTTGATCATACCACCATCCTTGGTGGTATCGTTTTGTTATGGGAAGAAGGATCGGAGCCAATTGCTGTCGTGGTTTTCGTCGCCAGCGTTGTCGTGCCCGTATTAAAATTTATTATTTTGTTTTATTTGTGTTTCTGCGCAATGTTCGACAGTACTCTTTCGGAAAAATCGCGGGTTAATCTCTACCGATTAACCGAGTTTATTGGCCGCTGGTCAATGGTCGATATATTCGTAGTCGCCCTGTTGGTCGCATTAATTCAATTAGACCATTTACTTAACGTTCAGCCAGGCAATGGCACTATCGCGTTTGCGGGCGTTGTCATCTTGACGATGTTTGCTGCTCACGCGTTCGACCCGCGTATTCTATGGGATAAGCCCTTAACAAGAGATGAAAAGACCAGTGCAAGAGAGTAACGATAAAATCAGCGCGCGGCCCGCGCAAATTCACCAGCGTGACCGACTGTCTAAGGTGTGGCTTATTCCTTTGCTAGCATTAGCGATTAGCTGTTGGATGGTGGCGGATACCTACCTCAATAAGGGTCCTGAAGTGGTTATTACGTTTTCTGATGCAGAAGGACTTGAAGCAGGAAAAACGCGCGTAAAAACACTTAACGTCGATATCGGATACGTCGATAAGGTGCTGCTCAATGAGCAGCGAGATGGCGTCGTTATTCACGCTGTTTTAGATGCTCAGGTCAAAGAGATGCTTAAAAGCAACGCGCAATTCTGGGTGGTTAAGCCACGAATTGGCAGTGGCGGGATTTCAGGTTTAAGCACATTAACCTCAGGATCCTATATCGAATTTGTTGCCGGTGATAGTGACGATAGTTCATTGAGCTTTGATGGTCTCGAACAGGCGCCGATCACTGCGCAGGGTATCGCTGGCATCCGACTAAACTTAATTAGTGAACAAGGTGATTCTCTGAGTATTGGTGAACCGGTACTATATCGTGGTTTTGAAGTGGGTCGTGTCGAACGTTCTGACTTTGATATCGCCAAACGTCAGGTCCAATACCAACTATTTATTCGCTCACCGTATAGTGAATTGTTAACCCAAAATACTTATTTCTGGAACAGTAGTGGCGTCGATTTTAGCGCTAATGCACAGGGAATTAACGTCAATGTCGGTTCATTAGAGTCAATTATTCGTGGTGGCGTGACCTTTGATGTTCCTACCGATTTACCCCTTGGTGGTGCGATCGAACACGACAAGCTTCATGTGCTATATCCAGATAAGAATAGTGTTTATGAGCAACGTCAATATCTCTCACAAGAGTTTACTATCTTGTTTGAGGATTCGGTACGGGGGCTGCAGGAAGGTGCGCCCGTTGAATATCGCGGTATTCGTTTAGGCACGGTAAAAAAAGTGATATCGGTACTTAACCCATCGGATAGTGAGCAAGTTGCCGAGCGCCGGATTCCTGTGATCATAAGTATTGAGCCAGCACGTATCGGCTTGAGTAACGATCAGGCCTCGCTTGATAAAATTGCACAGCTACTAACACAGTGGACGAGTCAAGGGCTCAAAGCGAGTTTAAAATCCGCAAGTTTGCTAACGGGAAGTTTGTTTGTCGACTTAGATTACTATGAGATAAAATCAGCAGACATCATATTAACCCAGTTTAATGGTGTCGATGTGATACCTAGCGTCTCAGGGTCGTTAGCGCAAATAGAACAAAAAGTATTTGCGATTCTCGATAAGTTTGAACAGATGCCGATAAATATCACCATCGATAGTATCAATACCATGCTCGGTAATGCTAACTCGACGATGGAAGAACTTAACCAAGCGATTACTCAGGTTAAAGTCTTGCTATCACAATCGCAAACACAGGGCATCCCAAGCCATATAAATGCAACGCTAGATCAACTCAGCGACACGCTCAAAGGCTTTAATCAACAGGCGCCTGTCTACAATGAACTCGAACAAACACTGATAGATTTTCAATTGCTGATGCGTGAAGCCCAGCCGTTTATAAAAGAATTGAACAATAAACCTAATTCACTTATTTTTGAGTCCAAAGCAGGTTTAGATCCACAGCCAAAAGGAAAATCAAATGATTAGGTTATTCGCATTAGCAGCAATCACTATGTTGGCCGCCGGGTGCCAATCAAATGATAGCCATACGCAATATTATCAATTGGCTACTGCACCTGTTGCCAATGAAGTTAAACCGAGCGCGGCGCAATTAATTATCGACCAAGTCGTATTAGTCGACTTCTTAAGGCGTCCTAATATCCTGTTAAAGCAGGAAAACAATACGTTATTTGTAACCAACTACCATGTGTGGGCTGAGCCGCTAGATAAAGCCATTGCCCGAACTATGGTTAATTTTATTAACCAAGACTCAATGCAACTGCGCGCAGAACATCAATTACTCAAGCAATGCACTAAGAATGATTGCTATCGCTTGAGCCTATTTGTCGAAGCATTCTATCCCTCATCACAATCTCAGGTCCAATTTTCAGGTAAATATAAGCTGCATCATGGTGATAATGTCGTCGTGCAGCAAGATTTTAACCTAGTCAATGATTTGGAGATCGATGGTTATCCGCACGCGGTTGAGAAGCTACAACAGTTAATCTATCAACTTAGCTCACATATCGAACAGAAACTCACCTCGGAAGGTACTCAATAAGGTGTAATGCTGGTCTGTTAAGAGAAGAATTTAAACTGTTGAGTATTTTTTGATGTGCTTATCAAATTTCTCCGTTTTAATGGGTGGTAGCGCACGCACACCAGATACTTTTCTTTGCGTCGCCAAAGAAAAAGTATCCAAAAGAAAGGCGCCCCGATTATTTACCGCTGATCTTAAATGATAA
>Ga0105356_10004001_pt1 | contig 14316 bp, 11 predicted proteins | sample GOMGulsemesocosm_3_FD_83502 | JGI IMG/M metagenome (GOLD analysis project Ga0105356, IMG submission 83502) | Methane-oxidizing microbial communities from mesocosms in the Gulf of Mexico - GOM9D Gulf of Mexico | ecosystem: Environmental > Aquatic > Marine > Cold seeps | place: Gulf of Mexico...
CGTTAATTTTAGAGGAACAGTCATGAAACAGAATAAAGTACTCATTTTATTAGCTGCAACAGCTATAACTGCATGTGGGGGGAGCTCTAGTAGTAATTCAGCTCCAGTTTTTGAACAAAACGGCTATCATTTAACAACTAATGAAGACCAAACTGCAACATTGGCTGTAGTAGCGACCGACAAAAATAGCAATGATGTCATTTCCTATAGCTTGGCAAATGCTTCAGCTAATGCATCAATTGACATTAATACTTCAACAGGTGAAATAACTTATCAGCCTAATAATAACTTTTATGGCCAAGACAGCTTTGAAATAAGTGCATCTGATGGTGAGGAATCTGTAACTGTTTCAATTAGTGTTAGTGTAAATGCTGTAAATGATGCACCTGAACTAGCTGCTCAATCAGTGCTAGTTTCGGGAGGTGAAGTTAAAAAAGGTGTATTAACAGCGACAGATGTAGACAGCGATAATCTGAGTTATAAGGTAACCAAAACTACTTCTAATGGTGAGTTAACGATTAACTCAGCAACAGGCGAATTAACTTATAAACCAACAGGTTTAATTGAAATAGCTGATAGTTTTACTATTGAAGTTACTGATGGTGATGGTGGATCTTTGACCAAAGAACTCACAGTTAATGCCAGCTTAGCGTCAAATTCCGATCGTGCATATTATTACTATGCTAGCGAGCAATCTCATCTTAAACGCTCTGAAAACTATATTGACTCAATTAGTAATGACATTAGTCAAGGTACTGTATTTAATTATTTAGCTGTAGGTTACGCTGAAGCAGGTTTAGCTGGTCAAGTTGAAAGATTAGTCTCAAAAGAGCAGATTGTACGAGATGAAATACGTGCCCGCACCTTGCTTGATGTTTCTCTAAAATACAATGCTTTAGGTCTACTTGAACAAGCTGATGAATATAGATCTCAAGCGAGTGCCATGTATACTGAGTTTGTAGCCTCTAAAGGCATAAGCGCATTTGATCAAGATGATGCTACATTTTTTAACGATCTATCTAGAGCTTATCAACAAGTTGGTGAAACTGATAAAGCGCAACAATCACTGAGTATTTTAGACTTATTATTTGCCTCAGCTTTAGACGGAGAAGGCACAACGTCAGCATTGCGCACATTTTTTTCATACAGAAATTTAGTTGAAGAAATTATTGAAACTTGGCAAAACACAGGTAGACAAAAAGATTACGATTTAGCACATAGTATGACTTCACGACTACATGGTTATGCTAATTTAATAGGTCACCGCTATGTTAGTAATGATCGAAATGGCAATGAAGGGAAAGCATATCACAGCGTTAAACAAGTTGCTTTATATGATGTCATCAAATCTTTTATTGAATTAAATGATTTTAATAATGCGAAAGAATCATTACATGATGTATTTGCTTTACATGGTGTTGTGGGCATAGATGAGAATTACCCTCGTATTGCTGATGAATATGCAGAAACTACACGTGTTGAATATGAATATGGTTTGTACGGTGTAATTAAAGAGTTTGTTGTGCTTTACCCTGAAACGAGTTTAGATATTTACTTAACTGGTTTTCCGCAAGGCAGTTTCTGGGCGCTTTTCGCACAAGACGATGCTGATGATGCCAGGTTAATGGCTCAAGTGCGTAATATGGCAGATAAAGATGCAGCGTTAACTTTGGTAAAAGAAACTAAAGATCCTTTAAATTTACGTAATCATTTTACAAACTTAGTTGCATATAATAGTTCAACACCAGGTGGTGCTGTTTATTTACGTAAACAGGGTCATTACCAAGCTGCAAGTAAGTTTTTAGCCGAAGCGGTAACTGTACTGAAATCTGATGAATATATTTCAGAAAACCTAAGGTCAGAACCATTTGTAACAGGTCAATCGGGTTGTGTAAAAGTCATTACAGAGTTAAATACACTTTATCGTTTAACAAATAATGTAACATATCTAACTCAAGCACAGTCAACTTTAGATGCATGTATTGCAATAGCAAAACAACATTATTTAGAAGGTATTGATGGTAACGATGTTGAAATAAATGATGCTATTAAAGCAAATTCACGATTTTTTGCTTATGCAGATATCTTAGATATCAGTAAAGAGTCAACATTGTTACAAAATAATGTTGAAGCTAACTTAGCTAAAATAGATGCTTCTGATTATAGTGACATAATTGATAACTTGAGAGTTGTGGGCTTTAGCTTTGCATTAGGAGGTAATTTTGTTGAAGCACAAAAATACTATAATCGTGCTATCGCACAACTTGAATTACTAGAACAGACTAAAGTAATTGAAGAGCAGGGCATTTCAACAAATGAGTTTTTAGATTATGGTCGTAGAAGTGATACTGACTATAACGATTATTTAAACCTGATTGAACATCAAGCAGGTATTTTAACTGATTATCCTCAAATAAAAGAGACAGCATATCAAGCTTGGAACTCAGTAATTGAAAAGCGTTTAGCAAAGCTTGCAACGGCAGCAGACCAACAAAAGTTAACTTATTTACCTAATTATGCAGCTCAGTATATTCGTATAGGCAAGTACGATCAGGCAATTGCGTTATCAAATGATCTTGCTTTAGGTATCGTTGAGAAAGAATCTATTATTACAAATGTAGCATCGAGTTTGAGTTTAAAAGATGATTTTAAACAAAGCTTAGTTGCAAGTGTTGACACTGATGGAGATGGTAAAGCTAACTTTTTCTTAGAAACAGCAAGCGAAGATGCTATCACAAAAGCTGGCCTTTCACTGGATGAAGATAGTGATAATGACGGTACTAATGATGCTGATGATGCATTTCCTTTAGATCCTTCTAAACATTAATATGAAGTGCTATTTAGCCTTAATTATGGTCAGCTGTACGCTGACCATAAATTTTGCTTGGGCCCAAGAAGCAAAAACAACTGTTGAACTTAAAAGTGAAACAACTCAAAAGCACAAAGATAATTTAATCACTTCGAGTCAGTTTGAAATATGTAAACAAAATGATGAAAAATGTGAAACCTATATTGAACATATTGAAGTTAAGGGAAGAAAAACCACTCCAATTTCCTATACGGCCGAAGGCGTATATACCTTAGATAAACAAATGTTGAAGGAATACTTATTTGGCAATGGTAATTTAAATGATATTTTAGGTATTTTACCCGGTGTACAGTTTGGTGAGTCAGCTTATGCTGCGAGTCAAGTAACAAATATAAAACCTGATGAAGTATCTATTTCTGGTGCTAACGGGTATCAATCAGGTTATCAGGTAGATGGTGTGAGTAATAATTCTAAGTTGAATAATAGCACTAGTCAAACAGATCGTAATTTAGCTAATGATGTTGTAGGTCATAGCCAGGAAGCATTTATTAATTTAAAGATCTTAGATCAACTCGAAGTTTATGACAGCAATATTCCAGCCAAATATGGTCAATTTTCTGGAGGCTTGGTACTAGCAAAAACTCAGGACGCAAGCTCTAAAACACATTTTGGTTTTAGTTATCGCCAAACAGCAGATCAGTTTGTTGAATACCATAAGTTTTATGCCCCTGATTTTTCTGGTGATGACATATTAGATACAGCAACATTTAATAAAAAAGATTTCAATGCTTACCTAACTATGCCTATTAATGAGCAAAGTGGTATTGTGGCACAAGTACAATTATTAAAATCAGAAGAAACTTTAAACCAGCTTGGTGATTTACGAATTCAACAACAAACAAATTATAATGCATTATTAAAATATCATTACAATTTAACAAAAGAAGATAAACTGGTTTTTCGTTATCTTAACGCACCATATGAAGGGTTATATTTTGATGTTAATGCCCTTAATAGTGGCTATGATGTAAAAGGCGGTGGTCAGTCTTTATTAGCTCAATGGCAAGCCGTGCGTTCATGGGGGAGTTTTGATACTCAACTTGCTTGGCGTCGGAGTCAAAATAATAAAAATACTGCTTCGTCATGGTATGTTTGGGCGAATGTACCAGGAAAAGCTTGGGGTAGTTATGATGGCTCATCAACCAGCCTAGCAGGTGGCTTTGGTGATATAAAAAAAACACAAGATACTTTTAGTTTTAAACAAGACATAGAGCTTGATTTTTTTCTTAAAGGTTTTGCAGATCATAATCTGACCTTGGGTTATCAATTTGAGCGTCAGAATACAATATTCAATCGCTTAGAAGATTCAATCGTCTATAATGGCGCAATTATTTCACCTGATATTAACTGTAACGGTTATCAGTTCGATTGTATTGAAAGCGGATTTATACGTTCAATTGAAGCGATTGAATCTGAGCTAGGTCGTAAATTAGATTTAACAAACTTTGATGATTTTAATTTATATCAGAATAATTTATTAACGACAGGTCAATATTTCCAATCACGTCAAGTGTCACCAATGGCAAAGTCTGAAGTAAATATTAATTACCTTTCAGCATATATTGAAGACAACATAAGTTTTGATGATTTGAACTTAGCGATCGGTCTTCGTTATGACTATAACAACTTTTTCAAAAACCATAATGTTGCGCCTAGGTTTAGATTAAGTTATGACCTTTATGATGATTATCAAATTACACTGGGCGCAAATCGATATTATGAAAGTGACTCTGCAAGTTATAAACTAAATCAAGCAATGCAACCTGTGCATAATGAGGTCCGTTCAACTTATAATAATCGGCCGCAACAGTGGCAAGCCGCTTTATTGAGTACAGGATATCGATATGAATATCATGGTGTAGACACACCATTTAATGATGAGCTGAGCGCAGCATATAGGCAATCTTTGTTTGGCGGTGTGGCAGAAATAAAATGGATTAATCGTTTTAATAAACAGGGGATCAGCCGAGTTAAAGGGTATAACGATGTTGGTGAAGCCATTTTATATGCTGCTAACGAAGGAAATAGTGCATATAGTCGCTGGTCATTGTCTTGGATGACACAATATGAAAATCAACATGTTGAATTTAATATTTCCCATGCCAGTAATACAACCAGTAGAAGCAGTTTTGATGGCGGTACAACAGTTGAAACAGATTCTAATTCAAAAACCCAAACCCTTAATTATAGCTATAACGATAATGAATTGGTTTTTTTACGCACTCAAGAGTACAGCGAAAAAGGTGAGTTAATACTAAAATCCAATTTAGTTACGCGTCACGATATTAATTTAGAGCGACAAGATGCAAATCGTCCAATTGTTGCAAATTTGAGTTGGGCGGGAAATTGGAATAATTGGCAACTTTCTGCTTATGCACGCTTTAATGGTGGGCAAGATGCAATTTATCCAACAGGTCTAACAGAGTCTATTAAAGAAGCAATTACTGTGTGTACAGGCTGCGTATCAGATAAAAAAGAGTACCCAGTTTATCGGGCTGAAAAGCGGCCCAGTTTTTGGCTATTAAGCGGTAGTATTCGTTATAAATGGCAGTTATCAAATGATAACAGTATTACATTGAGTTTTGACGGTGAGAATTTACTTAATAAACGTACATATCAAGTAAGTCCATTTTCAACAGGTTTAGAACTCGGCAGACGTTTTTGGCTGGGTATTAGTTATGATCATTAGGAGAAAATTATGAGTTTATTATTAGCAGCAACAGTTAGTTTAGGACAACTTTGTTATAACGCAGATAAAGATATTAATTCGTCTGAATTTATGCGTGGTGCGCAGCATTTTCAGCAAGCATTATCTAAAGCGATGAAAGCGAAGAATTCTACATGTTGGGATATTGAAAGCAAGGCACAGCATGATGAAGCAAAACGATTAGTTTTAATGGATTCATCAGGTGAAACTTTAGCGCTTAAGTAATTTATGTATCAAAAATACACCTCGGCTTTTATCAATCAAATGATAAAAGCCGTTGTAGTTTGTTTTATTTTTATCAGCTCCACAAGTAATGGAGTAGATTATAAAACGCTTCGTGAACAATATAGTAAACCAATTAAATTTTGGCCTGCAGCGAATATTGATGATAGTGTACAGGCTGTTGAAATTGGTGAATTAAAATCAGTTAACTTTCCTATAGATAACCCTTTTAGCGGTGCTAAGTTAAAATTGGGAGAGAAGCTTTTTCACGATGGTCGATTATCTCGCTCTAAACAAATAGCGTGTTCTAGTTGTCACGATACTGATTTAGGATGGGCTGATGGCAGAAAAACGTCATTCGGGCATGACAGACAAAGGGGTAAAAGAAATGCGCCTACTATTGAAAATGTAGCTTATAACCAACATTTTTTCTGGGATGGTCGAGCAAAAACATTAGAGAAACAAGCATTAATGCCTATCCAAGATCCCTTGGAAATGAACTTTACCTTAAAGGAATTAGAACAAAGGCTGTCAAAAATTCCACAATATAGGGAAATGTTTCAACAGGCATTCGAAGATGAAACCATTTCGGCAAAAAAAATAGCACAAGCTTTAGCGACCTATCAAAGAACGATTGTTTCTCGTAGAAGTGATTTTGATCGCTTTTTATCAGCCTCAGAGCAAAAAAATGAAAGAGCTAAAAAGTATTACCAAAATGCTATGTCTGATCAAGCAATTTGGGGAATGCATTTATTTCGAACAAAAGCCAGATGCATGAATTGCCATTATGGACCAACATTTACAGATCAAAAGTTTCATAATTTAGGGCTCACTTATTATAAAAGAAAATATGAAGATTTAGGTCTTTATTCACACTCAAAACTTGCCGGTGATATTGGTAAGTTTAAAACTCCAGGTTTAAGAGGGGTTATGAATACAGGGCCATGGATGCACAATGGATTGTTTGCAGATATAACCGGTGTGTTAAATTTTTATAATGCTGGTGGAATTAAATTTAACAAACTATCAGATGACCCATTATCGCCTGTCACATCAAATTTAATGACTCCGTTAAATTTATCAAGAGAAGAGGTATCTGCTTTGGCTACATTTTTACAGTCTATTACAGCTCCTTCAGCTGTTGGGCCTGCTGGAGAGTTTATAAAATGAACATTTAGAAAATAAACTAGACACTCGGTACTTGTGAAGTAACAAGTTAAATTATTAATTAATATATGGACTAAAAGAAGATTATGAAAAAGCAATTTTGGATGGTATGCATCTCACTATTAATAACGACTTCAGTAGCCGCAAAAGAGTTATCTTTTGGTGAGCAGGTTGATGAGTCTAAGTTGGTGAAAATATCGACTTTATTAAAGTCACCTAAAAATTATTTAGATAAAAAAGTAACCGTATCAGGTGCGATAGTAGGTGTTTGTTCAAAACGCGGTTGTTGGGCTGAATTGGCTTCTGATGCTAAGTTCGAAAAGCTAAGAATTAAGGTCCGTGATGGAGATATGGTTTTTCCAATGACAGCAAAAGGAAAAACGGCACTAGCAACAGGTAATTTAAAAGAAATTCAGTTGAGCTTAGAGCAAACTAAACGTTATAAAATGCATTTAGCGAAACGTAATGATGAGACTATCTCCTTAGATGAAATTATTGAACCTATGTCTATTTACCAACTTACTCCAATTGGCGTTAAGATCTTTGAGTAGGAAAAAAAAGATAAACTGGTTCCGATTAAATCGGAACCTACACAGAGACTTTGGCTATTTAGTGATAGGTTTAACAATTGTGTTTGCGGTTTCAGGGATTGCTTTAAATCATGTTAAAGATTGGAACCCAAACTACCAAGTTGAGCGATTGACCCATGAAATGGTTTTAAATCCAAAGCAAAGTGACGCGCAACTTAATGAAGCATTATTAGCTATGTTTCCCATTAATATGCAGATCAAAGCGACCTATTGGGAAACGCCTAAACGCTATAAACTGTTTTTTGATAGTGGTGGTACTTTGACCGCAAATTTTGCGCATGAAATAGCTATTTATGAAAAAATAACTGCAAGGCCTATACTCAAAAAATTTAATACATTACATTTAAATGAATTGAAATTTGGTTGGATCATTTTTTCTGACATTTATGCTGGCTTGTTGATTTTTCTCGCTATATCGTCTCTTTTTATGGTCAAAGGTAAGTATAGCCCTTGGAGAATGAGAAAAGGGTGGTTGGTTATTTTAGGCTGTGCAATTCCTGCTGGGTATTTTTATCTTTTAGGTTAAATTTTCACATTTTCTTTATTATGAAGAACAATAAATGATTATAAAACAACACAGCTCACTATTATTAAGGCCAAATTATAAAGACTTAGAAGTCTTTTAGCTTTTTATACATTAAGGTAGTTGAATCATATCTTGATTCTTTAGGATCTTTTGCAAAACAGGGAATGACACCTGCAGTTTGATAACCTAAAGCAGAATATAAAGGCTCAGCTTTATCGCCAGTTCGGGTATCTAAGGTAATTAAAAACTTTTCATTCTTTATCGCATATTCATGTAAATTCAGCATTAGTTTTTTAGCTACGCCTTGTCGTTGAAACTGTGGGTTTACTAATAATTTTGATACCTCAGCTCTATAGGGTTGATTAGGTGGTGTATCACATTCTAGTTGAACAGTACCTGCAAGTTTATGATCAATCAGTGCGATAAAAGCAACAGTATTGTTGTTAATCAAATTTGGTAATACTTTATTTAACCAGTAACTTTTACTATCAGATTTTGTAAAAGGTAATATAAAGCTGATACTGGCACCATCATATACACAATCATAAAGTGTATCGGTTAATTCATCTAAATATTGTTCGAAGTTATGCTGATTAAGTAATTTTATTTCAACAGTTTTTTTATTCATGATGTTTGCACTATGGTTAAAAAATATTTTACGGGTGATTGGCCAATGACTTTAAACGCGCTACTGCCATTTAGCCTATAGCGAAGGCAATCTCCTGGATTTAGCTTATGAGTTTCTCCCTCAATCGTAACTTCTAAATCGCCTTCAACTAAAACTAAATGATGTTCTAAATTTGGAGTAGGGGATGCATCATATTGAATATGGCAATTAACAGGTAACTCACACTGTAATACTTCGGCTGCAAACTGCTTATTTGGCGGAGATACTGAGCGGCGAATAAAACCTGTTTCAGGATCTTGCCATATCATTTGTTTATCATGTTTGAGCACACTACTAGAGTGAGATTCAATCATTAACATTAAACGAGACAAAGTGATTTCAAATGCACTACAAAGCTTACCTAGTACTTGCGCAGTAGGGCTGACATCCCCGTTTTCAATTCTTGATAAGCTAGCACGACTGACCCCCGATTTTTTAGCCAACTCATCTAAAGATAAACCTTGTTCAGCTCGCATGTTTTTTAATCTAACCGCTAATGCGTGATCTTCTGCTTGTTCCATTTTCATAAACGACCTTGAATTCCCATATAAGAGAATTGTTATCTATTTAGAGAATTTTATCAAGTTGCGTGTTATTGAGGATACTGACTTGGAGAAACCCAATGTAAATTTTTGTAAAACTATTTCACCTACTTTTTACATATCATGCCTTTTCTCATTTTAATTAAATGTCTATTTTAGAGAGACACGTACAAGACTTATGATGTTTTCATATTTGGAAAATTACTATGTTCAACTACATAAAATTATTGACTATTTTATTATTAATATTAAGTGCATCAAATGGCTATGCATTACCTTCAAACATAAAAGTGTTATCTGATATTTCCTATGGTAGGGATAAAGATCAAACCTTAGATGTTTATATTCCTGCTGACGCAAAAAATGCGCCTGTTATATTTATGGTTCACGGAGGTGCGTGGCAAAATTGGGGAGATAAGGCAGATAAAGCTGAAGTCGAAAACAAAATAGCTCACTGGGTTACTAAAGGGTTTGTTTTGGTTTCTACAAATTTTAGGGCGCTTCCTAAAGTTGGGCCGGTTATGCAAGCTGAAGATGTTGGCGCTGCTTTAGGTTTTTCTCAAAAAAGAGCAAGTGAATGGGGCGGTTCTGCAGAAAAGTTTATCTTACTGGGGCATTCCTCTGGCGCACATTCGGTGTCTCTCATTTCATCTAATTATAAAAGGTTCACAAGCAGTGAAACTAACCCTGTACTAGGCACTATTTCAATGGATTCTTCCGCTTATAATATTGTGGGAAGATTAACACCTCCAAACTCTTCTGAGTTTTACACCCAAAGGTTTGGTACAGATCCTGACTATTGGCAAGAAGCATCTCCCTTCTATGCTCTCACAAATAAAACTCCACCGTTTTTAGCAATATGCTCAACACAAAGTAAAACAGCATGCATTGAAGCAAAAAAGTACCTTAAAAAAGCCAAAAGTCTTGGTACTTATGCACAGTTGATATCAATAAACTTATCTCATGGAAAAATAAACTCAGAGTTAGGTAAACATGCTTGTTATACCAGTAATGTTAATAAGTTTATTAAGAGATTAAGCCCAGAAATAGCATCAATTTATTCAAGTGAAAACAGCAATATAAAAAAAGAATGCGCCGATATTTTAGTTGTTAAGGCTTATTAATTTTTTTATCCGACGAATTAAGATTTGATGATTACAATTTTAAATAAAATGGAAAGTGATATGCTGAAAATTTTGAAGCTTTTTTTATTGGTAGCTGCGTGTATTAGTTTACCTGTCACTGCAGAAAATGTTGTAAAAGAATTAAGAACAATTAGCGAAGCGAGCAGGGTGTCTATAGATTCAAAAGTACTGGGGGAAAATAGAAACTTTTTAATCCATCTTCCCCAGAGCTATAACAAATCAAATAAATCTTACCCTGTTATCTATTTACTAGATGGTGAGCGTCATTTTAATCATGCAATTGTGGCTACTCAGATTTTACAAAAGCAGGAAAGAGTACCTGAGTTAATTATTGTCGCTATCACCAATTCTGATATTTGGGGCAGTGATAATAGTACTAGGCAGCGTGATCTCGGTTATGAAAAAGAAAAGTTCACGCGATATATTAAAAGTGAGGTCATGTCTTATGTTAATAAAAATTACCGTACAACAGGGCTTAACACCTTATTTGGCCATTCACTAGCAGGATATTTTTCAACGAATTTATTGGCAACTCAGCCTTCACTATTTACAAACTATATTGCTGCAAGCCCTGTTATACAAGGTGAAGAAATCGATATTTATAAAAATATACTGAGTAATCTAGATACAAAAAATATGGATGAAAAATCATTTTATTTTACCTTGGCTAGTGAAGATGAAGCGCGAAGAAAATCAGTAACAGAAGCACTTAATAACTTTGTTAAATTATTAACTAAACAAAGTCCTAAAAGCCTTAATTGGCATTATGAGTTTTTTGATAATCAAACTCATGGCAGTATTTATTTTCCAACGTTTTTTCCTGGCATGACTTATGTGTTTAAGAATTACCAAGCACCTCACTTTGCGAGATATAAACAATATACCGACTTCGGAGGTATGAAGGGCATGAAATTGCATTATAAAAAACGGGCAAAAATTTATGGTACAGATAAAAATATACCAGAAAATACCTTACTTAATTTGGCCAGCATGCTTTTAAATGAAGGCAAAACACAAGATACACTGCAATTATACTCCACACTTACTCGAGATTTTCCACAATCAGCCAGATCCTTCAGCGGATTAGGACAAACCTATAGTGCAATGAAACAGTACACAAAATCGATAGAGGCACATAAAACTGCTGTAGTGCTTGGTGAAAAACATAGTCCTGCATGGCGAAATAGACTTTTTAAGTCGAGGTTAGATACCGCAAATAAAAGCGTACAGTTATTAAATTAATCATAAAAAATAAAGAGCTATCTATGATCGTACATCTAATAAATTACTCTCGAGTTTTTGTATTTACTTGCATCACTTTATTTACTTTTTTGATACCAAAAGTATCGGCTGCAGACGTTCAAGAGTTTGTTACTAAGCTTAAAATACATTATCAGGATACATTGCCAATTAAGGCTTTTTCACTGAGTCATCACTATTTAAATAAACAATATAGGAGCCATAATTATTGGGATTATCAAATCCCTAATAGGATCATGGCACAAAGAACCGTTGAAATTGATTTGGAAAAAAAACATTTTTACGATAATGACATCTATTACACCTCAGGAGGTCAATTGTTTGATAGGGCCCATTTTCAAAATGGTATAGAAAGCTTTGCTTATGAAATGAATGGTAGCTCTTTGGGAAAACGTATTATCAATCAGGGCATGGGGCAGTTTTATAGAATGGACTATATTCTTATGGATATTGATTTTCTAGCAGTAAGACCATTGCTAGAGGAAACAAATATAGAAGGGAATATAACGCTTAGCCAGAACATGAAATTAGGGACAGCAACGCTCATTCATAAAACTGTAAATGATAATATTGTTGCTTATGAGTTCAGCCAGCAACCTTTGCAACTCGTATCTTTGAGTAATAAGTCAAAGGGCGCTTATTTTGTTTATAGTGATTATCAAACAACTAGAGGCATAACCTATGCCCGAACCGTAAATCAACATTATGATGATGCAACTGAGCCAAATTATATTATCTATAATGATCAGTTTGAAGTCATTGAACGAGTAGAGCCTGATAAGCTGAAAGTGCCCCAAGGATATGGCCCAGAAATTCCAAAAAGTGATGGTGTTTTAGTATCTAAATTAATTGCAAAAGATCTCTACCTTGTTACCGACTCATCAGCTTGGCGAAATAGCTTATTTAAAGTTAAGGGTAATGAGGTTATGGTATTTGGCGCCAGTGGATATCCTGCATTAGCTCGAAAAACCATTAAATTGATTAATGAACAATTTCCAAAAAAGAAGATCAGGTCAGTTTATGTTACCCACCCTCATGGATATGAAATAGCAGGTCTTAAAGTTTATGCTGAAAAAGGGATAGAGATAATTGCTGATGAATATACGATAGCTGCTATTAAGGCTTATCCAGACTTTGTTGATGACATCAGTAAATTCAAATTCCGACCCATTAAACATGAACAAATCATTGATGGCGCGTACTTTTATGTATTAGAAAATATGCATTCAAAACGACAAAGTTTTGTTTATTTCAAAGATAGCGGCATTATTTTTCAAGCTAAATTTCTTCAGGTTGCTTTTGATAATACCATTGCAAAAGTAATACCTAGCTACGCCAGAGTATTTATTGATTTTGTAAGAAGCAAACAGCTTAGATTCAGCAGAATTGTTGGCAGCTATCAAAATAACAATATTACTGCTGAAGTCATGAATAAGACTTACGATGCTACTTTGTGATCTTAATAACATAATGCCATTAAACCTATACTGACATGGTTTGTTACATTACTAGGAACTATTTTTTGAAATTTTTATTCTGCACAGACTTTCTCATTTAACTGTTACTAACAAAACCTAATAGTGAGAAATAATGATGCCAATAAAAAATAATCGCTTAATAAAAATACTTAACATTAAAAAAAGTTTGATAGCCTTGTCTTTGGTTAGTCTTATTAGCGCCTGTGGGAATACCCAAACATCCAATAACAATGACTTGTCATTAACGATGCAAAGCGTTGAAAGAAGTGAAAAAGATAAAGCCCGTGATGAAGGTCGAAAACCAGAACGTGTCATGGATTTTTTTGATATTCAGCCTGGGATGTCAGTATTAGAAGTTTTATCAAGTGGGGGATATTATACTGAAGTGTTATCACACCGTGTTGGTAGTAAAGGTTCGATTTATGCGCAAAATAATCGCTTTATTTTAGATGTATTTGATGGGCGATTTGCCAAAGAATTTGAGAAAAGAACACAAAATAATAGATTAGAAAACGTAAATCATTATATAAAAGAGTTTGGTGAATTTGATTTAAATGAGCAAGTGGACGCTGTCACAATTGTACTAAATTACCATGACATGTACTCAAATTTTGATGAAGAAAAACGCTTTAAAGTATTATCTCAAATCAAATCCGCATTAAAACCTGGCGGTACCTTAGGCATTATTGATATGGAAGCTGCAGAGGGGGTACATAATCCAAAACTCCATCGTATTTATCATCAAATAGTAAAAGATGAATTGGCACAAGCTGGTTTTATACTTGAAGCGGAGGCAAGTTTTTTGAATAACTCACAAGATGATTATAGCAAAGTTGTATTTGATCCTAGTGTTAGGGGTAAAACCGATCGCTTTGTTTTTAAGTATAAAAAACCTAAGGATTAATTGGAAAAATTTGCAGTGATAGTTTTGTTTAAATAACGCCAATTTGGTTTATGAGATAACCTACTGCAACTAGATTTACGCCATATTCATAATACTTTTTAACAAAGGAGGAATTAGCATTTTGTGATCCCTCCTCAAAAAATTTAGACCGTTAATACATAGTGCTCAAATGAGGTTACTTTTATATAACCTAGCTGTTTGTAAAGCGCTTGTGCTTGGTGATTATCAACTGCTGTGCA
>Ga0105356_10004003_pt1 | contig 14311 bp, 8 predicted proteins | sample GOMGulsemesocosm_3_FD_83502 | JGI IMG/M metagenome (GOLD analysis project Ga0105356, IMG submission 83502) | Methane-oxidizing microbial communities from mesocosms in the Gulf of Mexico - GOM9D Gulf of Mexico | ecosystem: Environmental > Aquatic > Marine > Cold seeps | place: Gulf of Mexico...
AAAATTTTTAAGCATAAATCAATTCTTATCTTTGACTTTTGATTTTTTATGATAGAAACAACAACAGATTTTTATAAAGAACTTCTTCAAAAGTTTCCTTTTGAGCCAACTAGAAAACAACATCAGTTGTTTAACAAGTTAACAGAGTTTATATTTGACAACAACAATCGTGCCCTCTTTTTACTCAAAGGATATGCTGGTACTGGAAAAACAACAACCATAAGTACAGTTGTAAATTCTCTTTGGAAAGCAGGTCAGAAAGCTGTTTTACTGGCGCCAACGGGTAGGGCTGCCAAAGTAATTTCAGTCTATTCAAAACGGCAGGCATTAACCATTCACAAGAAAATTTATTTTCCTAAAAAACAACAAAATGGTTCTGTAGAGTTTGTAATCCAGCCCAATAAACATACAAATACTATCTTTATTGTTGATGAGGCATCTATGATACCAGATAAGCCAACTAATGCCAAATTATTTGACACGGGTTCTCTATTAGATGATTTAATCAGTTATGTGTATTCGGGTAAAAATTGTAAAATTATTTTTATCGGTGACACAGCGCAGTTGCCACCAATAAAATTAAACATGAGTCCAGCTTTAGAGGCTAGGGTTTTAGAGTTAGATTACCATAAAGATGTGACTGAAATTGAACTAAACGAAGTAATGCGTCAACATGAAAATTCGGGAATTTTAGCCAACGCTACGCATTTAAGAATGTTGATAGAAAATGATGCTACCAATTTTAAATTTGATGTAAACTTTCCAGACATTATTCGATTAGAAGATGGCTATGATATAGAAGATGCGATAACAAGTGCTTATGATAATAATGGAGTGGAGGATACAGCATTTATTGTGCGATCTAATAAAAGAGCAAATCAATACAATCAGCAAATAAGAACAAAAGTTAGAGGTCAAGAAAACGAGATTTCTACAGGGGACTATGTGATGGTTGTAAAAAACAATTATTTTTGGTTAAAAGACGCTTCCGATGCAGGGTTTATAGCGAACGGTGATATTTGTGAAGTCATGAGAATTAATTCAATAAAAGAATTATATGGCTATCGATTTGCAGAAGTTGAAGTTCGAATGATTGATTACCCCAATCAAAAACCTTTTGAAACAGTTTTATTGTTAGATACATTAACAAGCGAATCCCCTTCTTTAACATATGAAGAATCAAATAAATTATACCAAGCTGTAAAGGAAGATTTTGCCGATGAGAAATCAAAGTACAAACAGTTATTAGCAGTAAAAAACAATACGTTTTTTAATGCTTTACAGGTAAAGTTTTCTTATGCCATGACCTGTCATAAATCTCAGGGAGGGCAGTGGCAAACAGTATTTATTGAGCAGCCATATTTGCCAGAAGGGGTGAATACAGACTATTTACGTTGGTTATATACTGCAGCGACAAGAGCGCAAGAAAAGTTGTATTTAATAGGGTTTAAAGACGATTATTTTCAAGATTAATTAAAATGATAGCCAAGGTAAATACCTCCATAAGTATTGCTTTTAGCGGCCCTTTCACTTTTTAGTTTTTTCGTATGAAAATGAAAAGTGTATCCGTATAAAAATCTATTGTAATAATATTTATAACCCAATTCTAGTGAGAAATTAATTGGCATTATATCAAAAGTAACAGGACTGGAGGTATTTAAAAAACTACCTTGCACAGTGGCATCATATAATACATAATTAACCATTGGTTTTAGGTAGATAAAAGATTCTGAAAAACGTTGAGCTGCTTTGTGATTTAGGTTGGAGTTAAATGCAGCTGTGTTGGAGGTTTTTTGTAGTTTTTTTAATCCAATTCGAGAAAATAGCCCTGTAGAAACACTTGTAAATATTGTGCCTGCTTTTAATTCGTTATAGCTATTTAAGTCAAAATGAGAATTACTTATATTTTTGAAATGCTTAATAAATGTTGCGTTTACGTTTAATGCAAAAGCATTCTGTATTTGATATTGCCATCCTTTAGCTTCGGGATAATTATAGATTTGATGCATGAAATTTTGAATTCCTTGACCTTTCGCGCTTGGACCAATAACACCAATTTGCAACTTTGCCATGAAAACATTCTGTGAGTTAAAAAAAACGTTTTGACCATATTCTGCATAGAAGTATCCTGCAAAAGGTCTGTCATGAGTGCTTGCCAAGGTTAAAGTTGCTTTAATAGGGGTAAACATCATGTGTCCAACTTGAAAAGAATGAATTTTTTTTGCAAATTTTTTATTTTTCAGTTTTTCAACGGTTCTAAAAGTTACAAACAGGCCATTGGTATAATAGCGGTCTCTATAGGTAGAGGTGTATAAGTCATTGTCTGTAAGTAAACTAATTTCTTTGGAAAAACCGGATTGTGACATTCCAGTAAAATAAATGGATATAATAAATAAAAAAGATAGAACTCGCATAAAAACAAATATAGAATATGTCACCGAATATCATGTTTTTTAATATAAAATTCATCAAATTTTTGTAAATTTAAGCGAGATTAAAATTTGATTTTTTATATGAATAAAAACGAACTACTTTCTTTTAATGAAGTTCAAAATATTAAGACTAAAAAAGAATTAGTTTCCATTTTGAAAAGTAAAAAAAAACTATTTCAAAAAATTGAACCAACATTGGTTTATGAAAATGAACTTAGGAATTTGCAAATTGAATTGGTAAAACTGCAAAGATGGATTTCGAAAGAAAATAAAAGAGTTGCGGTAATTTTTGAAGGTAGAGATGCCGCTGGAAAAGGCGGTAATATTAGACGCTTTATGGAACATTTAAATCCAAGATCCTCAAGATTGGTGGCATTAAATAAGCCAACAAATGTTGAAAAAGGACAATGGTATTTTCAACGCTATATTAAAGAATTACCCAACCCAGGAGAAATTGTTTTTTTTGATCGAAGCTGGTATAATAGAGCAGTAGTAGAGCCAGTTATGGGCTTTTGTGAGAAAAATCAATACAAAGAATTTATGACACAGGTTCCTGATTTTGAGCATATGTTGTATGAAGATGGTTTAATCATTATAAAATTTTGGCTCTCAATTTCTAAAGATGAACAGTTAAAAAGATTCGAGGCAAGAAAGCAAACCCCATTAAAAAGATGGAAATTTAGTCCTGTGGATCAAAAAGGGCAAATATTATGGGATTATTACACACACTATAAAGAAGAAATGTTCAGTAAATCTCACACCACGTACTGCCCATGGATAATTGTTAAAACAAACAATAAGAAAGTTGCGAGATTGGAATCGATTAGACATGTGCTATCTCAGTTTGATTATGAAGGGAAAAAATTAGCAAGCACAACATTATTACCTGATCCAAATATTGTAATGCGATACTTTAGATCTGCACATCAAATAGAGTAAGTATGGAGAATATAAATATACCACTAATAGAAAAGAAAATAAATTCTAAAAAAGGTTTATTGGCGTTATTATCTAAAGAACCAATTAATGCAGAAAGAGCAGTAAGATATGTTGATTATGAGCGGAAACTAGAAAGACTTCAAGTAGAATTAATAAAATTACAAACGTGGGCTATTCAAAACGATGAAAAGATCATAGTGATTTTTGAAGGCAGGGATGCCGCAGGTAAAGGAGGGGCAATTCGTAGAATTACTGAACGAATTAATCCTAGACACATGCGTATTGTTGCCTTGGCAAAACCAACAGAAGATGAGCAAACTCAATGGTATTTTCAGCGCTATATAAATCAGTTACCAAAGGCAGGAGAAATGGTTTTTTTTGATAGAAGTTGGTATAATAGGGCAGTTGTTGAACCTGTGAATGGGTTCTGTACTAAAGAAGAATATGAGGTGTTTATGAATCAGGTAAATGATTTTGAACGTATGATAACAGAATCAGGTATTTATTTAGTGAAGATTTACATGTCAATTTCCAAGAAAGAACAAGAAAAACGTTTTTCTGACATCAAAGAAAACCCATTAAAACAATGGAAAATGACAGCCGTTGATAAAAAAGCACAAGCGCTTTGGGAGGATTATACAGGATATAAAAAAGCCATGTTTTCTAAAACAAACACCGAACAATCGCCATGGAAAGTGATACGTGCAAATCGAAAAACTGAAGCTAGAATTAATGTAATAAATCATATTCTAAAGAAAATACCCTATGACAAAGACATTATTGTTTAATAGGTATGTGTAATTTTTTTAATTCGTTAAATAGAAAAAATATTTCTGAAGCAATTTGTTGATTTAAGATTACATATGCTTTTTCTTCTTTTTTAGAATTGTCAAATTTCTTTGGAGTAGCATAGGGTAAGAAAAACCGCCAGATCGCTCCAGATACAAATGGACTAACTTCTTCGGCGTGCCTGCAAGTTGTAATGGAAATGCAAGGCTCAGAATTATGATCGTCATCGTATAGTTTCGAATAGACGCATAAGGGTGCTATCTGTTCATTAAAATGAATTAAGTACTTCGAATTTTGATGATTTAACGTGGCGATATCGATCTGGAAACCTGCTTTTTGTAAGGCTATAATAGTATTTCTATGAATTGAAGTTACAGAAGTGCCTCCAGAATATGTCTTTACATCTTGTATTTCAAAATAGTGAGCAGCATAATGAGCCCATATTTGTGCCATTTGACTGCATCTTGAATTGTGCGTACAAATGAAGTTTAAATGAATGGTTGAATTTGTATGAAATAACACGTTGTGTGTTTTTTCGGCAATTGAAATTAAAAGAGCTTTTCTCTGAGGCGAAATTTTTCCTTTAGAATTAGAATTCTCAAAGAATTTTTGAATTTTTGTAGTGTCTTCTACTAACATCTCTTTATTTTTGCATAAAATTAGCCCAAAGAGATTCGTTTAAGATTAAATTAAAGTTAAAATAATGAAATTTTATATTGGAGATATTGCTGCTGTTTTGGATGATATTGTAAAAGGAGAAGTTACTAAAACGGAAGGAAATCGGGTGTATATAATAGACGATACAGGAATGGAGTTTTCTTATGACGCTTCAGAATTAGTAAAGATTGACAGCAATCAAAACCAATTACTAAAATATAATGAAGCCAGTGACCACTTGTTGCAAATAAAAAAAACAGAAAGAACGAATAATCGAAAGGAAGTTTTTAAGAAAACAAAGAATGAGATTATTTTTGAAGTAGATTTACATATTAATCAATTATTAAAATCGACCAAAGGGTTAGATAATTATGATATATTAAATTTACAAATTGATACTGCGAAAAGAAAATTAGAATATGCAATTCAAAAGAAAATCTCAAAAATTGTATTTATTCATGGGGTTGGAGAAGGTGTTTTAAAATCTGAATTGCAGTTTCTTTTTCAGAAATACCCCGTAAAACATTACGATGCTTCCTATCAGAAATATGGGCTAGGAGCAACAGAAGTTTACATTTTTCAAAACCCGTAATAATCCCTATTTTTGCCTCATGAAGTCCATCTATTTAGATAATGCAGCTACCGCACCCATGCATCAAGAAGTTATTGATGTGATGTATCAATCCATGTTGCATAATAACGGGAATCCCTCATCAACGCATCAATTTGGTAGAAAAGCAAAAGCATCTGTTGAAACGGCCAGAAAAAATATTGCAAAGCATTTTAAGGTTACTGCAAGTGAATTAATTTTTACAGCTGGTGGAACAGAAGCAGATAATTTAATAATTCAAAATGCGGTGACTAATTTAGGAGTTGATGTTCTTATCACTTCTAAAATTGAGCACCATGCAGTTTTACACACCTGTGATTATTTAAAAGCAACCTATCAAACAGAAATTATTTATGTAGATATTCATCAAAATGGTGACGTTGATGTAAATCATTTAGAGCTGATATTGAAGCAATATAATGATAAAAAATGTTTGGTAAGCTTAATGTATGTCAATAATGAAATTGGAAATTTATTACCAATAGATGTAGTTTCCGATATTTGTAAAAAATACAACGCATTATTCCATTCAGATACTGTCCAGGCGGTTGGTCATTATCCAATTGATTTACATAAAACACCAATTGATTTTATAACCGCGAGTGCACATAAATTTCATGGACCTAAAGGTGTTGGCTTCGCCTATTTTAAAAAAGGATTTGGCATTAAGCCACTTTTACATGGTGGTGATCAGGAAAAAGGAGCGAGGTCTAGTACGGAGAATGTACATGGCATATTGGGAATGGAAAAAGCACTTGATATTGCCATAAACAATATGCAAACGGATTCAGCATATTTAACGAATTTGAAATCTGCGTTTATTTCAGGTTTGACAGCAAGTATTAAAGGGGTGCATTTTAACGGGAATTCTTCGGATTTATCGAAAAGTAGTTATGCTATTTTAAATGCACGTTTTTCAAATGCTAATGAGATGTTGCTCTTTTCGTTAGATTTGAATGGAATAGCTGTTTCTGGAGGTAGTGCTTGTCAAAGTGGCAGTAACAAAGGGTCTCATGTTTTAAATGAAATGCTATCAGAAACGGAAGCAAATGAAATTTCAATTAGATTTTCTTTTAGTAAGAGAAATAGCATTGAAGATATTGATTATACATTGGTAAAATTAAAAGAGCTACTTGGTTAAGTAGCTCTTTTAGTTTTATCGTTATCGCTTGGTTATTATTTAATGATGACTTTTTTTGAAAAAGTTCCTTTGTCTGAGTATATTTTTACAATATAAACAGCGGCAGGCAGTTGATTTGTGTTTAATCTATTTTCGAATGTAGTTTCTAAATTTTTCCATTCTTTTACTTGTTGCCCCAATAAATTAAATAACGCTACTTTTCTAATTGGTTGACTGTTATTGTTCTTTATAACAATATCATTGTTAGCGTAATCGGTGTAGACAAGAATTTTATTTAGAATGTCTTGATCATCAATTCCCAATGCTGAACCTCCAAAGATCAGGGCAAATCTGTCTGTATATGTTCCTTTAGGTAAATTTAGTTCTTTCGGTGATTCTAGATTGAAAATTTGACCCGTTAATAAATCAACTAGATAGATCGTGTATCCATCCATGTTCTCTTTATCATCAATTAATAGTTTAACAGGCTTGTCTGTGTCAATTACTAAACCAATCGGAATTTGTAATTGTGCATCTAAGGCACCAACACCTGCAATAACAAGATTTGATTCGATCTCAGAGAAATTCCAATACACATCGGTTTCTTGTAAGTCAAAGGTGTGACTATCAAAGCCACTTTCATAATTAAAAGTATTGCCATTTTTAAAGTTGATCCCTAATTGTCTGTGTATTTTTGTATTTGATTCATTGGTGTAATCAAATCCCAATTTGAAATTAGGAATACTTAATTTGACATTCTCTCCTTTAAAGAAGTGGTTATTTGCACTGTAATTTCTTTGTGAATTTTCAAAAGAAAATGTCCCTCCTTTATTAGCCGGAGCAGAAACAAAGAAACCTTGCCCGACAGCAATGTACTGAGGAGGTGCTGTATAGGTAGCATCTCCTAAACCTGCTGTTTCATCTGTAACAGAATTAGCTGCAACACCCATAGCTTCGTTACGCTGTGAATATCCTCCAATATATCCATATTTTCCGTGTCCTTCTGCATTAATACTAGTGGTAGTACTTTCACCGGTATGTTCCCAGAAGTACAATGTACCATCTATAACGGCACTGTTGTCTTGAATAAATTTTTGAGTATCTAATACGCTAGGGTATGGGTTTCCAACTAAAGAAGAGGACCCTGCAGAAACTGTTTTCGAGTAGGTACCATCATTAGGCGTACCCACAAAAGTATAGTTTTGAGGTGATCTTCCAGTACTTTTCATAATAAACCCTTCAGCGACATTGATATTGTTTGTATGTCCTTTTTGAACCCAATCATCTCTCGTGGTACCATTGAAATATGAAAATATCCAATAACTAGCAATAGTAATAGGGTTTGTAGGTGCTCCATTTAAAGAACTAAGGTTTCCGTTCCAAGAAACAAAGTTTATATCTTGTGGTGATGAGTTTTCAGAAGTTGGTGTGGTACCGTCTTTCATTACATCGGCCACAGTAAATGAAGTGTTCCCTAAGCTAGAAACTACAGGAGATGTCCAGTAATGATACCTATATGGGTTTGGTACATTTGCAATCTGATCTCGATATAGTTTACCATTCCCTTGTACGTTTGAGAGTCCTGTATGTGTTTGAACTAACTGGGCGTCACCAATTAATCGAATTTCTCCTTCCAATAAAAAATCTTCATCGAACTGTAAATAATGGCCGTCATTAATTACCAGTTTAGTATTTGGTTTTACCCATACACATTCAACATTAGCATCATTAATTACAGAGGTGTTATTTAATGAGGTCTCTGCATCAATTACTAATACTTTATCAATATCAGCAGCAATGGTACTTGGAGCTTCGCCTGTTCCGGCTCCACCTCTCCAAGCAGCTGAATCTCCATTCCAGAAAATCCCGTTTATTTCTGCATAAGTAAAGTACTTTGTGCCATTAAAATCAAAATTAGCAACGAGGTGATTTGTGCCATTTATGTTTGTTGAGGTTAATGGTAAATGTTTTACATTGGTTGTAAAGGTTGCATCGTCTGCAACTTTTAATACCTTAATGGTATTTGTTGTATTTAAAACGGTGTTTATATTAAAAGAGCCCACTGTTGCTTCGGTCATTGCAATTTGAACTGTTCCAATGGTACCTGTCTCTATAATCTTCCAAACTCTATCCAATTGAACTTCTGGAGCACAAATTAATGTTTTGGTAGACGAGTTTGTTAAGGTTGCATTATTATTACCCCAAACAAGGAAAGATTTATTGGAATTAATAGCGCCACTATTCGAACTATTATTAGCAGCGATACTACTTAAACCTATGGTAATTACAGCATCACTGTTTATAGATTTAGATTGTTTTTGGGTTAATAACATATTGTCATCTCTCCCGATTCCAGCTACGTCATTATGATAAGTACTGCTCGAAGATTCATCCCAAACGACTGTAGTAAGATCTTCTAAGATATAATCTCCTTCTGTTATGGAAGCATCATTATCGGTCATGTCTAAAGTGACACCGTATTTGATGGCTAAATAAGATTGTATTTGTTGTTGTCTAATACTCGAAGGTACAGAAGTGTATACCATTATTTCTGCAATTTCACCTGTCATGTAGGTGCCTCCATTTAGACTTCCAATAAATGCATCACCGTTATCTCCTCCAAAGGTACCAGAAGTATTGTTTGTAGCTAATTGTTGTCCATCTCTATAGATTGTTGTTAAACTTCCAGAAGGAGCGGTGTCATTGGTGTCAAATCCACCATTCCAAATATTAAAAGTACCGTTTGCACTTCCGTATGCAGCCGTTAACGTATTTCCTCCAACTCCTGGGTTAAAAGATAGGTTACTCCCGTCTGGTGCAACCAATGAAATTACATTTGCTCCATCCACATTGTGTGAAAATAAATTTGCATCTGTAGTTCCAGAAGTTCTGGTTCCAACTCCATAAATCCATAATGAAGAATATGCGTTGTTGGCAGTACTACCAAAAATACCATTGGTTATTTGATAATCTTGGTTGGTACCATTTAATACCGCAGTTGGATTAAAATTCAGGCCGTTAGCATTAATGGTAGGTGAGTTGTTAGCGGTGGCATTCTGAGCTGTACCTGCCTGATCTAGCCAAGTAGATGCACTCAGTCCAATATCTGCTCTTAACCAAAGAACATGACCCGCAGAAATTTCTGCAGTTCTATCATCATCGGTGTCTCTATAGTCTACATCATTGTAATCATCTGCACCGTTACCATTATCAACATAGGCAATGTTTGCATCAGAATCTTGATCGGGTAAATCTGTTAAAGGATTGTCAATTTCATCATTTACATCTTCATCATTTGTATTGCTTCCTTCAAAAGCATTGTCTAGACCATCGTTGTCAGTGTCAATGCCGCTTAGGGTATTTGCATTTCCATTTTCTAAAATATCATTGATACCATCACCATCTGAATCGGCATCTAAATAATCAGGTGTTCCATCAGCATTGTTCCCAATTAACGTGTCTGTGTTGATTGGGGTAAGACCGCCGAGATAAGCAGAATTTACACCATTATTATCGATGTAATTTTGAGCTGTATCTACATTTGGTGGTATGTAACCAGCGGTTGACTGCGCTTCTATATTATCTGGAATTCCATCATTATCTGAATCGATATCAAAGGCATCAATTATGCCATCTGAATCCGAATCTCCAGCACCTTCAACAGTGTCTAAAATTCCATCATTATCATCATCTAAATCAACTGAATCAATAATTCCATCATTGTCATTGTCTAACACCACGCTGATATCTCTATAGTCAACATCTCCTGTTGTGCTACCATCTCCATCAGCATCTAATAGATTGTTTTTTGGATCGTCAATTTCATCATTTACATCATAGCTTTCACCAGCCGTTTTATCTGCACCTTCATAAATGTCATCCAAACCATCGCCGTCGGAATCTGTTCCTAGTGACCCAGCGTTTGGTGTAATACCGCTTTCAACAGAATCAAGTGTTCCATCTCCATCAGAGTCGGTATCTCTATAATCTGGAATTGTGTCTGCATTGTTGCTCAGCGCTGTATCTGTATTTGATATAGCTATTCCGGTTGGATTAAAAGTGTCATTGTTTTCATAGGCGCTGTCTACACCATTTAGTCCAACATTTCCTGTAGGAGAAGTATAACCTAAGGTACCCTGTGCTTCTACATTATCTGGGATACCATCATCGTCTGTATCAATATCTAAATAATCTGGTGTTGCGTCTGTTGCTGTTGTTATTATAGGTGTTGTACCTGCTGATATAGCATTGTCGGTATTGTTGTCATCAGCATCAAAATTATCGTCTAAACCATCGTTGTCATTGTCATTTCCAGACAAGATAATGACACCCGTTGAAGGTTGAGATTCAATAATGTCTAGAATTCCATCTCCATCAGAATCCAGATCCAGTGAATTGATGATGCCATCACCATCAAAATCACCACCGCCTTCGACGGTATCTAAGATACCATCATTGTCATCATCTAAGTCAATAGCATCTACAATGCCGTCACCATCTGTATCTGATCCAACCAATGTATCTCTATAATCCAAATCACCACCAATTGAAACATCTACATCTACATCAATAAGTCCAGAAGTTTCAGGATCGGTTATTCCGTCGTTTACGATAAAACCATCATTGGTAGATCCATGTTCGTAGCCATCATCCAAACCATCTCCATCGGTATCTGTACCCGTGAAGGCTGGTGAACTAGTAAGTCCTTCAGCATCATCATTAATGGTGTCACCATCAGAATCTGTATCTCGATAGTCTGGTTCTGCATCGCCATCTGAATTGACCAAACTAGAGGATAGTCCTGTGTTTGCAAATGAATCATTAAAACTATAGGCACTGTCCATTCCATTGCCTTTAGTTACACCATTAGGCGCAATATATGTTAAGGTTGTTTGTGCTTCAATATTATCAGGAATTCCATCGTTGTCAGAATCAATATCTAAATAATCAGGTATGGTATCTGAATTGGGTAAAGAGCCATCTGTATTGATTGGGTTGATAATTCCAATAGAAGCAGTTGTAGAAATATCACCTGTATTGGCATCATACGCATCATCTAATCCATCTCCATCTGCATCAACGCCCAATTTTGAAACATGGCCCGATGTAGATTGTGATTCTATGTTGTCTAAAATACCATCGTTATCAGAATCAATATCTAAATGATCAAAAACTCCGTCACCATCCGTATCAACTTCAATACAGCCAGTATAGGATAAAACGGTTGCTTCAATTATTTCAATTCGACCACCACTTCTGGATGTCATTTCAATTTGAAGGTATCTAGTCTCTTGGGTTAAGGTGTAATCTAATGCAGTTACAGCCGTGATAGCTACATCATCTATGGTAACCGGGTTTGTTCCTCCTCCTAAATCAACCGTTGTACTAGGTAGTTGGGCTAAACGCATTGTTTTATTGTTGTCATTGCTTTTCCAGAAATGCACTCTAATTACTGTCCCGTTAGGTATGTTGTTCCCTAAATCAACAATAATATATTCTCCAGCTCTATTTAATCGAACGCCATTATTAGAAGATAGATCACCATCATTAATTAATGGATAATCACTATTGCTAACACCGCTATCACTTAATATTGCAGAAACTGCTGTGTCTGGAATAGTAGTACAATTTGTTTCATTGATATCTAAAATCCCATCATCATCATCATCTATGTCAATTGAATCTGGTATTTTATCTCCGTCAGTATCTAGTCCATTTACATCGTCACGGTAATCTACATCTCCACCAGAATTTACATCAATATCTGTGTCTGTAAATGCAGAAGAAGGTGTTGTAATTCCATTAGTTGCATCAAAACTAGATACGTTATTAGTATCGGTATTGTCATGGTTATTGTTCAATCCATCCCCATCGCCATCACTTGTACTAATCACATTTCCAAGACCGCTTTCTTCTAAATCAGAAGTACCATCGTTATCTGAATCGGTATCTCTATAATCGGGATTGTCTGAGTTATCTGTATTTACTGGAGTTAAGGCTGTTGGAGAGAAAGTATCTACATTTTCATAAGAACTATATACTCCGTTAACACCAACTCCTCCTGAAGGAGCCGTATATCCAAGCGTCGATTGTGCCTCGATATTATCAGGGATACCATCTTGATCAGAATCGATATCTAAATAATCTGGGTTGTCATCAAATCCTATACCGGTATCCGTGTCTGTTAAAGGTAAATTTGAAGTACCACTATCGTTTGTGTCTTCGTAAATGTCGTACAATCCATTTGTTCCTACAGAACCAGTCGGAAGTACTATAGAAGAACCTTGTGCTTCTACATTGTCCAAAATTCCATCATTATCAGAATCTAAATCTAAATGATTGGGAACACCATCGCCATCAAAATCATACACATCTGGAGTACCATCTCCATTGTTATCTGTGTAATCTGTATTTGTACCATCACCAGTAACTGGGTCTCCATTAGCATCTACCGTGTCGTGATTAACATCTAAATAATTTGGCACTCCATCTCCGTCATGATCACCACTATGAATAAATGCACCATATTCTACCGTATCAGGAATTCCATCGTTATCATCATCAATATCAATATTATCATTAATTCCATCTCCATCAGAATCTAAAACAACTAAGGCGTTTACAGAATCGACAGAAATATTTACAGCTTCTAAATTAACAGAACTTGCGTTACCGCTATTAAAGGCACCATCTCTTCTAGGGTAAAACGTTATTTTTACATCTCCATTATTGGGAGCAATAAAAACAAATTTATTAACCCCCCATGTTTCTTGTGTTAAAATTTGCAATGTTTGCCTAGCTTGCCCTTCAATATTGTAATCAAATTGATTCATATAGGTACCTGCATAATAAGCTCCACTAGCATTTTCTAAACTCAATGCTGTCATTGTTCTTACCGTAAGTTCATACATTTGTCCTTGAACCATGCCTGACATTGTCGTAGAAATTGACTCTTCAGGATAGTTTTGTGTAATTCCAACATCTCGAAGTGTAATCCAACGTACATCTCCATTTGCTGGGTTTGGTAATGGAGCATTAGCCCATGCAGCACCAGCACCTAAAGTTCCACTAGGGTTTACATTAGCAGAAGCAAAGTCTCTATTTGAAATATCAGGTGTTCCTGGTAAATTGGTGTCTTTAGACCAACCGATTGGCACACAATCATTACATGTGGTTGATGAAGTTCCGGAGCCAGGTATAGTTTGAGCCGTAGTCTCTACACTTAAAAACAGCACAAATAAGGGGAGCAAAAATAGCACAAATGATTTTGTACTATGTTTTGTTTGTAAATGATGTTTTGTTGACATAATATTTCTTTCTCTTTTATTAGTATTAATAGTCGTTTTAAAAAGGTTGGTTATAGCATACTTTACTACTAAAGTACAAAAAAAAAGGCAGATTCATAAATTTATGAATCTGCCTTTTTTTAAGATTGGTGAAATTGATTAATTAATCACCAGTTTTTTAGAAATTGTGCCCTTGTCAGTGCTTACCTTAATGATGTAGACTGCGGGAGACAAGTTGTTTGTAGACATTCTAATTTCTTTGTCGTTACTATTAAAGTTAGACAGTTCTTGAACTTTTTGACCTAATAAATTGTAAGTTTTTATTTGATTTATTGAGGTGTTAGATTTTCTTAAAACTATAATTTCTTTAGATTGATTGTTGTAGTAAGCAGCAATTTCTTGTTGTAATAGTTGATCATCTACTGCTAATGTTTTAGGGCTAAATGAAATATAGAATCGATCTTGATATGTTCCTGGA
>Ga0105356_10004004_pt1 | contig 14310 bp, 11 predicted proteins | sample GOMGulsemesocosm_3_FD_83502 | JGI IMG/M metagenome (GOLD analysis project Ga0105356, IMG submission 83502) | Methane-oxidizing microbial communities from mesocosms in the Gulf of Mexico - GOM9D Gulf of Mexico | ecosystem: Environmental > Aquatic > Marine > Cold seeps | place: Gulf of Mexico...
CTCATGCAAGGTAAGCCCATGTGAGAGTAGGACATTGCTAGACTTCTATTCGTTCCTTAGGAACACCAAAAGCCCATGTCAGCATGAAGTGATATACTTGTCGATTTCTCTTTTAAATAAGTCAGCTACTATTGTGACTTTTATGCTGTGCGGTTTAGTAAATATAACTACCATTTTTAGCCTGAATTATGAATGGGAATGTTATTGATATCACTAAGCTTGCCACCGCAAGGATCATTTTCTATTAATTTTCTGCCAACTTTGGGACTAGGTTCCACAAAAGTCCACAAATTCATTCACTTCGCAAGTTTTTGTGTCTAGCCCTTAATTTTACTGATGTTTTGACCAGTATCTGTTTGCATCTTTTTACCTATTCTTTGCTTGACATCGGTTTGCTTTAGTCACTAAACTGTACCATTGTGGTAAAAAGTGGGTAATAGTGGATCTTTTAGCTTACCCTTGAATAATCACCTAGCAAGGTTCAATTAAAAACATGTTCAGAGGCGCTAGCGCAATAACGCTTGATAGTAAGAATAGAATCACGGTACCGACTAAGTACCGTGAAGAGCTATTAAGCGACTGCCAAGGGAAACTGATTTGCACGGTGGATATTCAACACCCGTGTTTATTGTTATATCCGTTACCTGAGTGGGAAGAGATTGAATTGAAACTCTGTAGTTTATCCAGCATGAATCCCCAAGAGCGCTTATTACAACAAGTGTTATTAGGAAACGCCACTGAATGTGACATGGATAAAAATGGTCGGTTATTAATTAATGGACCTTTGCGCCAACATGCCAGCTTAGAAAAGTCAGTGATGCTGGTTGGCCAATTGAAAAAATTTGAAATTTGGAGCGAGCCTACATGGCAAGCTCAAATGCAGCAGGGTATTAGCAAGATTCAATCAGGTGAAATTGAATTAACAGATCGTTTACTTGATTTATCGCTGTAGCTTTATATCTGCAAAATAATAAATTAAGCACTAAGAATACAAATTAAAGGCAATAAAAAAAATAATATGGCACTAGATAACACACATATCTCTGTTTTATTAACGGAGGCGGTTGATGGTTTAAACATTAACCCTGAAGGCCGCTATATCGACTGTACTTTTGGTCGTGGTGGACATTCGACTGTTATCCTCTCAAAGCTCTCAGAGCAAGGTCGTTTATTAGCGATTGATCGTGATCCTACCGCCATTGCCGCCGCAGAAAAGTTTAAAGACGATCCTCGCTTTCATATTGAGCATCAAGGCTTTGCCCATTTAGCCGATATTGCCCAGCAACATCAGTTAACCGACAAGGTTGATGGCATATTGCTTGATCTAGGCGTTTCTTCTCCACAGCTTGATGAAGCCGAACGCGGCTTTAGCTTCATGAAGGACGGTCCGTTAGATATGCGGATGGATACCACGCGTGGGCAAACAGCAGCCGAGTGGCTCGCCGTTGCTGATGTTGAAGATATTACTTGGGTATTAAGAACCTTTGGTGAAGAAAAACATGCTTGGCGTATTGCTAACGCCATTGTCGATGCTAGAGAAGAAACACCTTTTATCCGTACCAGCCAATTAGCAAAACTGATCAAAACCACCGCGCCGCAACGTGAAATTAAAAAGCATCCTGCTACCCGTAGCTTTCAGGCTATCCGGATGTATATTAACAGCGAATTAGAGCAGATAGAAAAAGTATTGGCGGCTTCTTTAACAGTGCTTAATGAAGGTGGACGCTTAGTGGTGATCAGTTTTCATTCGTTAGAAGACCGTCTCGTTAAACAATTTATGAAAAAGCATTCACAAGGGAAAAAAGTCCCTCGTGGCCTACCTATAAGTGAAGCTGAATTAAATAAAAGTAAAAAACTTCAGCTAATTGGTCGTAAATTGAAACCCACTAAAAGTGAAATAGAAGAAAATGTACGCTCTCGTAGTTCGGTGTTACGTATTGCTCAGCGTTTACCAAAACTTGAACAATAGCGATGCCAAGGCCAAAGGTAGTATCGCGTAAGAGAGTGCTGGTCATTGATATTTGGCACGATATTTTACGCTACTTTGTCAGTTATTTGTTGTTACTTATGGTGGTGGTTTCGGCATTTTCAGTGATCTTTTATACTCATATGAATAGGCAAACCACCAGTGATTTAGAATTACTACTCACTGAGCGAGATGAACTAGACATTGAGTGGCGAAATTTATTGTTAGAGCAAAATTCATTAGCAGAGCACAGCGCGATTGAAAGTAAAGTAACCAAGCTATTGAATATGAAAAGGCCCGATGTCAGCTCTGAAGTAATTATTACTTTGAACTAGCAAAGTTTGGTTTCTTCATTTCATAATTTATTTAAAGATTAATGAGTAAAAAGTGAGTAAAAAAGCTAGCAATCGCAGTATTCAAGCAACAACAACAGCATGGCGTTATTACGTGGTGCTGACTATTGTTGCCTTGATTTACACTGGATTGCTAGCACGTAGCGCTTATATTCAAATTATTGAACCTGACATGCTGAAAAAGCAAGGAGATTTACGCTCCTTACGAACAGCTGCGAAAACGGTTCAGCGTGGTTCTATTGTTGATAGAAATGGCAATGAATTAGCTATTAGCGTTCCTGTAGAAACCGTCTGGGCCGACCCTAAGGTAATTATGAGTAATAATGCCTTAGCCATGACCGAACATTGGCAAGCTTTAGCCGATGTCTTAGGGAAGAATGTCAACAAGCTTACTAGCCGAGTGGTTAAAAATCCGCGTAAACGCTTTATTTATCTTGAACGAAAAATTTCTCCCGCTATCTCAAATTATATTCGTGAATTAAAAATTCCTGGTATTCATCTTCGTAAAGAGTCGAAACGCTTTTATCCCGCCGGTGAAATAAGTGCGCATATTGTCGGCTTTACTAACGTCGACGATAAAGGTATTGAAGGTGTAGAGCGAGTCTATGATCAGCTGCTTACCGGCAAGGGGGGCGAAAAGCGTTTCAGAAAAGATGCTAAAGGACGTAAAATAGAAATCCTTTCGGAGCAAGTGGCAGAGCCTGCACAAGACATCAACTTAACGATAGATCAGCGCATTCAAGCAATTGCTTACCAAGAGCTAAAAGGCGCAGTACAAGCGTTTAAAGCAACCTCTGGCTCAGTGGTGGTGGTTGATATCCATACCGGTGAAATTCTAGCAATGACGAATAGTCCATCTTATAATCCCAATAATCGCAGAAATACTGCTATTCATCGTTTTAGAAATCGTGCTATTACCGATATTTATGAACCAGGCTCGGCGATGAAGCCGTTGACCGCTTTAGCGGCGCTAGAGTTTGGCTCAGCAGAAGCTAATACAGTTATTGACACAAGTCCCGGGTGGATGCGCTTAGGGGGCCGACGGGTAAATGACCCTATTAATCGCGGTAAATTATCTATCGAAGATATTCTGGTCAATTCATCGAACATGGGCACAGCTAAACTTGCTCTGTCAGTGCCGAAAAACTTTTTATTAGATAAATTCTTTGATGCCGGTTTCGCTGAAAAAACGGGGACAGATTTAATTGGTGAAAGTTCTGGAATGATGCATGACCGCCATCGCTGGTCGCAGTTTGAATTAGCAACGCTCTCATTTGGTTATGGCTTAGCCATTACGCCGATGCAGTTGGCTCGTTTTTATGCCACGCTCGCTAATGGTGGTATTAAACGAGAATTATCGATCGTTAAATCCGATAAAACCCCAGAAGGTGAGCGAATATTTTCAAAGGAAAATTCTCTAGCGGTAATTAATATGCTGGAAGCGGTGGTGAATGAGAAAGTAACAAAAGCGAAAGTTGATGGTTATCGTGTTGGTGGTAAAACCGGGACTTCATATAAAGCAATTGCTGGTGGTTATGGTAACGACTATGTTGGATTATTTGCTGGGGTAGCACCGATATCAGATCCCAAAGTTGTGGTGGTGGTGGTTATTAATGATCCCGGCGGTGATTTATACCATGGCGGTGAAGTGGCCGCACCGGTATTTTCACGGGTAATGAAAGGGACGTTACAAGTTTTAAATGTAGCACCTGATGCCAGTAATGTTCGGGTAAGCAGAGCCGCTGCTGTGGAAAGGGCAAAGGTGGTAACGGATGCATAATACTGTCATTGCTTCATCAAAAAAACCGGCACCCTTACTTGAAAGTCTACGGACTATTTTAGCTTCTTTTCAAATAACGCTACCTAATACCCTAAAGTTAACTATTAAACACGGGCACATGACGAATGATAGTCGTGCTATTAAGAGTGGCGATATTTTTTGCGCGATAATCGGTCATGCTGAAGATGGTCGTCATTATATAACCCAAGCGATTAAAAATGGCGCAAGTGTTATTTTAAGTGAATGTGAACACCAAGCTCAACACGGTACACTTGACTGTAGCACGGTAAACACCGATGTTGCGGTGATAAATTTCTATCAGTTAAATACACAATTATTTTCCCTAGCCAGTGCGTACTATCAAGCCCCAGAAAAAAAAATGACCATGATTGGCATTACTGGTACCAATGGTAAAACCAGTACTAGTCAATTGTTAGGACAGTTGTTAACTGCTTGTCATTTCAAAAGTGCCGTTATCGGGACAAATGGCGCAGGAATAGTTGCAAGTAACAGCGCTATATCACTTAAAGAGTTAGCTAATACCACACCAAGCGCTACTGATTTGCAACAATTTTTCTACGATTTTAGTCGGCAACAGGTCAGCCACGTAGCGATGGAAGTTTCTTCTCATGCGTTAGAGCAAGGGCGGGTTAGTGGCAATATTTTTGATATCGCGATGTTTACTAATTTAAGTCGAGATCATCTTGACTATCATGGCTCAATGGCAGCTTATGCTAGCGCCAAAAAACAACTGTTTACCCATGATAATAAGCAAATGGCCGTGCTAAATGCTGACGATAAACAAGCACAACTTTGGCTAAAAGACTGGCAGAACCCTGAAAACCTTTGGTTATATGGACGAAATAAACAGCTAACAACATATGCGCGTTTTGTTAAGGCTGAAGCTATTATCCATCACAGTAACGGGGTGACTTTCACGCTAAACAGTCATTTAGGTGATATTGAAATCAACAGCCCGTTATTGGGGGATTTTAATATTGATAACTTATTGGCGGTAATCTCGGTGCTGCTTATTCAAGGGGTATCCCTTGATGAAATTGCCAAGCAGGTTGTGTCTATTCAAGCAATTAACGGCCGGATGGAAAAATTTTCAGCATTGAAGCCATTAGATAAGAGTGTTACCGCGGTGGTTGATTATGCCCATACCCCTGATGCCTTAGAAAAAGCACTGTTCGCTTGTCGTCAACATTGTCATGGTCAGTTGCATGTGGTGTTTGGTTGTGGCGGTGATCGCGATAAAGGTAAGCGAGCGCTAATGGCACAAGCGGCAGAAAATTATGCCGATTGTATAGTGGTTACCAGTGACAATCCTCGTACTGAAGCGCCGATGAGTATTATTGAAGATATTCTAAGTGGCTTAATTCACCCGGAAAAAGCTGTGGTAGTTGAGAATAGAAAACAAGCGGTACTAGAGACATTAGCTCAAGCCGCAGATGAAGACGTAGTACTCTTAGCAGGAAAAGGTCACGAAGATTACATTATTATAGGTAAAGAAAAAATTGATTATAACGAGCGTTTGGTAGTGATAGACTTTTTCAAGCACTATCAGAAAAAATCGATAACCACGTCAGCAGGTGAACAATAATGATTACCTTAGACTTAGTACGTTTAGCCCAGGCGGCTAGTGGAAAGCTTTGCTGTGATGCGTCACTTGAAGGCTCAACAGTAGCTAACTTAGTAACAGACTCTCGAGCTTTACAACCAAATGAGGCTTTTCTCGCGTTAAAAGGTCCCAACTTTGATGGTCATCGTTTTATTGAGCAAGTGATCAACAAAGGTTGCCGAGTGATTATTGTCGATCATTTAATAACGGGGATTAATAGTAACGAGGTGGCGCAAATTATTGTTGCAGATACTCGTATTGCTTTAGGAAAAGTGGCCACCTACGTTAAAGCACAAGTCGCGCCTAAAACAGTCGCTATTACCGGTAGTAGCGGTAAAACTACGGTTAAAGAGATGCTGGCTGAAATCTTGTCGCGCTTGGGTAAAGTACTGGCCACTAAGGGCAATTTTAATAATGATATTGGCGTGCCATTAACCTTGCTGAGGTTAACTCCGGGAGATGAGTTTGCGGTTATAGAAATGGGCGCAAATCACATTGGTGAAATTGCTTACACCACCGAATTAGTCAAACCTGATGTGGCGATGATCAATAACATCGCTGCTGCTCACTTAGAAGGCTTTGGCGATTTATGTGGCGTCGCCAGAGCAAAAGGGGAAATATTTGCTGGTTTACCTGCTAACGGCATTGCCCTTTATAACAAAGATACTAAATATGCGAGTAAGTGGCAGTGGCGTTTAACGGATAAAACCGTTAAAACGTTTTCATGCTTAAATCCTGTTAATGCTGATGTCTATAGTGAAAATATTACCCTTGATGATAATGGTTGTGCACATTTCACCTTAAAAACGCCCATCGGAAATTGCATTATTACCTTAACTATACCTGGTAAACACAATGTCTGTAACGCGGTTGCTGCTGCCACCGCGGCCATTGAATGTGGCGCGAGTTTAACGGATATTCGTTTAGGTTTAGCGCAAATGGAGCCGGTGCAGGGACGATTAAATCTACACACCTTGGATAAAAACTTACGTTTAATTGATGATACTTATAACGCCAATGTTGAATCGATCAAGGCCGCAATTAACTTGTTGGCTGGCTATTCGGGTCAACGGATTTTAGTGTTGGGTGATATGGCTGAGCTGGGCAGTGAGGCACGTAGCTATCATCAAGAAGTGGGTGAATATGCAAAAGCTCAAGGTATTGATGTGCTCTATACCCTAGGTATATTGAGTCAAAACAGCAGTGATGCCTTTGCGCGAAATATGCAGGGCTCAACCAGCCAAGCAGCAAGTAAACATTTTAATAATAAAGCCGAGCTTTCCGCCGAGTTGTTTGGTTTATTAGGTCAAAGCCAAGGCAGAAAATGTCAAGTTTTAGTAAAAGGCTCCCGAAGCGCTCATATGGAGTATGTCGTTGAAGATATTATTCGTTGGCACGCTAATCAAAGCGAAGCTAGTCAAAGCCAACAAACACAGGACAACGCTTAATGTTACATTGGTTAGCTGAATACTTAACCCAATTTTACAGCGGATTTAACGTTTTTTCATACTTAACCGTGCGTGCCATTATTAGCACGTTAACGGCGTTATTTATTTCCTTGTATTTTGGTCCAAAACTGATTCGTTACTTGCAGCAAATGCAAATAGGACAAACAGTACGTGATGATGGTCCGGAAAGTCATTTATCCAAATCTGGCACACCCACTATGGGCGGGATTTTAATCCTCGCCGCGATAGTGTTTAGTGTGTTGTTGTGGGCGGATTTAAGTAACACCTATGTATGGGTCGTGCTGTTTGTGGTGGTTAGCTTTGGTCTAATCGGTTTTGTTGATGATTATCGTAAAGTGATTCGTAAAGACTCCAACGGTTTAATTGCTAAATGGAAATATTTCTGGCAAACCGTTGCCGGGCTTACCACCGCAATTTTCTTATACCAAATATCTCATCCAGAGCAGACTTTTTTACTGATCCCGTTTATTAAAGATGTCATGCCACAGCTCGGGCTATTTTATATTGTGATGACCTATTTTGTTATTGTCGGCACTAGTAATGCGGTCAACCTCACCGATGGATTAGACGGCTTAGCGATTGTCCCTACTATTATGGTGGCGGGTGCATTTGCACTGTTTGCCTATGTCACTGGCCATGTCAATTTTTCAAATTATTTAAATATTCCCTATATCGCTCAAACCAGTGAATTAGTGGTGGTTTGTACCGCAATAGTTGGCGCTGGACTAGGTTTTTTATGGTTTAACACTTATCCGGCACAACTCTTTATGGGTGATGTTGGCTCATTGGCTTTAGGTGCTGCCTTAGGTGTGATCGCGGTATTGGTCAGACAAGAATTAGTATTGTTTATTATGGGGGGAGTTTTTGTGATGGAAACCCTGTCGGTAATTTTACAAGTAGGCTCATATAAAATGCGCGGGCAACGCATTTTTCGGATGGCACCCATTCATCATCACTATGAATTGAAAGGCTGGCCAGAGCCAAGAGTAATAGTTCGATTTTGGATTATATCGATAATTTTAGTCTTGATTGGCTTATCAACACTGAAACTACGTTAGAGATAATAGAATAAATGACCTTGTTAACGGCATATAAAAATAAAAACATTCTGGTGTTAGGTGCAGGCCTAACCGGAATGTCTTGTGCCCGCTATTTAGCTTCGCAGCAAATAAGCTTTACCGTCAATGACTCTCGTAATAATCCATTTACCGGCGATTACTCAGCGCAAGATTTTATCAATGAATTTAAGGGCGAGTTTAACAGCGATTCTACTTGTGCGGAAGCTAGTGGATTAGTTCAAAGCCAACTGGTGCTAGGATCATGGAACGTTAAACTTATCGCTAACGCCGATGTTATTATTTTAAGTCCGGGAATAGATCCGGTTGCGGCTAATATTAGTCCGTTCATTAGTGATGACTGTCAGGTTATTGGTGATGTCGAATTATTCTGCTTACTAAATAATGAACGTGAACAGCCAATTAATATTTTGGCGGTAACAGGCTCCAATGGTAAATCGACCGTAGTTTCTTTGTTGGCTCATTTAGCTAATAAATTAGGCATAAAAGGACAACTAGGCGGTAATATCGGTCAACCGGTGTTAGATGTTTTTACTGCTGAAAGTAACTGGCATCAGCAAAGTCAGCGCAGCGCAGCAGGATCTACCCAAGTCCCTGAACTGCTGCTCCTTGAATTATCGAGCTTTCAACTAGAAACGCTGACCAGCATGAAAGCGATTGCCAGTACCGTGCTTAATGTCAGTGATGATCATTTAGATCGACATCAAACTATGGCTAATTACCAAGCAATTAAGCAAACTGTTTACGCTCAAGCTAATATTGCGTTGGTTAACCGTGATGATCCTGCGACGTTAGTAACACCGATTAACCAGCAGTTACTTTCTTTTGGCAGTGATGCCCCTGTAGATGGACAGTTTGGTGTCAGATTTAGTCACGCGCCAAGCACTGAAAATACCATTGAAGTTAATAACAAGCGGGCTTTTCTGGCCTTTGGTGAACAACAATTAATAGCACTTGAACAACTGCCATTAGCCGGCATGCATAATGCGCTCAATTATTTAGCTGCATTAGCGCTAGGTTATAGTGCTGGCTGGTCATTAACGGCAATGGTAACGCATTTATCATCTTTTGTAGGTTTAGCGCATCGTTGTCAGCGGGTAAATACCAACGATGGCATCACTTGGATTAATGACTCTAAAGCCACCAATGTTGGCGCTACGATTGCGGCAATCGACGGTTTAGCTAAAACATTGACTAGTGAACAAAAACTAATTCTTATTGCCGGTGGTGATGGTAAAGGTGCTGATTTTACCAGCTTAGCGAAACCGTTTGCCGAGCACGTTAGTCATGTTATCACCTTAGGTAAAGATGGTAATTCTATCGCCGACATCGCACAGCAAAGTATTCATTCAGTTCAGGATATAGATGCACAGCAGAGTGTTGGTGCACTCCAGAATATCGGCGCACAGCAAAGTAATGTCACTACTCGCGTTAATGAGTTAAGTTTGGCCGTTAGGTTAGCGCAACAATTAGCTAAGCCGGGAGATATCGTTTTATTATCGCCGGCCTGTGCAAGTATCGATATGTTTAAAAACTTTGTCGAGCGCGGTCAACAGTTTATGGAATCGGTAAACTCGATAGTGGGAGTTGAACTATGACTACTGATACCAAACAGCTAGCGCTATCGTTTAGTGGCTACAAAAATATAATTAGCGGTGTTGGCAATAAAATTAGCACACTGTTTAATAGTAAAGAGCATCAAATTGACGCTAGCCACCAAGGCCATAAAATCAGTCAAAATCATGCGGTATTTGATCGCAGCTTTATCGTTTTAGCACTGTGCATGTATATGATTGGGCTAATAATGGTGGCGAGCTCATCAATGCCGGTTGCCGAGCGTTTATTTAATAACCCTTTCCACTTTGTTATTCGTCATGCCATTTATATCGTGCTGAGTTTAGGCATTGCGGGGGTTGCCTTACAAATTCCGATGTCGTGGTGGCAAAAAAATAGTAGTTATTTGTTAATGTTTGGTATTGTCTTACTTATTACGGTATTACTGATTGGCCGCACCGTTAATGGGTCAACCCGTTGGATTGTTTTAGGGCCAATCACGGTACAAGCAGCAGAGCCTGCAAAATTATTTTTCTTTAGTTATTTAGCGGCTTACCTAGTGCGTAGGCGAGATCAGGTCATGGAAGATTGGCGGGGCTTTGCCAAGCCATTGGTGGTTTTTGCGGTGCTGGCTGCTTTATTACTTCGCCAACCTGATTTAGGTACCATTATTGTGATGTTCGTCACCACGTTCGGCTTATTGTTTTTAGCTGGGGCTAAACTATGGCAATTCATCAGCCTAGCATCGGTAGGCGTATTGTTACTTTCATTATTAGCCATTTTTGAACCTTATCGCTGGCGTCGCATCACCAGCTTTTTAGATCCTTGGCAAGATCCTTTTGGTAGTGGTTACCAGTTAACTCAGTCTTTAATGGCCTATGGACGCGGTGAAATTTTCGGCCAAGGCTTGGGTAATAGCATTCAAAAATTAGAATATTTACCAGAAGCCCATACTGATTTTGTGATGGCGGTGCTAGCCGAAGAATTTGGCTTTATTGGTATTAGCGTTATTTTATTGTTGAGTATGATCTTAGTATATAAAGCACTATTTTTAGGTAAGAAAGCCTTAGCAAAAGAAAAGTTTTTTGAAGGCTTCTTTGCTTATGCTATTGGCATTTGGATGTGCTTTCAGGCGGCGGTTAATATTGGTGCGAGCGCGGGTATAGTGCCCACCAAAGGCCTAACGATGCCACTTATCAGCTATGGTGGTAGTTCAATGATTATTATGACGTTGGCGGTAGTGGTACTGATTCGAATTGATCATGAATTACGGATGCAAAGTATTCAAGCAACCGCAAAAAGCAGAGGGCATAAAAAATGACCTTGAACTATACACCAACATTATTAGTAATGGCTGGCGGTACTGGCGGTCACATTTTCCCCGGTTTAGCGGTAGCAGATTTTTTATCGGCCCAAGGGTGGAAAGTGCATTGGTTAGGTACGGCTGACCGTATGGAAGCTCGGTTAGTACCTGAATATGGCTATGATATTTCATATATAAATATCAGTGGCATGCGCAATAAAGGGTTAGTTTCATTGCTTACAATGCCGTTTAAATTAATCAGTTCACTGTATCAAGGTATACGTGTGATCAGAGCAATTCAACCGGACGTAGTGTTAGGTATGGGGGGCTATGCAAGTGGCCCTGGTGGTTTTGCTGCCTGGTTGATGAGAAAACCTTTGATAGTACACGAGCAAAACGCTGCGGCAGGATTAACTAACAGATTATTAAGTAAAATTGCCAGTAAAGTTTGCTGTGCTTTTCCTGATGCGTTTGCCACTAAGGTCAAAGCAGAGGTAGTGGGTAACCCATTAAGAGCGAGCATAGGTCAAAATAGCACAGGTACCATTAGCGTAAGTGAAAATGATATAAGTAAGCAAGATTCGCCACTAAGAACAAAAGGGGAGCAGATAACTTCCGCTGACAATAATGACGGTGCATCAGTTAGCGAGAGCCGGAATATTTTAGTGGTTGGTGGTAGTTTAGGGGCGCTAGTATTAAACCAAGTAGTGCCTGCAGCATTCGCTCAACTTTGCGCAGAGCTGAACTCAGCTGAGAGTCATGATGAAGCTGTACCGTTTCATCTCTGGCATCAAACCGGAAAAGGTAACCATCAGCAGGTTATCGAGCAATATCATAATCAGCAACTCGCCAGTGGCGAAGTTAAAGTCAGTGAATTTATTACGGATATGGCAAGTGCTTACCAGTGGGCTGATATTGTCATTTGTCGCGCCGGCGCCTTAACAGTATCGGAATTAGCCATGGCAGCAACACCGGCTATTTTTGTGCCTTTGCCGCACGCAGTAGATGATCATCAAACTAAAAATGCTAATTTTTTAGTATCACAAGGTGCAGCAAGGTTAATTAAACAATGCGAGTTAACGCCAGCAAGTTTATCGGAACAGTTAACGGTACTATTTAGTGATCAAAAATTATTAAATAATATGTCGCAGGCTGCATTGGAAGCCGCCGACAGTAACGCGACCGAGAAAGTCGCCCAGCTTTGCCAGCAATTAGTGCCGGCAAACAAAATATAGACAACGAAGAATTAATACAGAGCAATACTATGAGTAATATAGCAAGAAAAAACAGTTTAACTAGAGTACCCGAAATGCGCCGTGTCAAGCGGATCCATTTCGTTGGTATTGGTGGCGCTGGTATGGGTGGTATTGCCGAAGTATTACTTAATGAAGGTTATCAAATTTCAGGCTCTGATATCGGTACAAACCAAGTGGTTAAAAGATTAGTGTCACTCGGTGCCACTATTAAGATTGGTCATGCTAGTGAACATATTGATGGTGCTAGCGTTATTGTGGTCTCTACCGCAATTGATGCTAATAACCCTGAGCTGGTTGCAGCTAAAGCACAACGAATTCCGGTAGTACGTCGCGCTGAAATGTTAGCGGAATTGATGCGCTTTCGCCATGGCATTGCGATTGCGGGTACTCATGGAAAAACCACCACCACTAGTTTAATCGCCAGCATTTTTGCCCAAGGGCAACTAGACCCTACCTTTGTAATAGGAGGCTTGCTTAATAGTGCCGGTACCAATGCCCGGTTAGGGAGTAGTCGCTACTTAGTCGCTGAAGCTGATGAAAGTGATGCGTCGTTTTTACATTTACAGCCGATGGTGTCGGTGATCACTAATATTGATGCTGACCACATGGAAACGTACCAAGGTGATTTTGAAAAGCTAAAAGACACCTATATTGAATTTTTACACAATTTACCCTTCTACGGTTTAGCGGTTGTTTGTATCGATAACCCGGTAGTGCGCGAGTTATTGCCAAGAATTGGCCGCCAAGTGATCACCTATGGTTTTTCTGAAGACGCCGATGTTCGCGCTGTTAATTACCAACAAGATGGTGGTGTTAGTCATTTCACCGTGGAAGTGTCAGGCCAACCACCACTAGATATGAGCGTTAATTTACCTGGTCAACATAACGTGCTCAATGCCCTTGCCGGTGTTGCCGTAGCGAAAGATGAGGGCATTAATGATGATGCTATCTGTCAGGCACTAACCGAATTTGCAGGTATTGGTCGTCGTTTTGAGCAACTAGCAGTCTTAAGTACAACCGCAGGCTCAATGGTGCTAGTGGACGATTATGGTCATCATCCCAGTGAAGTTAAAGCAACTATTATAGCAATGCGTACCGGCTGGCCGGATAAACGGTTAGTGATGGTGTTTCAGCCCCATCGTTATTCTCGAACCCGCGATTTATATGAAGACTTTGTTGAAGTACTTTCTGAGGTTGACTGTTTATTTTTATTAGATGTTTATGCTGCCGGTGAAGCACCCATAGCCTCAGCCGACAGTAAAAGTTTAGCACGCTCAATTCGTCAAAGGGGCCAAATTGAGCCGGTTTATGTCAGTGATGCAGCCCAACTTCCCGCGCTATTAGCAGCACAATTACAAGACGGCGATATGGTAATAACCCAAGGCGCAGGCAATATTGGCACGGTGGCAAGAGCATTATCATGTGACGGCTTATTACAAGTGGCTAAGGCTTAATCATGAATGTTATCGAATTGAAAAATCAGCCAATTGCCGTTTTATATGGGGGGAATTCAGCCGAGCGTGAAGTATCACTTAAGTCAGGTAAAGCGATTGCGAAAGGCTTAGAGCAAGCAGGATTTACCGTGGTGTTAATAGACACCAAAGCACAATCCTTAACCGAGTTAATCAAAAATGACATCAAGCGGGTATTTATCGCCTTACATGGTCGTGGTGGTGAAGATGGTTCGTTGCAAGGGGCGTTAGAATGTTTAGGTATTCCCTACACCGGCTCTAATGTTTTGGGCTCGGCATTATCGATGGATAAGGTCCGCAGTAAACAAATTTTTAAAGCCTGTAATTTACCAACCGCGCCGTTTGAGGTGGTCAGTAAAGCAGATTTCGAACAGCTAGATATTGCCAAGTTATTACAAAAGCTAGGCGGTAAGGTTATGGTCAAGCCAGCGCATGAAGGCTCAAGTATTGGTATGGC
>Ga0105356_10004008_pt1 | contig 14305 bp, 15 predicted proteins | sample GOMGulsemesocosm_3_FD_83502 | JGI IMG/M metagenome (GOLD analysis project Ga0105356, IMG submission 83502) | Methane-oxidizing microbial communities from mesocosms in the Gulf of Mexico - GOM9D Gulf of Mexico | ecosystem: Environmental > Aquatic > Marine > Cold seeps | place: Gulf of Mexico...
CAACCGGTAATAACAAGCAGTAATTAAACTAATTAACACCGCTCTTTTATTACCCTCCTGAAGTCCTAAAACAACCGTCAAACAAACCAGCCTTGCTACAAGAGGAGGCGCAGTATATCCACATCCCAACTAATAACAAGCCCTAGCTCAGACTAATTTCACACGGGCTATTTTCTTCTTGCCCGCCTGAATGACAACCTCACTACCAACAGCCAGTTTCAACGTCGCCTCACAGGGTTGGCCATCTATATAGACAGCACCACGACCGAGCACATCACGCGCCGCATTACTGTTAGCGACCAACTTAGCCATCCTCAGCACTGCACTGATGGGCATATCCGCCTGACCATCAGTTGAGACCTCCACTTCCGGCAGGTCTTCAGGTATCTCCCCAGCCTTCAAGGTATTACCGGCACCTTTATGGGCACTCTCTGCCGCTTCGCGACCATGAAAACGCTCAACAATCTCTTCTGCCAACTTGACCTTAATTGGCTGTGGATTAGCACCGCCCTCCACCTCAGCCTTAAACTGCTCAACCTCCGCCATAGGACGAAAGCTCAACAGCTCAAAATAACGCCACAACAACGCATCCGGCATGGTGAGAATCTTGCGGTACATCTCACCCGGCAAATCGCTCACACCTATATAGTTGCTTAACGACTTGGACATCTTCTGCACACCATCCAAACCCTCAAGGATTGGCATGGTCATCACAACCTGTGGAGCCTGACCAAAATGCTTCTGCAATTCGCGCCCCATTAATAGGTTAAACTTCTGATCTGTACCGCCCAGCTCAACATCAGCCTTTAGCGCCACCGAGTCATAGCCTTGAATCATCGGGTAGAGAAATTCATGAATAGCTATCGATTGCTGATTCGCATAACGCTTCTTAAAGTCATCACGCTCCAGCATGCGCGCCACACTCTGCTTAGCCGCTAGCTGAATCAGGTCAGCCGCATTCATCTGCCCCATCCACTCGGAGTTGAACACCACCTTAGTTTTAGCGGGGTCAAGAATCTTGAACACCTGCTCTTTATAGGTCTTGGCATTTTCAGCCACCTGCTCAGGCGTCAGCGGCTTACGTGTTACGCTCTTCCCTGTTGGATCGCCGATCATGCCGGTGAAGTCTCCAATCAGAAATAACACCTCATGACCCAACTCTTGAAATTGGCGCAGCTTATTAATGAGCACGGTGTGCCCCAGGTGCAAATCGGGAGCCGTCGGGTCAAAGCCCGCCTTAACCCGCAGCGGCTTACCGCTTGCTAACTTAGTGACCAGCTCATCTTCCAGCAGAATTTCGTCAGTTCCGCGCTTGATGATTTCCAGAGTTTCAGCCATCGATGTCATAACTTTTTGATCCCGCTCAATACAATTTCAAGGCAATAAACGCACACTTTACTTGGCTCATCGCATCACACATTCGCAGGAGCCTTGCGTAAAAAGCGGCGATTATAGCACTGAGACTTAAAGCGCCCTATGACAAGACGTGCTTTATTAAGAAAAAAATTGCTATACTCCGTCAATTATGAACCATACTTAAAGTAATGAGTCGAACATCCGGCTTTAGTTATCATCCATTTATTACATTGTTTTAAAGCTCGCCTATGTCAAAACGTTATCCAAAAGGTCACCTTCTTATCGTCAGCTGCGTAGCTGTCATTATGGGCCTTGTGCTACTAGTTGCGCCTTCCGAAGATGTTTCTGCGCGCCGCAACGAACAAGCACTACAATTACCTGAAAGTCTGCCTGAACAGTTAAACAGCCAAGAACACATCCTGCCAGCGTCCAAACCTGTTGAGAGCTGGAACACCGTAACCGTTAAAAGTGGCGACTCATTAACCGCTCTATTTTTGCGCGCCAAGCTAACTGAGCGTGACGTATACCACATCACTCAGGCCGCTAAGAGCCACAAAGAAGCCAACCTGCATCGCTTACGTCCCGGCCAAAGTATTTCTGTTCTGGTAGAGGATGGAAAAATCCAAAAACTTCGTCATGAAAAGAGTCGCCTACAAAGCACTCTCTTCACTCACTCCGAAGCAGGCTATGACGTAGAAGAGATCGTTCGTACCCCCGACATTCAAACACGCTTTGCTGCCGCCACACTTGAAGACTCCCTGTTTTTAGCTGGCCAAAACGCCAACATGCCACAAAAAACCATTATGGAACTGGCAAACGTATTCGGCGGTGTGATCGACTTCATTCTAGATCCACGTAAAGGCGACCGTTTCACCGTGCTCTATGAAGAACAGTATTTAGACGGCGAAAAAATCAACACCGGTAATATCCTATCTGCCCAGTTTATTAATCGCGGCGAAATTCACACCGCCGTGCGCTACGTAGACCCCAAAGGCAAAGCCGGTTATTTTTCACCAGAAGGCGTTAGCATGCGCAAGGCCTTCCTTCGTTCACCCGTTGACTTCACCCGCATCAGCTCCAACTTCAACCTGAAGCGTAAGCACCCTATTCACGACAAGATCAAAGCTCACCGAGGCATTGATTACGCCGCGCCAACAGGTACGCCGATTGTATCTCCAGGTGACGGGCGCGTTGTACGAGCGGGCTACACCAAAGCTAACGGCAACTTTCTGGTCGTACAACACGGCCAACAGTACACCACTAAATACCTGCACCTTTCAAAACGGCATGTTAAAAAAGGGCAAAAGGTTAGCCAAGGTCAACTAATTGGTCGCGTTGGCGCTACCGGCTGGGCAACAGGCCCCCATCTTCATTATGAATTCCTGGTCAACGGTGTACACCGTAACCCTCGAACCATTTTGAACAAGCTACCTAAAGCCAAGGCTATTAGCAAAATCGAGATGCCTACCTTCAAACAGGCTATCGCACCTGTTCTGGCTCAGCTTTCTACACACCAAGAATGGCTCGCCTACAATCAATAGCAGGAACTCTCTGATCTCAGCATGAACGCTGACAACAAGTACTTTATCGGATTAATGTCCGGCACCAGCCTGGATTCTCTGGATGCCGCCTTGGTTGATTTCAGTGAGCCGCTACCAAAACTGGAAGCCACACTAACAACCGAACTACCCGAATCACTCAAGTCCCAATTGCTGGCATTATGCTCACCCGGCGACAATGAAATACAACGCATGGGCGTAGCTGACCACCAGCTCGGCAAATTATCAGCCCAAGCCTGCCAAACCCTGTTAAACAGCGCCGGTATTACCGCCAATCAAGTAGCCGCAATTGGCAGCCACGGCCAAACCATCCGCCATATACCCGAAGGCAATACGCCCTTCACTTTGCAAATTGGTGACCCTAATTTAATTGCCCAGCTAACCGGCATAACCACAGTCGCCGACTTCCGTCGTCGCGATATGGCTGCAGGTGGTCAAGGCGCGCCTTTAGCACCCTGCTTTCACGCCGCCATGTTCAGCTCTCCCAAGACAAAACGGGCACTGGTCAATATTGGCGGCATGGCGAACCTGACACTACTGCAAGCCAATTCAGCGCACGCTGTTATCGGCTTTGATACGGGCCCCGGTAATGTATTGATTGATAGCTGGTGCCAACGACATCTAAACAAAGCTTTTGACCAAGATGGCCAATGGGCGAATAGTGGCAACAATAATACCCCTCTGCTTAGCCAGCTACTTAAAAACCCCTACTTTTCCAGCCTGCCACCCAAAAGCACTGGCCGAGAATTATTCAATCAGCAATGGCTAGATCAGCAATTGAAATACGGATATTTAAACATCAGCCCAGCGGATATCGCGGCAACGCTCACTGAACTCACAGCGCAATCCATCTGCAACGACCTGGAGCGACACTTTGTCGACTGCGAAGAGTTACTCGTATGCGGCGGCGGCGCCCACAATAGCTTTTTACTGGAAAGAATTAATGCTTTAACCGCACCGCAGGTAATCGTCAAAACAACCAGCGATGTGGGCATTGCGCCCGACTGGGTAGAGGCTGCGGCGTTTGCCTGGTTTGCAAAACAAACCCTGGCTCATCAACCAGCAAATCTGCCCTCGGTTACAGGCGCCAATAACGCCTGCATACTAGGCGGCGTTTACTATGCCTAAAGCCAAATCACATTTGCAGCTTGATCAAAAGTACTGATAGCCACGCTTTAACAGCCGCTTTTCCTCTGCTGGCCCGTAGGGCACTGATTCAACAAAAGCAGGCAAATCACTCATTTGAATACCATCGTGCATCATCTGCACTTCACAGACCTGCACATCAATCACATTAAAAGCTTCCAAACGCGCCGCCAAGCCAACGATTTCTTTGTACTCGTTATAGTTCCTACGATCAAAAATACGCAACTCAGGGCCATGTAAAATAACCGTTATCGGCTCAAAATCGGGGTATTTTTCGAATTCCTCGATATACGTTTCCGCACGTCGGAGCATCTCCTCAATTTCAGCAGGCGTATGTAAATTGAGTCTTGCTAGATAACCGCCTGTTGATGTTTGCGGTATGGCATAGGTAATGGCGGGGGACTGCTCGGCCGACTCAGCCCAGGATAAAGCAGTGACGAACAACAGCAAAACAACTGTAAGGGAAATCCACTTTCTCAGCATACGCTAACCCCAAAAATGGGCAGGATTTACCCGATCATCAAATCACAAAGCATTATTGCTTGAGCTTAGATGGAAAAAGAAGAACCACAACCACAGGTGGTCTTGGCTGAAGGGTTACGCACCAAAAATCGCGAACCTCCCAAGCCTTCTTCGTAATCCACTTCTGCTCCCTGCAAATAAGGAAAACTCATAGGGTCGACCAGCATTGAAACCCCTTCTTTATCGATTCGGGTATCATCTTCAGCAATGGCATCATCAAAGGTGAAGCCGTATTGAAAGCCCGAACAACCACCGCCAGTCACAAACACTCGCAGCATCAGTTCGTCGTTGCCTTCACCCTCCATCAAGGATTTGACTTTGCTGGCCGCCGCATCGCAAAAAACTATTGCTGGCTGAACGGTCGTTTCGGTCATATCACTCATACTTCTAAACTCACAAATAACAATAGATCGGACGCGAATTATCGCTTTTCCTTAGTGTTTTAGTCAACTATTAGAAACACTACGAGTTTCTTCTTTTTCAGGCCTTTCTGCCGTGGCCACTGACGGCCGACCGGCCTCATGCACTAAGCTGCCGTTTACCTGAGCACCCATCACCATTTCAATCAATTTGTAATGCACGGTGCCATTAACAACGGCATTGGCAGCTAACTCTACGTGCTCAGAAGAAAACACATCGCCATCAACTCGCCCGTTAATAATAACATGGGGGGCACGTACCTCGCCCTCAATCAAACCGTGATCGCTAATGCGTACCACCGCTTCAGAATCTGGTTCAGCGACAACACTGCCGTAAATTTTACCATCAATGTGCAAACCACCAGAAAAATGAATATCTCCCGTAATGCTTGATTGGCTCGAGATCAGTGTGTCATAACTGTGTCTCGCGCCCTTTTTATTCTTCTTCCACATCGACCAACATCTCCTGAACGGCCCATTCATATTGCTGCGAAATACTTTGAGACTTACCCCCTCGGGTAGTTGCACTTAACAACACTTTTTCTGCAACAAACTGCTCGGGCAGTTCAATCTGAACGGAAAAACTCTGAAAATACCGGAATTTGAAGTTCAGATTCGGCGTCTCAAAAACCAAGTCTTTTAAGGATAGCACTTTTTCAACACCGGCCAGTTTTCCGACCACTTCAAGCGAGGTATCACCCGCTATATGACTGGTGTTTTTACCCACCTGAATTAGTACCCAGCTAAGTCTGAAATGGTGCGGAAAAGAAAGCTTTTCCACCCCCATTCGATCAAACTGTATGCCTTTGGTATTTTTTTCTGGCGCAAGCACTCCCTTGTAAAAGGCCAAATCCTTCTCCTGCTGACTAATCTGCGCCTGCTTCTGCCTTAAATCATTACGCGCACGCTCAATCGCCACTTGATCTACCAGGTGCCCCTGCTCAAGCTCAGTCAACTGTTCTCGTAATTGCGCTAACATTTGCTGTCCACCAGGTTGCAGCATCTGGGCTTGCCTCTCAAAATGCTGGCCAAACAAAAAGCCAACACCCCAAATAACAATCGCACAGACGAGCGCCGCAGCTCCCAGCACCCATCGCTGGTGAGGTTGATGATGTTTAAGCATCAGACTGTGTTGCTTGCTACCGCGTACCCGGGCCATTGTCAGACCTACTCCCTAAGGCAGCAGAGCTGCCATTTCTAAACCGCGAGTTTCAGGCAAGCCAAACATGATATTCATATTTTGAATCGCTTGCCCGGCAGCTCCTTTTACCAGATTGTCTATCACCGACAGAACCACCACGGTATCTCCATCCTGAGGGCGATGTATCGCAATACGGCAATGATTCACACCTTTGACTGAACGTGTTTCAGGATGGCTACCGGCTGGCATAACATCAACAAACGGCTCATTAGCATAACGCTGCTCATATAGCGCTTGCAGATCAACAGATGTATCAATTAGCGTCGAATAAAGCGTCGCATGAATGCCACGAATCATCGGCGTTAAATGAGGCACAAAGGTCAACCCCACTGGATGTTCGCTACGCTCATTCAAACCTTGCATGATTTCTGGCAAGTGACGGTGACCTGGAACGCCATAGGCTTTAAAACTTTCACTGGCTTCGCACATCAGCGCGCCAACAGCGGCTTTACGTCCCGCGCCACTGACTCCCGATTTGGCATCAGCAATCAGATGTTCTGGGTTCACCAGGCCATTTTCGATCAACGGGAAAAAGCCCAACTGTACGGCCGTTGGGTAACAGCCCGGGTTGGCCACCAAACGCGCTGTTTTAACTTGCTCGCGGTACACCTCAGGCAAACCATAAACTGCTTCGGCTACTGCATCAGGGCAGCTATGCGGTAAGCCATACCATTTTTCCCAATTTGGCACATCCTTGATACGAAAATCCGCGCCTAAATCCACAATACGTACACCGGCATCTAATAGCTCAGGCACCATTGGCATAGCAACACCATGAGGCGTCGCGAAAAACACCACGTCACATTGCGACAGCGTTTTAATATCCGGCACCGAAAAGGCGATATCAAAATGACCACGCAGATTCGGGAACATCTGCGCCACTGGCATGCCATTCTCTGAACGCGAGGTAATTACCTCAAGCGACACATCCGGGTGCGTTGCCAACAACCGCAGCAATTCAACACCTGTATACCCTGTTCCACCAACGATACCGACCTTTATCACACTAACCTCATATTTAAACTAATGAGCACTCCGAAATATGCGCTCTGATAACGATTTAATTAACCGGAGCCAGTATAATGAACTCCGTTATTAAAAGAAAAAAGATAATCCAAGGAATGTGTTATTCCGAGCGTTAGCGAGCCACCTTTTCCCAATAGATTTCTCGCGCCGACCGAAATAATACCAACTCAGATACTGACCTAAGGCCCTGCCACTCCGTGAGTCGACGCACTTTTTCACTGGACACCTTTCGCCAACGTGTTGCCAATCTTGAGGCATTGCCTCAATTTGCAGTACTTGGTGTGGCTTCTGGCATTATTACCGGCCTGGTTATTCTTGCCCTACGACAGGCTATCGAGATACCTCTACGCTACTGGTTACCCGACAACAACCCGGAAAACTTCGAAGGCTTATCGTCGCTAACCCGGTTTCTCGCACCATTACTGGGCACTCTGCTGATAGGACTGATCTTCACCTATATTAATCGTGAATCCCGCGATGTGGGTGTACCCCACGTACTGGAACGCCTTAACTATCACCAGGGCCACCTCAGCCTGAAAAATGCGGCCGCGCAATTCCTGGCTGCAACAATCTCAGTGGTAAGTGGTCAATCCGCCGGCCGCGAAGGTCCAGCCATCCATCTTGGTGCCGCCTGCAGCAGCTTTTTCGGCCGCCGTTTAGGCCTACCTAATAACAGCATTCGTATTTTGGTAGGTTGTGGCGCTGCAGCGGCTATTTCCGCCTCCTTCAACACACCCATTGCCGGTGTTATTTTTGCGATGGAAGTGATCATCATGGAATACACCATCGCCGGGTTTACGCCGGTGATTTTGGCCTCTGTTTCAGCTGCCGTGGTAACCAGGCTAGTCTACGGCTCAGAACCTGCCTTTGAGGTCCCCGCCCTGAGCAGCAGCTCATTATGGGACATCCCAATCACCATTTTCCTCGGCCTTATTTTCGGCACTCTGTCAGCTTTATTTATCAAGGTCGTTCGTGCCTTCGGCCGGCTGCAACGTTTTCCGCTGTTATCACGCGCACTGCTGGCGGGATTGGTAGCCGGTATATTGGCAGTCCTGGCCCCTGAAATCATGGGCGTAAGTTACGATTCGGTGAACAGTGCGCTGGCCGGCAACACTGCACTGCAGGTGCTGTGCTTTATCGCACTGGCAAAATTGCTCGCCACATCAATCCCGGTTGGCCTCGGCATTCCTATTAGCCTCATTGGCCCAACCATGGTAATCGGCTCCTGTGCCGGTGCAGCACTGGGCATCATCGGCAACATGATATTACCGGAACACGCCTCGGAAGTCGGCCTTTACAGCATGCTAGGTATGGGTGCCATGATGGGGGCTACCCTGCAGGCCCCGTTGGCGGCATTGATGGCGCTATTGGAGTTGACCGCTAATCCCAATATTATTCTGCCCGCGATGCTTACCATTATCATTGCCAATATCACCACCCACAGCTTCTTCAAGGAACCATCAGTATTTGTGGCCATGCTGGCGAACCAGGGCAAAGTGCTAAATGACACACCATTGCAACAGGCATTACGTCGCGCCGGTGTCGTTAGTTTGATGAACGAGGACTTCGTCCTGTATGACCGCATGCTATCGGTCACTGAAGCCGAGGTAATCCTCACAAACAAACCTGAATGGATTGTTATCCGCATCGAAAACACACCTGCCTACCTGCTACCTACGGTTGAGCTGGCTCGCCACCTGGAAGAAAACACGCCTTTTGAAGACAACGACACAGCCGAGTCGCCCAGCCAAGACAATGTTATTGACCTGCTGGAAATTCCAGCTAAACGCTTGGATCTGAGCAGCATCCCTCATCAGGCGACCCTGCAAGAAGCATTAGAAACTTTACACAGCAGCGGCTTCGAGGCACTCTACGTGGAACGTCGGGTGACCTCCACCATGAAGTCCATAGCCGGCATCATTACACGTGAAGATATCGAAAATTTCTATCTGCACAAACAATAACCCATCAGACCAATACCTTTACCCGCAAGAGACGCCGAATGCTGTGGATTAAAGCTTTTCATATTATTGCCATGGTGTGCTGGTTTGCGGGCCTGTTCTATATGCCTCGCCTGTTTGTCTATCACAGCATGAGCGAAGATCCGATCAGCCGTGAACGCTTTAAAGTCATGGAGCGTAAGCTCTATCGTGGCATCATGACGCCATCAATGATTACCACCTTGGTGTTTGGCGGCTGGTTAGCAAGCCTTAATTGGCAGGCCTACCAGCACCAATACTGGTTACACACAAAATTGGCGCTAGTCGCGGTATTGGTTATTTATCATTTTATGTGCGGTAACTACCGTAAAAAATTTCTAGCGGACGCCGAAATTCAAGGTCATGTCTTTTTCCGCTGGTTTAACGAATTCCCGGTATTGATACTGGTTGCCGTCGTCATTCTGGCCGTGGTGCGCCCCTTTTAACGCCGCACCTTCAAACGCATCAATATTAAAATTGTTTATAAGGTATTTCATCAATGTCCAAATCTGAACAGCTTTTCCAGCAAGCCCAGCAGGTTATTCCTGGTGGCGTAAACTCTCCCGTACGCGCCTTCCAGGCTGTTGGCGGCACCCCTATTTTTATCGACCATACCGATGGCGCCTACGTCTACGATGTTGACGGCAAACGCTACATTGATTATGTGCAATCCTGGGGGCCGATGATCCTTGGCCACAATCACCCGGCTATTCTGGACGCCGTCGTCAAAACAGCACAAAAAGGCCTGAGCTTTGGTGCACCAACAGCCATCGAAACCGAATTGGCCGAACGCATCATCGACATCATGCCAGGCATGGACTTAATACGCTTTGTCAGCTCCGGCACCGAAGCCACCATGAGTGCCATCCGTCTGGCACGCGGTTATACCGGGCGCGATAAAATCGTCAAATTTGAAGGCTGTTACCACGGTCACTCTGACTCACTGCTGGTTAAAGCCGGTTCCGGTGCGCTGACACTAGGCGTACCCACGTCACCCGGCGTACCAGCGAGTTTGGCTGAACACACCATAACACTGACTTATAACGACCTGGACAACGTCAAACAGGCCTTTGCCGAAGCCGGCGAGCAAATCGCCTGTATTATTGTTGAGCCAGTTGCTGGCAATATGAACTGCGTACCTCCTGTACCAGGGTTTCTACAAGGCTTGCGCGAAATCTGCGATCAGTTCGGTACGGTATTGATCATTGATGAAGTGATGACCGGCTTTCGCCTCGGCTTACAAGGTGCGCAGGGCTATTATGGCGTCATACCTGATCTAACCACTTTAGGTAAAGTGATTGGCGGCGGCATGCCAGTGGGTGCCTTTGGCGGCAAACGTGAAATCATGGGACATATTGCACCGCTTGGTCCTGTCTATCAGGCGGGAACTTTATCGGGCAACCCTGTTGCGATGGCGGCAGGCTTGGCTTGCCTAAACGAAATCAGCAAACCCGGTTTTTATGAGCCTATCTTTGAGCGCACCACCCGCCTGGCCGAAGGCTTGGACGAACTGGCGTTAATTGCAGGTATTCCGTTCACCACAAATCATGTGGGCAGCATGGTCGGTGGCTTCTTTACCGAGCAAAAGCCTGTTACCAATTTCCAGCAAGTGATGGCGGGGGATACTCAACGTTTCAACCGCTTCTTCCATGGCATGCTGGAAGAAGGCGTGTATCTGGCACCGGCCTGTTATGAAACCGGCTTTATGTCAGCAGCGCATACGGATGAGGATATTGATGAGACGCTGGCAGCAGCGGATCGCGTATTCCAAAGACTGACCTAAATCTCTAAAGAATGTCACACCTGAACCTCATTCGGGTGTGACTCAGTTGCCAACCAAACAGCTCCCAAGGGGAAGAGCTATGAGTTTTGAAACCTGGGGCGGCGCAGCATTCAAGGCCATTTGTGCCACCTGTATCCCATTCACTCTTTATTTTGCCACCGCCAGCACCCTGTCCATTACCGTGCAAAACTTCAGCGGCGTATTTTTCATCGTCTTAATTGTGTTGATTTTTTTCTGTCTTTATTCACTGGCCGGTTGGCTAGTGGTCGGCCTGCCTCTGCATTGGCTGATCACCAAGCACCTTCGCAATAATAAAATCTATTACCTGATCGCTCTAGGCACCCTTTGGCTGGGACAATTTCTATGGAGTGACGTAAGAGCTGCAACTATTACGGCAATTGTTGCCAGCCTGCAACTGATGCTATTTCTTCATTGGCTTAGAAAAGCACAACCTCAAAACTAACAAAGAACCGGTTTCTTCAACCGGCTCTTCGTTTTAAGCACTCAGCGTAAAGTAGGGTAGCCTTCGATATACACCCAATCGCTATCCTTGGCTGGAACATGGCAACCCAGACAATCTTTTTTATAATCGCTCGACACATTCGCTACATTACCGGGCTTAAACAAAGCCCAGCCCCAACCATCGCCCCACTGGTCCGACTCGGCAAACCGATTCTGCCCATCCTTCACCATGACGAAGGTTTGCAGAATTTGCGCTGTCGCTCGCTGCACACCATTACCAGTTGAATAATCTGCCGCCTGCGCAGCGCGTAACTCTTTCACCAGTACCGCACCATCAGGAAAGGCGCCCGTTTTACGATACATGGCAACCGCTCCAGGCTCGGCATAAACATCATGAAAACCCGCGGCACCACCCTCAGGAACAAACCAGCTGCCCATATGCGACATGTTGTTTCTAAAATCCTCAGGCAAGCTAATTTCACCACCCTCTGATACCCAAGAGGATAGCGCTTTACCCTGCATATCCTCTGCTCCAGCATTTGATGCTATAGCCGCTACAGCAATAAGTGCCGCACCTGCAAACCATTGTTTTGAATTCAACATATCATCCTCCTGACGCACAACCATTAAAGATCAACCGCACAAAGTATACCGATCTGTATACTTCGATAAAAAGTATACGCCTGGTTTTTATTTATTCAAAACTAAAATGTTAAAAACTTGACTATAATTGCTAGAATAAACAAATATAAAGTAAACAGAACGGTATAGTTAATGCCCCAAGTAAGCCCAAATTTACCGAGCAAACGTGAGCAGCTGATTCGCACCGCACTGGAATTATTCTCGCGACGTGGCTTTCATGCCACCGGCATAGATTTAATCGCCAAACAGTCAGGCATCACCAAAAGAACGCTCTACGCCCACTTCGGCAGCAAGGATGAGCTGGTTGTCGCCACCCTTCGCCATCTTGATGAGCAATTGCGCAGTTATTTTTTAAAACACATTAACAACGCCAGCGCCGACCCTAAACAACGTCTACTAAGTGTCTTCGATGCTGCCGGCTACTGGTTTAGCGAAGACAATTTTTTTGGCTGTACCTTTATCAATGCGATCGGAGAGTATGCAGAAAGCAACGACACAATTCGCCAAGTGTGCGCTGAATACAAACGCCTGAGCCGGGAGTTAATCAAGGGGCTTTGCGAACAAGCAGGGGCGCCCGATCCGCAGAAATTGGCAGATGAGCTTTCGTTAATATTAGAGGGGGCAATCGTTACCGCGCAGGTTTCACCACAGCTGAATGCGGCGAACATAGCCAAACGAGCCGCAACTGTTCTGATCAAGCAGGCGCTAGCAGCCGCTGACTAATCAAACTCGAGCGCTTAGTGCACCTGTTCAAGCAACCGGCGGCAGCGCTCCAGCAATTTGTCATTGCCGGCGGCCAATGTCATTGCCTTACGACAAAACTGCTCTGTCTGAGGGTAGTTACCCTGCCAATAACGCACCTGCGCCAATTGATAATAAAGCTCAGGGTCGCGCGGAGAAATACGAATAGCCCGTTCCAAGGTGGCAGCAGCGCCCATGTAATCCCCATTCTGGCTTTGCTTATCCGCCGTATCCAGTAACGCAATCACTGCTCTATTTTCGCCAGGACGGCTAGAGGGAACGCTATTTGTATAACTCGGCTGCGGCTCATAACCAGGCGCAGGATTTTGAGTCGGGCCCTCACTGGTCGACCCGGCCTCTTCAACGGGCACATGGCTATAGCCACCAGTACCGGCGCAGCCAGCAACAACAGTAACCATCAACACCAGTAATCCGTATTTTAATTGCTGCATATATCTCGCTTACCCTCATCAGCCCTGCTCAAAACCAGGATTTAATCCAGCTACCCATGCGCTCAAATCCCGGCGTACAATCGGACTTTTTACGCGGCTCACTGCCCTTGATAAAAGGCACCTGTCGAGCACCCTTGCAGAGTTTACCACTTAACCTACCGGTTTCGTCGTCAATCCAGTGATAGCGTATATTTCCAGGAATAGCGCCGACAAAGGTTTCAGGATGGATTCGCTGCATTAAGCCTTGCCAGACTTTGAGCGCGCCCTTACTACCGGTCAGGCCGAGCGGTGAATTATCATCATTACCAAGCCATACCACGGCCAAACGATCTCCTGTAAAACCGGCAAACCAGCTATCGCGCAAATCATCGGTAGTACCTGTTTTACCTGCGATACTCAAGTCTTCCGGCAAACTGCTATAAACCGAACGCCCGGTACCTTCGCGCATAGTTTCCTGCAACGCGTAATAAAGCAGATGAATTGCTTCCGAATCAACGCGTTGCTGCACCTGCAGTGGGTAGCGATTAAGCGGATCTCCGGCGGCCGTCGAGACGGCTCTAATAGCACGCAGCGGCGTATCAAAACCGCCAGCGGCAATCGTCTGATACATCGCCGCCACTTCCACTGGCGACAGCCCAACCGCACCTAACATTACAGACGGGTAAGCAGGCAAATTGCGCTGCACACCGAGCTGGCGGATTGTTTTCATTATTTCAGGCATGCCCAGCTGCATACCCAAGCGGGCGGTTGCCTGGTTATAGGAGTGCGCCAGAGCCATATGCAATGGCACCTGCCCATGACTCTTTTTATCTGCATTCAACGGCTCCCAAAGGTCGCCATTCTCAAGCTCAATAGACACCGGGCCATCATCAATCATAGTGGTAAGCTGGTATTCATTCGGCTTAGAGAGAGCGGCCAAATAAACCGCCGGCTTCAATATCGACCCCACCGGGCGTACCGCATCCAAGGCACGGTTAAAACCTGAATACTTGGTATCTTTGCCGCCCACTAATGCCA
>Ga0105356_10004010_pt1 | contig 14297 bp, 15 predicted proteins | sample GOMGulsemesocosm_3_FD_83502 | JGI IMG/M metagenome (GOLD analysis project Ga0105356, IMG submission 83502) | Methane-oxidizing microbial communities from mesocosms in the Gulf of Mexico - GOM9D Gulf of Mexico | ecosystem: Environmental > Aquatic > Marine > Cold seeps | place: Gulf of Mexico...
ATTAATAATTGGTTTAGTAGTTCGTAGTTAGTTGCTTGCTAAAATACAAAAGAATCCTGTAAAAGACTATTTTAATAATTCTTTAATTTCATTCAAAATCATAGCAGTTGCGCCCCATACAATGTAATTGTTTAGTTTAAAGCAAGGTACATCAATTTTGGTAGCATATGAAGTGCTAATGTTTATCGAAGAAATATTAGTGTCGTCTAATAAATCAGCTAATTTGACATCAAATGTGTGAGCTACTTCATGGTTAATGCTTACGAATGGTTTTTGTGTTGCATAGGCCAAAAACGGAGTTGCTAAAAAATTACTGGGTGGAATGTACACATCTGTAATTTCTCTAACAACGGTGATCAGTTCTTTTTTGATACCTACTTCTTCAAAAGTTTCGCGTAAAGCAGTATGTTCTAAGTTTTTGTCTGAAGCTTCTATTTTTCCACCTGGAAAACTAATTTGAGCAGAGTGTGTGCCATTGTACGTGGCCCTTTGCGTTAATAAAAAACAAGTTTCATTGTTTTTATCAGGATAAAATAAGGCCAAAACAGCCGCTTTTTTTGGGTTGCTAGCAGTAATTTTTTCAGCACTGTACTGCAAGCGCATTTTTGGTGCCAATCTAAATTGTGACTCTAAGCCACCTAGTTTATTCTCTTTTAATGCGTGTAGATTATCAATGAAGGAATTAAAATTCATAATGCGTTAATTTTCTTCTTTGAAGAAGCGTTTAAAACCAATTCGTTTTAACATTTTCTTTTCAAAATTCCAGAAAAAATCAAATTGACCAAACAGCCAGCCATACATGACGATTAAAATTTGATAAAAAGGAAAAATTAATAAAATTCTTAATGGTCTATAAATCCACGAATTTGTTGCTTCTTGACTAAGTCCTACAAGGTCTAGAATTGGCTTAGCAATCAATAAAGAACTGTATCCAGTAATTGAAAATACCAATAGTATTGTAAGCACTTGCCAATTTGAAGTGAGTCCCCAACGGTTTTTTAATTTCTCCATTTTTATAAATAAGCTGCAAAAATACAACATTATTATAGCAAAAGAAAATTTAAGCATCTAGAAATTTAAAATAACTTTAAGAAAAGAGGGTGTCTTTTTTGTTTTTTATTTACCTTTCAAAACTATTTATAACAAATACAACTTAATGAAAAAACTAGCATTACACTGGAAAATATTAATTGGGATGGTTTTAGGAATCCTTTTTGGATTGTTGATGACTTCTCTTGATTGGGGGTTAGAATTCGTGTCAAACTGGATTAAACCAATTGGAACTATTTTTGTAAAACTTTTAAAATTAATTGCAGTACCATTAATTTTAGCTTCGCTAGTTAAAGGGATTTCTGATTTGAAAGATATTTCAAAGTTTAAAAATATTGGATTAAAAACAATTTCAATTTATATCGGTACTACGGTAATCGCCATTTCAATTGGATTGTTACTGGTAAATATTGTAGAACCAGGAAATGGAATTTCTGATGAAACAATTACCAAGCTTACAGACACCTATGCTGGGAATAGTAGTGTTCAGGCAAAAATAGCAGAGGCCTCGAAACAACAAAATTCTGGTCCTCTACAGTTTTTAGAAGACATGGTTCCTGATAATGCTATGCAGGCAATGGGGAATAATAAAGCAATGTTACAAGTAATTTTCTTTACTATTTTCTTAGGTATTTCTATGTTGTTGGTAGGGGAGAAAAGATCAAAACCTTTAAAGGACTTCTTTGACTCTATGAATGATGTGGTGTTAAAAATGGTAGATTTAATAATGTTAAGTGCTCCTATAGCTGTATTTTCCTTATTGGCAAATGTTGTCGTTTCTTCTGATGATCCAGATATTTTAGTTGCGCTATTGTGGTATGCCTTAACAGTTGTTGGAGGATTGCTAATTATGGTTGTCTTTTATTGTATTCTTGTGGCGGTGTTTACCAAGAAAAACCCATTTTGGTTTTTAAAACAATTGGCACCAGCGCAGTTATTAGCGTTTTCTACCAGTTCAAGTGCAGCGACATTACCTGTTACAATGGAACGTGTAGAAGAACATATTGGTGTTGATAAAGAAGTGTCTAGTTTTGTGTTGCCAGTAGGTGCAACCATTAATATGGATGGAACCAGTTTATACCAAGCCGTTGCAGCTGTATTTATTGCTCAGGCATTGAGTTTTGATTTGACTTTTGGAGATCAATTAACCATTATTTTAACCGCCTTATTAGCTTCTATTGGTTCTGCGGCAGTACCAGGAGCAGGAATGGTAATGTTGGTTATTGTATTAGAGTCTGTAGGTTTTCCACCTGAGAAATTGGCCATTGGCTTGGCATTGATTTTTGCAGTTGATAGACCTTTAGATATGTTGAGAACAGTAATTAATGTAACTGGTGATGCTACGGTATCAATGTTGGTTGCCAAATCGGTTGATAAATTGGGAGAACCACATGTTGAGAACTGGGACGACAATTACGAGGCTGTAAAATAATATTCAGCCCATCATTGATTCTGCTATATAACGTACATAGGAATTCGTTTTTTAATGAATAATGAGTGAAAAGATAAATATAACGAAGCCGTTGGTTTCTGTAAATTGGTTGCATCAAAATAGTGATGCAACCAATTTAATTGTTTTAAACGGAACCTTAGCTAAGGTAACAACGCTAAAAGCAGGTCAAGACGCAGAAAATCAGTGCATTCCGAATGCGCGTTTTTTTGATATTAAAAAGGTGTTTTCTTTGCAAAAAGCACAGTTTCCCAACACTGTTTTAGAACCAAAAGATTTTGAAGCTAGGGCAAGGGAGTTAGGAATTAATAAGGATTCTTGTATTGTTGTGTACGATGAACACGGCATCTATTCTTCTCCACGTGTTTGGTGGCTTTTTAAAGCAATGGGCCATGACAATATTGCTGTTTTAGATGGTGGACTGCCTCGTTGGAAAAAAGCGGGCTACGCAATCGAAGCAAAACGAGAACGTCATTTTGAGCAAGGAAACTTTACTGAGAAGTACAATGCAGGGCTATTGATAAATTCAAAGAGTGTGTTGAATGCATTGAAGGATACAACCAAACAAATAATAGATGCAAGGTCTTCAGGGAGGTTCTATGCAACTTCTCCAGAACCAAGGGCAGAAGTTAGAAGTGGGCATATCCCTACTTCTAAAAGTCTACCATATTCAAGTGTATTAAACGGCTCAGAATTGAAATCAAGAACAGATCTGCAAAAACTTTTTGAAAATGTGAGCGATGAAAAAAAAGCACTTATTTTTTCTTGTGGATCAGGAATTACAGCCTGTGTTTTAGCCTTAGGAGCAACTGTCTCGGGACGTACTAATTTGGCTGTTTATGATGGTTCCTGGACAGAATGGGGAAGCCTTCAGAACTTGCCAATAGAAAAAGAATAAGGATCCTATCTAAAGGTTAACATTGCACTTCAGTGTTTAGGTTTTATCAAAGGTCTTTTTTTTCGGAGAGCAATCAGTCCCAACAAAGGACCTATGGCTAAAATCATATAAATACTATTAAGCTCTGTTAAAGCGCGTATTTCACTTATTAATTGAATGCTAATTATAGTTATTGAAAAACCAATGCAAGTAACGATGGTGAGCGCTGTACCAATTATTTTGACTGGAGCATTTTGTGCAACCAATGTCGAAAGAAGTGGAGAATCGGCGATGACCACCATGCCCCAAAAAAGAAGAAATGATAAGAATAGCAGCTCATTCTCGACTGAAAAGATAAATGGTGAAATAAGACAACAACTACACGAGAGCAAGAGCATTAAAAAAGCAGTTCGTTTAACCCCTATTTTTTGGGAGAGGTAACCACCTAAGACACAAGCCACACTACCAACAGCAATAATAAGAAATGACCAGGTAGAAATGTTAATGTCAATTTGTGAATTACTGGCCTTGTAATTTGTTAAGATCACTGGTACAAAAGTCCAAAAAGCATATAGTTCCCACATATGTCCGAAGTATCCAAATGCAGATAACCGGAAATTAGAATTCCTGAATACCTGTGAAAATGCCAGTAGGTTTATTTTCTTGCCTACTTTTCGAAACGGTCCGTCTGGGACTAGTATGAACATTAATAGACCTCCAAACAGTGCAAAAGAAGATGTTGTAATAAGCACAGATTTCCAAGAAATAGTTTCTGTTATGTTTTTGAGTAGGTGAGGAAAGGCGGTTCCAAGAACGAGGGCACCTACCAAAAAGCCAAGAGATTTTCCAAGTCCTTTTTTAAAATAATCCGCGGCAATTTTCATTCCGACAGGATATATTCCAGCTAGAAAAAATCCTGTTAAAAAGCGAAAAGTAAGCAGGCTAATTAAAGTATTGCTTTCAAATATAATTCCGACGTTAAATAGTGCGCCGATAGCAGAACAAATAAAAAATACGGTTGAAGGTGAAAACCGATCTGAAATTGTAAAAATAGCAAAGCCTAAGGTGCCTAAGATAAATCCCGCTTGCACAGCAGAAGTTAAATACCCTAAAGCCGAATCCTCAAGGTTGTAATTGAGTGCGAGATCTGTAATGACGGCATTGCCAGCAAACCACAGAGAAGTACAACAAAACTGAGAAATTATAATGACAGGAAGTATTAATTTAGAACGCATCAGTTTTTATGTTAAGAGTACAGTGTTTTATCATAGGCTTTGGTATAAACAACGATCCTTAGGTTTCTAAAAAAACAACAACATGAAATCGCTTAAAAATACTGCTTCATTTCACTAAATGCTGTAATCACCTTGTCGGCATTTTCTAATGTTTGATCTGCAGCCATTGGGTTTTGAAAACCAAAAACAAAAATACCAGCATCATTTGCTGCTTTTACACCGTTGTCAGAATCTTCAATAACAACACAGTTTTCTCGAGCCGTATTTCCTAATATGGCTGCTTTTTCAAAAATCTCTGGATGTGGTTTAGATTCAATTAAATCGGCACCACTAATTTTTGCACTAAAATATTTATTTAAGTCAAAACGATTAAACACCCGATCTATGTTTACCATTGCAGAAGAAGAGGCTAGAATTAATGTAATTCCTTTGTCATAGAAATATTGAATAATGTCTTCTACACCTTTTACTAAATGTAGGGTAGGGTCGTTTTCAAAGAAATTTACATACCGTTTGCGTTTTTGCAACACCAATTCGTTTGGGTCTTCGTCTAAATTGAAATGGGCAATCAATCTTTGAAAAGCATTTATAGTAGACGAGCCAGTCAAGGTTTTGTATAATTCTTCCGAAACCTCTAAACCAAGGGAAATAAAGGTTTCATAATAGGCTTTTTTATGCAATAATTCAGAATCAATAATTACACCATCCATATCAAATATTACACACTTAATTTCTTTCATTTTTAAATAAATTTAGATTTAATTTCAGTACTTGGAATCATGCAATTGTCTTTTTTTCCAAACCAAGCATACCTGTTTTTCGCAATGTAATTATACATACTATTTCTAATAAATGATGGAATAATCCAACAAATTTGAAACAGCTTCCAAAAACCATTAAAATGGTTTAAAATTTTTAAAGCGGCCGTAGATTTTATTGAGTATTCCGTGTCAGACTCTACTAAAATAATAGAGTCAATTTTGGTAGTGTCAATATTAAAATAGGCCGTTATATATTTTCCAGATTCTGATTGTAAAGAAGTAAACAAGAACCTATTCTTTTTGTCGTGGGCAATAATTCTTAAAACACTGGAATTGCAAAAGTTACAAACGCCGTCAAAAAGGATGATTTTTTTGTTGTTTTTAAGAAGTTTTTGAATCATTTTTTGAGAATTTTTTGTTGTTCAATTCCTTATTTTACAAATTTCTGATTTTTTTTTTGATTTCGGTGTAACAATTTTCTTTTTAAGGCGTCAGATACTCAGAAGTATTTCAATTTTTTAAATTTGTTGCACAGCAGTGTATTTTAACAAAACATTAAGAACTTGAAAATGCACATTAACTATTTTCGATTAAAATTAACGAAGCCATATGTTAGAAATAAAAAAACTACACAAATCTTATCCAATTGGTAAAGATTCTTTACACGTTTTAAAAGGAATAGACTTACATATTAAAGAGGGAGAATTTGTCTCTATTATGGGGTCTTCTGGTTCTGGAAAATCTACATTATTAAATATTGTAGGATTATTAGACGAGCATGACGAAGGAGATTATTACCTAAATGGACAGTTAATAAAAAACTTAAACGAAAAGAAAGCGGCAATGTTGCGTAACAAATTTTTAGGATTTGTTTTTCAATCGTTCAATCTAATCTCATACAAAACAGCCTTAGAAAATGTTGCATTGCCTTTGTATTACAAAGGAGTCAACAGAAAGGAACGTTTAAAGACGGCGTTAGAATACTTAGAAAAAGTTGGATTAAAGGATTGGGCTGGTCACTTGCCAAATGAACTATCTGGAGGGCAAAAACAACGTGTAGCCATTGCAAGAGCCTTGGTAACAAACCCAAAAGTTGTGTTAGCAGATGAACCGACAGGAGCTTTAGACTCTACAACTACAGACAATGTGATGGATTTGTTGAGAGACATTAACAATGAAGGGATGACCGTTTTTGTAATTACACACGAAGAAGAAGTTGCCGAACAAACCAAAAGAATTGTACGTTTAAAAGATGGAGTCATTATTAGCGATGAATTAACAGCGAATAGTGAATCGTTTAAACATGCCGTTAAAGCACTATAATTATGTTCGATTTAGATCGTTGGAGAGAGATATTTCAAAGTATTAGCAAAAACAAATTGCGTTCTGTAATGTCTGGTTTTACCGTTGCTTTCGCTATTTTATTATTTACCTTATTGTTTGGTGTAGTAAATGGATTAAGTAATACATTTAAAGATGCATTTGTAGATGATGCCCAAAACGCAATATTTATTAGTACTGGTGTAACCACAAAACCTTACAAAGGTTTACAAAGTGGAAGGAGAGTTCAATTAAAAAACAAACAATACGATTTTGTAAAGAAAGCTTATAAAGATAAAATAGAACTTTTAACGGCAAGAGTATTTAAAAACGCAAACATTTCTTATAAAAACAAACAAGACAATTATAGTTTAAGAGCAGTACATCCAGATCATCAGTTTTTAGAGAAAACAATTATTGATGAAGGAAGATATATCAATGAAAGAGATTTAAAAGAAAAATCAAAAGTAATTGTAATTGGACGTTTAGTTAAAAAAGATATTTTTGGAGAAAAACCGGCTATAGGTAAGCGCGTAAATGTAAACGGAATTTCTTATAAGGTAGTTGGTGTTTTTTCTGATAGTGGTGGAGATAGAGAAGAAAGACAAACATACATGCCTGTTACAACAGCGCAAGCTTTATATGGAAATAATGACCATTTAGGTCAAATAGTTCTTGGGTATGATCAGAAACTTTCTTTAGATGAAGCAATTGCTTTTGGAAACAAAATGGAGCGTGATTTACGTAAAAAATTAAGTATTCATCCAGATGATCAAGGTGCTGTTAGAATCATGAACATGGCAGAAGCGAATAAGAATGTTGGTGTATTTATGGCAATTTTGTATGTATTAGTTATCATTATTGGATCAGGAACTCTAATCGCCGGTATTATTGGAATCAGCAATATTATGATATTTGTAATTAAAGAGCGTACCAAAGAATTTGGAATTCGTAAAGCGCTTGGGGCACAACCGTCGTCGATAGTTGGAATGGTGGTGCAAGAATCGGTATTAATAACAACCTTGGCTGGTTACTTAGGATTGTCTTTAGGGACGTATTTTTTAAGTTTAATAGGAAATAGTTTAGAAGAAGATTATTTTATTAAAGATCCAAGTGTAAGTACAGCTATTGTTGTAGGCGCTACAATAACACTAATATTATCAGGTCTAATTGCTGGGTATTTACCAGCAAAAAAAGCATCGAAAATTAAACCAATTATAGCATTAAGAGCAGACTAATTATGAAGTTTTTATTTGATTCAGATACTTGGCAAGAAATTTACGGTAGTATCCGTAAAAATAAATTAAGAACGTTTATCACTATTCTAGGAGTTTGGTGGGGAATCTTTTTATTAGTTGCTTTATTAGGAGCAGCGCGTGGAATGGAAAACGGGTTTACTAAGCTTTTTGGAAATTTTGCTACCAATAGTGTTTTTATGTGGACCCAATCTACTGATACCCCATTTAAAGGATTTCAAAAAGGAAGAACGTTTAATCTAACGTTTAATGATATCGAAGTACTAAAAAGTGAATTCAAGGATGAAATTAAATTATTAGCCCCAAGAAATCAAACGAATAACTTAATTATTCATAATTTCAAATCTGGTAATTTTCAAGTGAGTGGTGATTATCCAATTTTAGATCAGATTCAAAAAAAGAAATTACTGTATGGTCGTTTTTTAAATCAAAATGATATTTCAGATGAAGCAAAAGTAACTGTGATTTCTGAAGAAATGTACAAACAATTGTTTGATAAAAATGTGAATCCAATTGGCACTCAAATCAAGATTAATAGTATAAGTTATAAAGTGATTGGTGTATATCAAGTAGGAACTATTGGTATTGACGGTGATACAGCATACATACCATTTACCACTTTTCAACGAGTATATAATAGAGCAAATAAGGTTGATTGGATGATGATTACCGCAAATGATGGAATTGATATCATTCAAATGGAAAAAGATATTTTATTAACGCTTAAAAATTTACATAATGTGCACCCTGAAGATAACAGAGCCTTTGGTAGTGTAAATTTAGGAGAGCGAATAGGAAAGTTTACAGGTTTTTTAAAAGGAATTCAATTTTTAACATGGTTTGTTGGGATTGCAACCTTAATTGCAGGAGTATTTGCAATTGGTAATATTTTATTAATTACCGTGAAAGAACGTACCAAAGAAATTGGTATTCGTAGAGCCATTGGAGCAACTCCAAAAGAGATAAGAAGGCAAGTAATATTAGAGTCGGTTTTCTTAACGACAATTGCCGGGATGTTAGGGATCTTTTTTGGTGCGTTTGTCTTGTTCTTTGTAGATAAATTTTTTGGACAAGGAGAGGATGCAGCACTCGTTAACCCAACAGTAAATATACCAATCATATTACTTGCCTTTTTTATACTAATTGTATTAGGAACGTTAATAGGATTGATACCCGCCTTTATGGCAACCATAATAAAACCAATAGAAGCATTAAGAGAAGAATAAAACAATTAACAAATCATGAGTAAAAGAGCAAAAATAATTTTAGGAATAATAGCTGCGTTTTTTGCAGTCGCACTTGTTTGGTTCGCTAAAATGAACAAAAAAACTATTATAGAATTTGAAACAGAAAATGCTTTCAAGTCATCAATCGTTAAGAAAACTGTTGCCACAGGAAAGGTTGTGCCCTTAGAAGAAGTGGAAATTAAACCTCAAATTTCTGGTATCATTGATAAGGTGTATTTAGAAGAGGGAGATATTGTGAAGGCAGGTGATTTAATTGCTACTGTTAGAGTAGTACCAAACATTCAATCATTAAACAGTGCAAAAGGGAGAGTGAAAAACTCAACGTTGTCGTTTAACAATGCAAAGAATACCTACAATAGAACAAAAGGTCTTTTTGATAAAGGTGTTGTTTCGCGTCAAGATTTTGAAGCTGCAGAGTTAAGTTTTAACAATTCAAAAGTAAATTTAGAGAATGCGCAATCTGATTTGGAAATAATTCAAAAGGGATCTACTGCTGGAAATGGAAGTACTGCAAATACAAATATTAGAGCAACTGCTGCTGGTATGATTGTTGAAATTCCTGTGAAAAAAGGATATCAAGTAATTCAGTCCAATAATTTTAATGCAGGTACAACGATAGCGACTATTGCAGACATGACGAAAATGATTTTCGAAGGGAAAGTAGATGAGTCAGAAGTTGGAAAGCTTATAAATGGAACCGCGATTGAAATTTCATTAGGAGCGATTGAGAATAAAAAGTTTCCAGCAAAATTAAATTTTATTGCACCAAAAGGAACAGAAGAAGGAGGCGCTGTGCAATTTAAAATTAAAGCAGACGTAACCTTAGATAGCAATTACTTTATTAGAGCAGGTTATAGCGCCAATGCAGACATTGTATTGGAAAAGAAAGACAGTGTTTTGTCTATAAAAGAAGCATTGTTAAGATTCGATAGAAAAACAGAAGAGCCTTATGTTGAAGTAAAAGTGGGTGAAAAGTTTGAGAAGAGAGAAGTAAAACTTGGAATATCGGACGGAGTTAATGTGGAGGTGATTTTAGGAGTCACAATTGAGGATGAAATTAAAATTTGGAACAAAGCTTCTAAAGACGATAAAAAGGATAATAACTAATTCAGATTGAATGGTTGTTGAATAAAAAAAAAGGGAACTTCTTGTGAAGTTCCCTTTTTTTATTCCCATTAGGATGATTCGTAAAGTGCAGCATCCTGATTAGATCCATATGTATTATTGTGTCTAGTAGTTCATAAACCTATAATAACGTTATGTAGAAGTAATCATTGTCTCTTTTTTGATGGATGTCTGCATTACTAAACCTATAAGAGAACCATGACTAAGTCCGGTGTCTTTTAGGCTTTCATCTGCAATAAATGGTGCGTCTTAAAACGCAAAATTATTTTTAGAATAAGACAAGTTTGTATTGGGAAAAGAAATTTATATAGCGGTGATACTCCCCATGAAGTTGAGTGGGTAAATTTAACCTTATTCATATAGAGGTTATTGTAAAGAAAAGTGAATTCCAATCCCAGTATTAAACGTGTTATACCCGGCATTTGGTAGTTGAAAGTTTAAATTTGATACGTGACCAAAGCCACCAAATAACCTGATGGAAGTTTTCGTGTTGATTGAATATTCTATTCCGGTATTGGCGTTTTCTATAAATGTAAAGCCTTCGGTTAATCGCTCTGTAGCGGTGTCGATAATTGCAAGCCCTAAGCCCAATTGAAAGAACAAAGATGTGTTTGTAAAAAGGTGTCTTTTCAAATCAATAGTAAATTCTACTGCTGTAATTGAAAGGGTCTTTAGCCTTGTATAACGGGCTCTTTTTTCTAAATAATTTTCTTCTTCAGGACGTACAAAATGTTTGTTGTATAATTGATGTTGTATGCGCTGTACTTGAGGTTGTACAATGAACGAGATGTCAAGTTTTTTCCAATGTGTTATTGGATAAAAAAACTGTAGTTTAATTGTATTTGTTCGGTAGAAATAATCAGGGTCATCAAACAAGAAACTTTGTTCATTTCCCTGGGTAATTTGAATTCCAAATTTAGTAGGAGAAAGTAAACCCTTGCTTGATTTTTGTCCGAATGATATTGAAATCAAACCGACAAAAACCAAAGGTAGTAAGAGCTTTTTTATCATTATTTAGCAAATTGCTTTGCTACGTTTTCTGCTTTTCGGCCTTGTGAATAATCGTAAAACCCTTCTCCAGATTTTACACCTATTTTACCTGCTCTCACCATATTTACTAATAAAGGACAGGGAGCATATTTAGGGTTTTTAAATCCATCATACAAAACATTTAAGATCGATAAACAAACGTCTAACCCGATAAAATCAGCCAATTGTAAGGGGCCCATGGGGTGTGCCATTCCTAACATCATTACAGTGTCAATTTCTTTAATCCCTGCAACACCATTATAAAAAGTCTCGATAGATTCATTTATCATTGGCATTAAGATTCTGTTGGCAACAAAACCAGGGTAATCATTTACTTCTACAGGTATTTTATTGATTTGTTTGGTTAAATCAACTGTAAACTTCATGACCTTATCAGATGTATTGTATCCTCTAATGATCTCTACCAATTTCATAATTGGCACTGGATTCATAAAGTGCATACCGATAACTTGTGCTGGCCTTTTAGTAACAGCAGCAATTTGAGTAATGGAAATTGAAGAGGTGTTGGTTGCTAAGATTGTATCCTCAGGGCAAACTTCATCCAATTCTCTAAATATATTCAGTTTTAAGGCTACATTTTCTGTAGCTGCTTCTACAACTAAACTAGCATATTGCACCCCTTCTTTTATAGAAGTATAGGTTGTAATATTCGTTAATGTTTGTGCCTTATCAGCCTCAGAAATTTTTTCTTTGGCAACCATTCTATCTAAATTCTTAGTAATAGTGGCAATGCCTTTGTCTAATGCTGCTTGAGAAATATCAATTAATTGTACTTGGAAACCAAATTGAGCAAAAGTATGCGCAATTCCATTTCCCATTGTACCAGATCCAATTACGGCTATGTTTTTCATGTGTAAGTATTGTTTAGTATTAATTGTCGAAACAATCGATTATTTGTTGTGCAACCCTTAGTGCTTCTGTTCCTTGCGATAAAGAAACAATGGGAGTTGTGTCATTGTTTATGGCATCTGCAAAAGATTCCAATTCGTCTAAAATGGCATTATTCGCGGTTACTGCTGGATTGTCAAAATAGATTTGCTTTTTAACCCCTTCAGCATTTTGTAAAATCATGGCAAATTCATCTGGGTTTTCTGGAACATCTTTCATTTTTACAACCTCAGAAGTTTTTTCTAAAAAGTCCACAGAAATATAGGCATCCTTTTGAAAGAAACGCGACTTACGCATGTTCTTCATAGAAATTCTACTAGCGGTTAAATTAGCAACACACCCATTTTCAAATTCGATACGAGCATTGGCAATATCTGGAGTTTCACTAATAACAGAAACACCACTTGCATGTACATTTTTTACGGGTGAATTCACCACACTTAAGATAATGTCAATATCGTGAATCATTAAATCTAAGACAACCGGAACATCGGTTCCTCTAGGATTAAATTCGGCCAATCGATGCGTTTCTATAAACATAGGTGCCTCAATCATATCTTTTACAGCGGTAAATGCAGGGTTAAAGCGTTCTACATGTCCAACTTGACCACGAATGTGCTTTTGGCTCGCCAAGGTTCGTATTGCTTCCGCTTCCAATACTGTTTTGGTAATGGGTTTTTCAATAAAAATATGGCAACCATTTTCAATGGCTTGTTTTGCACACTCAAAATGGGATAATGTTGGGGTGACAATATCAATCATATCTACAGCAGCAATTAAGCTTTCAACAGAATCAAATAATGTATATCCGAACTCCGAAGCAACCTTTTCTGCGTTTTCAGTAACTGGATCATAGAACCCAACTAATTCATATTTTTCAGATTGTTGTAATAAACGTAAATGTATTTTTCCTAAATGACCAGCGCCAAGAACACCTGCTTTTAGCATATGTAATAAGTTTTTTGTGTTAAATGTTGATTTTCAGGCAAGAAAAGCCTTTAAAAAATCAACGCTAACAAAGATACACTTTTATGGCTGTTTTTTTAGATTTATTAGTAATTTTAGGATCCCAAACTTTTCCTAAAATTGAAAGACACCCACAAACATCAAGGACTTAGAAATCAATTAGCTACTGTACTAGAAGCAAAAGGTATTACTGATACAAAAGTATTAGATGCCGTGCGTAAAATTCCACGACACTTATTTATCGATTCTAGTTTTGAAGCTCATGCATATCAAGATAAGGCATTTCCAATTGCTGCAGAGCAAACAATTTCCCAACCTTATACAGTTGCTTTTCAATCTCAGACCTTGGCAGTGAAACCAGGAGATAAGGTTTTAGAAATAGGAACGGGTTCAGGATACCAGACAGCGGTGCTGTTAGAAATGAAAGCAGCCGTATATTCTATCGAAAGACAAAAAGAGCTGTTTAAAAAAACCTCACTATTCTTACCAAAGCTAGGGTATAGAGCTAAGAAATTAATTTTTGGGGACGGCTATAAAGGGTTGCCAGAAATTGCTCCTTTCGATAAAATCATAGTAACTGCCGGTGCGCCATTTGTACCAAAACCCTTATTAAGCCAATTAAAAGTGGGCGGAAGATTATTGATTCCAGTTGGAGATACTACCCAAATTATGACCTTGTTCATACGAAAATCGCCCAAAGAATTTGAAAAGCACGAATTGGGAGATTTTGCTTTTGTACCTATGTTGGGAGACAAGAATTAAATTCCTTACTTTTAAGGATTGATAACGAGAGCATCAGTATGCAAGAGATTCCAATTCATTTAGATTTTATCGCTTTTATAAATTTTGCAGGTATTTTATTTGGCGTTGTTATTGGCTTTTTTTTAATCAAAAAATCTTTAGAAAAGAAGTCACCAAATTTAATTATGGGTGTTTTATTATTAGTGCTATCACTAATAATGTTAGAAGGTTGGTTGAATTACACTGGGTATATTTTTAAAATATTGTGGTTGACCAATTTTTCTGAACCGCTAAATTTTGCCATTGCCCCATTAATTTTTCTTTTTATGAC
>Ga0105356_10004019_pt1 | contig 14289 bp, 18 predicted proteins | sample GOMGulsemesocosm_3_FD_83502 | JGI IMG/M metagenome (GOLD analysis project Ga0105356, IMG submission 83502) | Methane-oxidizing microbial communities from mesocosms in the Gulf of Mexico - GOM9D Gulf of Mexico | ecosystem: Environmental > Aquatic > Marine > Cold seeps | place: Gulf of Mexico...
CGATATAGATTGGATTACTAAAAATGAGGCGGAATTTTTAGGGTTTGTTTAAATTTGAATAAATTGATTGTTAAAAAAACTACGTGGTAGGCTTTCCTGTTGAATGACCGAAAAGGGTTGTGAGTTCAATCGGTCAGGTTATATCTAGCTCAGACATCCGGTTGTATCAGACCAAACCTGAGCTAATACAGTGTCTAGTAAGTATGCTTATCTGGACACTTTTTATGCTTTGTTGTAACCCGCATTGCCTCGTGTAAATATAAGTCTGTTTATTTCATTTTGACATGGTGTAATCATATCTCTAGACTTAATTTTACGTTACATCAGCTAGGAGAAGTTGAGTTGTCGGATATTGCATACGTTAGAGTTTCAAGTGTTGATCAGAATACGGCTCGTCAGTTGGCTGATGTTAATGTCGATAAAGTGTTTGAAGACAAATGCTCCGGTAAGGATATCAAGCGGCCAGCATTGACTCAGTGTCTGGAGTGGGTTCGTGAAGGTGATGTGCTTCATATTCATAGTATCGACCGCTTGGCTCGTAATCTCGGAGATTTGCAGCATCTGGTCGGTGTCTTGAATGGCAAAGGTGTCACAGTTCATTTTCATAAAGAGAGGTTGCAATTCTCTGGTGCTAATGACCCTCTCCAAACTTTGATGTTACAGATGATGGGGGCTTTTGCTGAGTTTGAGCGCTCAATGATTAGGGAGAGGCAGAGAGAGGGCATACGTGCCGCTCAGAAGGCAGGTAAGCGCATTGGAGCTAAGCCGAAGTTAACCCCTGAGCAGGTCGCGGAAATTCGTCAGAGAGCTGCTAATCGCGAGCAGAAGACGTCCTTGGCGGAAGAATATGGGGTCTCGCGCCAGACGATCTATTCTGTTTTGTAGGGTACGTATTGTGACCCAAGTATGGGCGTGATATCGCCCCCTCTAAGGCTTTATGGTTGTAATTTTAGAGGTGTCCGGGTGAATGTTGATATTAATGATGCCCACCGCCTTGCAGAGTTCGATAGTTAAAAATGACTGGTGTAAGGGTTGGCTTGCGAGTCAAATTGTTCATTACTTAACCCCTTGAGGAAAAATCCTCTCAGAAAAAATCCAACAGGAGAGTTTCATCGGATAGCTTGAAACCTCTCTTTAGTTTTGGCGCTCTGTTGTTGGGATGCTCGCCGGACGACAGACCTTGCCGATGGGATATTGGTTCGGCTTGTCTTTTTTTAGGTGCACCGACAGGCCTAGCTACCTTTCAAAAGCGGTACAAAAAGCAATCAAAACATGCGCTTCTGCTGAGTTAACCTTGTGGATGAATTGATAGAGTTTAGCGGTGGATTTGAATGGCTGCCTTCGACCCAGACTGTGTGAAAATTAAGAACCACCAAATTCATTGCTTACAATGCTTCTGAAAACGCGAACGAGAAACCTCTTATTTCTAACTGTGATCGCAAAAGAATAAACGAGACGCCTGTGCGCACGATTAGAAGTTTTCAGAATGACTTTTCACACAGTCTGGACCCATACCAGACATTCACTATTCACTGGTTTACCTTTTTTGACTGGCAGATTGTTCTCTCATTTTGTCGAGCAAGTATAAATATATTCAACAACGTAAGTAACAAAGGTGGACCTAGGCTCAACTGGAACCGAAATATCAGCGGTTACGCAAGGCGCTATTTCTGCCCGCATCACTTTAAGATCGGTCCATATAGTTTCACGGTATACTTCAGCGAACTGATATTGGCGCATTAAATCCCGGTATTTCTCAAGCCTCTTACGGCCTATCTGCCTTGACCGTTCATCCCCAGTTTCAGTCAATGGCATTAGATGACCGATACGTATGACAACCAGCTTGTTATTTTTGTCAAAAACTAAGAGTAGATTCGGCTGATATAGCTTAAAGTACGTTCCTCCTATTTCTGGTTCATATTTGTATTTCGCATTGTCGACGACTTTTCCGACCTTGCCAATGAGAGGCTTAGTAGGCCGGTAGACAGCCGCTGCTCCATATCGATAATAAAAGGCGGGGGGAAGCATTTCTACTGCCTGAGTTTTGGTTGTAGATCCAAGAATCAAATTGCTTTCTGCAACACAGTCTCCAGCCACTGGATAAATAAATTCATTGCTAACGTTTGAGATATATCTAAATCCTTGATTGATTTCCTCATCAAGTTTTTCTGGCTTTAATCTATCAGCTTTTTTTGTGTCTTCAATATATCCTTTGTGAGTATAAGGCATGGTTGGGATCGCAAGTGCTTGAAAGTCGACTACCTTGCTAGTGATTCCGCGGCCTCTATAGGCTGCTGCGTTTTCGGAATCTATCTCAATGGCTCGATTGAAATCCGAAAGTGCGTTTTCATATTGGCTTACGCAATAATAAGCCCACCCACGAGTAACGTATAACCCGGCATCGTATGTATTCTTTTCAAGCTTTGTAGTTGTGCTTGCTATGGTTCTCTCGTGACGTTCATTATGAAAATCCTGATATGACCGCCCCAATAGTAGTTCTGCGCATCCTCCGATGCCAAACATCACGAGCAAGCATAAAAACAGACGAAGAGCTGCTATGGAGAATTTCATAGTTATTCACCCTGAGCATTGAGGAATGAAGTAGCAGCGGGGCTGCTTACAAGTAGCCCGCTTTCCCCGGCAAGATATTCACTATCTGGCATCTGCGACGCCCTCGAACATTTTGAGTTGTCAGGTAGACTCCAGTTCCATGCGCTCTCAAGTGAAGGGGGAGCATCCATGAAATATGGAGAGCTAAAGCGGCAAAGAGTTAAAGATTTGCGTTAGTCCACTTCTGGCACAGAGTGGACTGTCAACGTCACCCCAGTCTATTCAATACGGCAGCGCAGCTACCACAGCTTTCGCCCCATAGCAGGCATGTTTGATGCAATTAATATTGCGCTGAAGCAGGTCAGTCCAGCGGTAGCCCTCATTCACTAGTCACTGATTTATCTTTTTGATTTGCTCCAGAGGGTACTCTCATTTTGTAGGGCAAGTATAAATATATTCAATGACGTACGTAACAGAAGTGGACCTAGGCTCAATTGGAACCGTAATATCAACGGTTACGCAAGGCGTTATCTCTCCCCGCATCGTTTTATCTCTATATTCATATCCGTAAACTGCGTGTTCCGCATCTCTGTATACTTCGGTGAACTGATGTTGGCGTATTAAATCCCGGTACTTCTCTAGCCTCATGCGGCTTATCTTCTTTGACCGTTCGGGGAAGCTTTCGTAAAAGCTCATTGTATCAACGTACTGTATGACAACCAGCTTGTCATTTTTGTCAAAAACCAGTCTCATGCGCCATGGTTCTACTGGCTTAAACCAGTATCTCGCATTTTCGACAACTTCTCCGACCTTGCCCATACGAGGCTTAGTAGGTTTATAGACAGGATATATATTTGTACCGACTGTATTCCACTGGGGTGGAATCATTTCTGCCACCTGAGTTTTTGTTGTAGAGCCAAGAATTAAATCGTTTTCTGCAACACAGTCTCCAGCCACCGGATAAATGAGCTCATTAGTAGTCTTTGAGATATATCCAAATCCCTGATTGATTTCCTCATCAAGCTTCCCGGGATTCAATATATTGGATTTATTAATGTCAGCCTCACGTTTTTTAAAAACACGAGTTCTCTTGAGATTATTTTCAGGTGAGTTGTCGTTCCCAATTTTTTTGTAATCGACTTTCTGCGCAGCTGGTCCGCGGCCTCTATAGGCTGCTGCGTTCTCGGGATCTATCTCAATCGCCCGATTGAAGTCCGAAAGCGCTTTTTCATATTGGCGTATGCAAGAATAAGCCTTTCCACGAACAACGTATAACTCGGCATCGTATGGATTCCTTTCAAGCTTCGATGTTATATCTGTGATTATCTTTCCTTGACGTTCCTCGTGAAAACCATGATATGACTTCCCTAGAAGTAACTCGGCACAACCTCCGATGCCAAACATCAGGAGCAAGCATAAAGATAAAAGCGAAACTGAAACGGGAAATTTCATATCTATTCGCCCTGTGTAATAAAGGATCAAATGCTTTTAAATATTGTGCGCTTAAGTGGCAAAGAGTTAAAGGTTGCTGAACGACTGCTTCTGGCACATTGCGGACTGTCAGACTTTATCGAAACTTGTTTTCAAACGTGTCAGATTAGATTTGAATTACTACAAATAGAGGGGTGATATGGGCGCACCCATTCGTTTTCTGGGCTCTAGTTTCTCAAGTAATTTTGAGAATTTTGGACGTTGTTTGGCTGGCACTCCGCCAGATACGATTTCAGCTATCTGTCTGTATTCAGGAATATCGTAACCTTTGCCTTGAATCACTGAAAACTGATTATCTGTGTTCTGTTCGTTGGTAGAGCAACGGCTATAAGCAAAAGTCCGTGACATGGTATTTCCCTTTTGTTGGTGTCAACAATGCGAAGAGTGTCATGAATGCGCAAGGGGTGCTTTGTTGATACTAATTGCTTGAGAGTTTTGGTGGTATCGCTAAACGAACGATTGATGACACTAGTTTAAGAACTCTGAAAGACATATTAAGCGTTGCAAGTTATCTATTGTTTTCAAATCCGACATGCGCTAAGCGCATGTAACTCATTGATTTATATTGCTTTTTTTGCATTCTGCTTTTATTGGTGGTAAGGTTTCAGCTCTTTTAGACTAAATATAATTAAGGCGGGAATGGGTGGTGAAAAAGGCAGTATATCGAGAGTTTACTTCAGCTATGGAAGAGCATGACTTTTTGCAAAGGCATCCTGAGTATCGGATGGTTATCCCCTTAGATTGTGATGTCGAGACTCCATCTGGTCGGCAATACAAACCGAAAAGCTCTGTGTATTCCGAAAATAATGTTGCGGCGGTTAAAGCCATATACGGTTGGGATGGTTGTTCGGGAGTTGAGTATGCGACTGTTCAAGATGAGGATTCTGATGGCTCGATAATTAACTGGGTCGGTTGGCGCATTAAAACGGATAGCGTTCACATTGAGGATGAGTATTCGATTTCCGACCAAGAAACTATTCCTAAGGTTGTAGAGCAGCTTATCCAGCAAGAGTTTGATGCAGGACTATGGCCTTTTGAATCCTATTGCTGGGAGGATCAGAAGTCTTATCTTGAAGAATTAATCGCAGTGCAGCTAAAAATCGAGATCCAAGCGGTTGATCCAATGAAGGATATCAAGGGTCTTATAAAGACTTATAACCGCTATATTGATGTCGAGGAGATGGTGAGTGTGGCTGTTTGCGTCGCGTCGCCCAGCCAGCTGAAGAGCTTTTTAGACCTTCCGGTTGACCTTACATATTCGTGCTATTTCTATAAAGCCATGACCAGTGGAAAGTTAGAAAATTGCAGGTTTTTGCTCAAGCAAGGAGCAAGCATGGAGTTCTTATTGCGTAGGGTTAATCCCGATGATCACGATTTACTATTCCTCAAGTTTCATGAATGTGCTTTCTTTGAAAGTGTTTGGGCAATTGATGAACGGAAGGCGTTTTATACGATTGCTGCAGAACTTGGTGTGGATATCGATGCTCGTGATGAGGGCGGAAATACGGCTCTTCATTATGCAGCGATGAATGGCAATCGTGAGCTATGTATGTGTTTGATCTCTCTTGGGGCTGATGAGAGTGCGGTTAATAGCGATGGTCTTCGGGCTGGCTGTATCCTTGACCGTTTTCAGCGAGAGCTTGCAATAAGGGCACTGATGCCTTTTTAGATGAGAGCTAGTTTGGATTTAATAGCCTGCAATGTAATTAAGAATAGAGTTCTTTGCTTCCTGTAAAAGGCCTCAAAATCATCTCTAAATTGCTGTGCAAAAAGTAAGCAAACATGCGCTGTGCGTATGCCTTAAGAGAGTATTCGGAAGAATCTTGTAGAAGCCTAATCCCATGATTTAATTAAGAAATTCAGTGAAATTCAGTAGTCTTTTTTGTGTAAGTCGAAAGTTTTTAAAATATCTTTAAACAAAGAAACAAAAACATGCGAGCCAGCTGCGCTGGTAAGCACAAATCGCCTGTGGCGATTTGCACAGATACTCCCCAGCAAGCTGGATCGTAACGTGTCGCTTTCGCTCTTTTTCTACGGTTTATTGAAAGAATATTTCTAGTATGGGGTAGGAATGTAGATAGTATTTCTACGGTCTTAAACAATTCAGAAATTGTAATTTGATTAGACATTGGAGCCAGCAAGCTGACTCCAAACGTTGTTGCTTTGCAACGGAGGTGTAGTTCTAGTCTGTCTCAGCTTCGAGGGTTGTAAAACCATTTTGCTTAATGACGATCAACTTCAGTGACAAGTTCTTCTCTATGAGAAATCAAGAATAATGATTCCGGCATATACTTAATAATACCGAAGACTTTCAACATGAATTGAGTCTCACCACCGGAATCCAATAGTTCATCGATGCTAATCAAATTACAGCCGATACCAGATGAGCCAAGAAAGTCTTTGAATGCCAGAGAGACGGCAAGGCCAACTCTCAGTTTTTCTCCACGAGGCAAATTATCGTAGCTGATAGCTGGCTACATGTAGATGGATTGATAGGACTTAGTGGTGGATTTGAGTGCTTGGCCATGCGTATGATCCAGTATGAATATTAAAGAGATTAACCACTGGATAGATGAGTTGCTTGATAAGCAGGCAGCTCAGCGAATTTCGTGCACTTGCTTGGGCGATAAGTTGAAAGGCTTTTACCCGTCAGAGTTTCTGGCTGAATGTGCCTATGTGCTTGTCGATGATATCCCCGTACCTCCAATAACTCTGCCTGATTTAGATATTTCTCTATTTAGAAATGCGGACGGAATTACTTACAAAAATACCTATTTCATACGGCGGGAACGAGAGGTCGATACAAGCCTGCATTTCCATGAGTTGACCCATTGTGTCCAGTGGAAGCAGTTAGGCGCTGAGAGCTTCATAGAGCGCTATCTGAGCGAGATATTAACCGTTGGGTATGACAAAGCACCGCTAGAGAAAATGGCTTACACAGCCCAAGCGTACTTTGAGAGAGGCGGCCAGCAGGTGGATATGGTGTCTTATGTAAGCAAGAATATTTAGTCTGGATTTTATTAATAAACTACATAGCCAGTTTTGCTCAATATGAAGTAACCGGAGTTAATCGCTTCATTGACGGCTTGAATGACTCTGGCTAGTATATTTTTAATTGCGCCGATTTATTAACCAACTTGCATGGCGCTTATACAAATAATGCTAAACAGGAGGTTCCGCATGTACGCCATTTCGACTTTAATTCGACAAGCTTTCTATCAAGATAAACCCGCCCGTAAACGCTACCTTAAAATAACTGGTTACACCCGTACTAATTCGGCACTTAACCGTCTAGCTCGAATCATTGATTCGGGAGAGGTCGATCAGGCTGTGATCCGTGCCCTTCTGGAGGCTGGCGTTTCTGCTGGTCGAATTTCAAGCGCCATATCGACAACTGAAATTCAAAAGAAACAAGAGTCTGAGATTTACTTTAAACCTTGGTTAAAGGCCTCATTCAATTTGGTGCCGCCAGCGCAAAGAGAGCTTAATGTACCTGCAATGTTTATTGGCAAGATGAGCTATGTAGAGCTGCCTGACAGCCTTTCGGCGAGCCCTTGGTGTGATCTATTGAAAGGGGTTGAAACGTTGATTACAGGCCATCGGAAGCGCTTTTATAGTGACGGCTTACGTTCGGCAAGAGAGAACTACTTCGGTGAAATTTCAGGCTATCAATTTAGCCCGGCATTTCGATTGGTTTGTAACTTCTCTCCCTCTGGAAAATTACTCCAATAAATCAAACCGTCTAACAATGTATAGGGTGTCGATGCCCCAATAATTCTATTTGTTCAAGGAAGATGAGCATGATTGATTCAGACGCTTGGTGCGGGGCGGAATCTGGTTATAGCCGTATCGACAGCAAACAGCTTGAGCTTGCGGCAAAGGCGTTATCGCCTATGCTGAGTAAAACGTTGCCAGCCTAGTTGTTATAAAGGGGCGCTGATATGCGCCCCCTATGTAGGAGTCGAATGTGTTATCGACATGGTGCGCGGCTGCACTGCGCCTTAAAATTTTGATTTCTGAAAGGTCGGGGCAAAAAAAATTGCCCACAGAAAAACGCCGCTCTTAACCCTGTTGGCAAATTCCAGTGATCAAAGTTGCCAAGAGTAGACAGTCCGTCCTGCTGCATTACCCGCAGGGATAAAACCCAGCAGGCTCAAGGGCAATAAGTCCGTATACCCAATGTTCTCTCTCTGTATAGCCGATGAGAGGTCTTAATTACGCGCTGGTCATTAAGTGATCGATATGCGGATAAAAATATGATTACTGAAATGCTTGCCCTGCAACAACTTGAACCCACTACGGGGTCGGCACATTGCGGCTTATAGAGTGTAACTGGTCAGAGTACAGACAGAGTTGATAGATAATAGACCAGAACTCCCACTTATCCGAAAAATTAGCAAGAGAGCTGTTACGGTAGAGTGTTGATTACTTAAGAAAAAATTTATTCTAGAAAATCATTTAAAGAGTGTTATGCATTAAGGAGTTTATGTGAGCAAAACTATATTTTTCTTAGCCAAAATTTTTAACGAGGAAAAGTACGCTACAGACTTTGTAAGCGGAAAGCTATTCGCAAACAGACTGTCATATTTTAAAAAGTTAGAAGAAGCTGAAGGTGCTAATCGCGGTGATCAGCATGAAGGAGTTGTTAGCTGGCATCAACCAGACCAAGTTCAGGTCGAGATAAATGGCAGGACATTAATTGACCTTGCAGGACCTGTTTCAACTCAAATGAATTGGCATGATCATCTCAATGTTTTTTGTATTTATGCTGCTCACAGTGGAGACTTCGTAAACGTTACGCCAGAAAATATGACCGATTTCAAAAAATATCTGGAGATCCCTGATGACTGCCTAAAGCTTGGGCAGCATGCAGTATTAGTTACTAACTTCTCTCAATTCATTGAGCGAGTTAAATCTGCAGTACAAGCCAAAAATTATGGCTTAAATGCAGGTTTAGTTGAATATTATAACCCTGAGACTTTTAGTGGTAACTTCACTGAAGAAGAATCCGTGTTTAAAAAACGAGATGAATACAAACATCAGAAAGAGTATCGCTTTTCTATCGATAGCGGGGCCGAAGGGAAAACCCCAATGATTTTGGAAATTGGTGACATTAGCGATATTACTATGCGTTGCAATGTGGCTGATATAAACAAGTATCTTGAAATCAAGCTGCCTCAAGGTGAATTAGCATAACAAAGCTACAATGCAGCCGGTTATAAAGACGTTACGTGTAAGGCAGAGCAAACCATGGAAGAATTTAAGAGTTTAGAAGAGCTAACTAAGATGGATGAAAAGCATAGGCTTATGGGAGTTATCTGTGGCTCTGTTCCTAGCCTTGACGGTATGCACAAATATCTGTCTGATGAAACACTTAATGAAGAAGTCCCAGATGAAATAAAGGGGCAGTTCAATGTGGCAAAGAATATGGCTCTTTACTCATATTTTCACTATGCATTAGCTCCAGAGGTCCACCTAAAGACATATACAGTAATCGAACATGCGTTAAGGCTTAAGGTCAATTCAAAGAAGAGGCTTATGCTGAAAGCGCTTATTGAATTAGCCATCAAAGAACAATGGATTACTGACGCAGGGTTTCGACACATAGATAACCCAAGTGCTAAAAATGAATGGTGTAAATCTATGATCAAAGTTATTCCCAGTTTGAGAAACTCTAAAGCACATGGCTCCACAATGTTAGTAGGAGACTGCCTGCATCATATTTCATCCTGTGCGGATTTTATCAATCAACTATTCCCGAGCGGGCAAACACGAAACAAGTTAAGCCAGCAGGACGCCAGCAAAGCTGGCGCTTCTGCTTGAGGCGTTATGGCACAAAGGAAAATCGATGCTGTTAGAACATGCAGAAGATTTAGCTAGCTTTGTAAAGGAGCTTCAGACAGAAACTGATAGAGGTTTACCTCTTGTCGGTGCAGCACTAATTGATGAAAAGCTCCGCAATACATTGGAATCCTTTTTTATTGAGGGGAAGTCCGCGAGGAAATTATTGACTGATCCCTATGCACCTTTAGGTACCTTTTCCTCAAGAGTTGAAGCATGCTATTCAATGGGTCTAATTGATAATTTCGAATATCAAGAAATTGGATTAATTAGGAAAATTCGTAATGAGTTTGCCCATGCTCGTCATGGATTATCATTCGAAAACAAGAAGATTATGGGTCTATGTGCGAGTCTCCAATCTCCATTGCCAGAAAATTCTGATTATCCAGTTGATACGCCAAGATTTAGACTGGTTAATGCGATAGTCTGCATTGTACTTCGTTTGTTTTACCGTCCCGAGTGGGTAGAAAAAGAGAGAAGAGAGTCTCGGAGTTGGGTTCCTGATTCTCGTTGGTATAACGCTAACGAAAAAGAGCCACCCCAAAATGTTGGCTTTATGGGGCTGGTTCCAAAGATTAATAATGAATAGCATCATAACAAGGCGCTCAAGCAAGAACGCGCTAACGCGCGCCGCTTAGCTCGGCATTATACGAAATGGGAGTAATGGAAGATGTCCTATAACTGGTACGCAAATTCTGAGAGTAATAAACATAAGGTATTCATCAGCTATTATCACAAGGATGACCAGTACTACAGGGATGAATTTGAACGTAAATTCGGGCACCTGTTCATTAACAAGTCCGTAGAATCAGGCGATATAGATTCCGACTTAAGCGACGAGTACATAAAGCGACTGATTCAAGAAGGCTACCTAACGGATTCTTCAGTGGTACTGGTATTGGTGGGTCCTAAGACGTACTGTAGAAAACACGTAGATTGGGAGATATCTGCGGGCTTGAATAAGAAAGTAGGGGGTTATTCTGGATTGGTAGGAATTCTTCTACCGGAGTTCCCCTTATCCACCGAAAATAGATATTCTTATTCTGACCTTCCACCTAGGCTAGCTGACAATGTTAGAACCGGTTATTCGGAAATCTATACGTGGGACGATGCATGTAGCTCGGAAGGCGTGATCAAACCAGTTATTCAAACTGCTTTCGACAATCGAGTAAGTAAATCAGACAAAATTGATAATTCTAGAAAGCAGTACACTGACGATCTTTGCAGCTAATGGACCTTTTTGCTATTTCTTTAACATCGGACGGCAATTTTGAGGTAACTGTTAGCAGGGTAATAATAGTTATCTCACTAGCTGTTTTTGTTTTATGGGGTATTTTTAAGCTTAAATACCATAAATCAAGATACTCGGAGTTTGAAATTGATGAAGCAGAAATTGGGATAGGAAATCACAAGGTTAAAATTAAACCACATGACGAAGATCTCCAAATTGCTTATCAGATATGGGTTGAACTAAGCACAAGAAAAATTGGTATTGAGATTGATGAAGAAAACGACGTTATCGTGGAACTCTATAATTCATGGTATGACTTTTTTAAGATAGCAAGAGAGCTTATCAAGTCCATCCCTGTCAAAAAGGTCCGTGCAAATCAGAGCACTAAGGAGTTAATCGAACTTTCTTTCAAAATTCTCAATGAATCATTGCGTCCTCATCTCACTACATGGCAGGCAAAATACCGTAAATGGTATGAGAACGAACTCAAAAGCCCTGATTCAAAGGAGAAAACGCCGCAGCATATTCAAAAAATGTACCCTGAACATGCTGCGCTATCGCAAGATATGATGCACGTAAATAGCGTGTTAATTTCATATAAAAAATTATTGGAAGAGCTGATTCATGTTCAGTGATGATGGTCGGGAGCTAACAATCTGCTAAACCCGTTCGCTTCGCGCACTAGCAGGCTGTTGAAAATCACCTCTTTTCATAACCACCTTCAATTAGAAACTGCTTTTTCGGGCTAAAAAATCAGTTTTCTTTCAATATTTGACTGAATTTGGTCGTTATATGGGGAATCCCCACTCTTCAGACGGATTACCCCTGCAAACGCCTCATTCTCGTCAAATTCCAGCCGATCATCGTTAGCATAAACACACTGTTCACTCTGGCTAAGCCGCGAACTTTTATCTGCCGAATCATGCCAACCGTCTTACCCCAGCCAAAGGGTTCTTCAACTCGTTTACGGGTTCTTTGGCTGATCTTGTAACCGCAATGACGACTGGTGCGACCATCAATGGCCGAGCCACCCGGACGGTTATCGTTACGCGCGACATGAGGTGTGATCTTCATTGCCCGACAGTCGGCAACAAACTGTGCGGTATCGTAATTCTTGTCGGCACCCACTGTTTTCTTTCCTCTGCCCGGCAGCTGTGTCAGCAAATCTATCGCCACCTCCCGTTCGGCTCTGCCGGTGGCTTGGCTGGCAGCGGCTTTAACAATCAAACCATGACGATTTTCCATGACCGTGTGCCCCATGTACGCAAGCTTCGCTTCCTTGCCCGGCCCCTTTTTGGCTAACCGGGCATCGCTGTCTGTTTTTGATTCATGGGTCTCATTACTGCGTTTTTCCCGGTGAAAATTAACCTCGGCATTGCGACAACCACCTGAAGGGCGATCATCATTATCGTCCTTTGGGCGGAAACTCTTGTGAGAGGCCCATGCCTGGATCAACGTGCCATCGACACTAAAGTGATCGTCAGACAACAGGTGTTTCTTCCTCGCCAGATTAACGACCTCTTCAAACAGTTCTGTAATGACGTCATGCGCCAGCAATCGGTCTCGGTTGGCTGTGAACGTTGAATGATCCCAGACTTGATCATCAATAGTTAACCCCACAAACCAACGATAAAGCAGGTTGTAGTTAACCTGCTCAACTAACTGACGCTCGCTGCGAATGCTGTAGAGTACCTGAAGCAACTGGGCGCGGATCAGTCGCTCAGGCGGAATAGACTCTCTGCCGCCCTCGGCGTAAATACTATCAAAGAGCCAGTTCAGGCGCTTCATAGCCTCATTCAGCAACGTTCTTATCGAACGCAATGGATGGTCAGCTAGCACAAATGCTTCCAGCTTAATCGTCGTAAACAGGGATTCCTGAAAAATGTCTTCACCGCGCACTGGGCAACTCTTTTGAAGTTATGGATGTGAGGATTATATAGGCTTGGGTTTTTCGTGGGAGAAAATCCACAGCCTGCTAGGACGCGCCACAGTAACGCTACGTCCGCCTGTTAGCAGGGTGTTATTGACACAAAACAGCCATAGTCGGCCGCATTAAAATGCATAGCTGTTAGTTGTATACAACAAGAGTGTATTCAAGGCTGTGCTTTATCTCCGAGATCGTACGTATCAAGTTTGCCAGTATCAAAGAATAGGGTGGAGCGGTATCTGTAGTTGTAGCCCGTAAAGCTCATGCAGGGGCGGCTGAATGCTACCCTGCTCATGCGGTGAGCAGCCGCATATGGCACCCAATTGCATCGTTGATTATGTGGTGGTGCATGAGCTTTGCCATTTAAAACAGCATGATCACTCGCCGAAGTTCTGGAAGGAGGTAGAGCGGGTGATACCGGGTTATGCTGAGTGTAAGGAGTGGTTGAAGGTGAATGTTGGGCGGCTAGAGCTTTAGATAGTTATCGTCCCAATCAGCGCTGATGTTTTGCTGTTAGCTCTATTGTAAGAAGTAGTATTTACGGGGGTGGAAGTAGTCTGTATTTTGAGCTAATTATTTTTTTAAAAAGTTTAAAAAAAGCTTCCCCACAAATACGCCAGCTATAAAAATGGGCTCTCCAATTCGCTGCTGCATACAGCTAGCGGCGATTAATTATGATAAAGAGGTTGTGAAATTTGTTGTTAAGCCTGTTGTTAAATATGTTTTTGAATATGTTGTTAAAGCGGGAGGATCTGTTACTAAGTCCGGAAGAATTGATTATATATTTGCGTCTGGATATTGCTAATAGCACTCTGAGTGCGTCGCGGACATCAGGAATGCTGGGGGATCATATTGCACCATCATTCGTTTATGTTTGCCAAAAGCCCTATTACCATAAATCAGAAGCGGATAAGTGGTTGGCTGGCTTGGAATCTTATCCGGCCAGCTCTGATCATAAATCTAATGGCTCCATAAAAGCGTAAAGCTTTATCTTTGATTTTGGTGGGCGTGATGCTTGCTGAATCAGATGTCAAAAGCCTACATTTTCTAGGCATATTCACACCTTTTATATTCCCCATAGTTGTTTCTAAACGATCATTAAGCCTATTTGTAATATTTTTAACCTGCGATAGTGTTCAGGTATTACGGAATAAAAATGCTAAAACTTAATCTTCTGTAACACCGTAGCTGCATGCTCCGGATCATTGTTTAGATAGTTACGAATACAAACTTCTACAGTATTCCCTAG
>Ga0105356_10004026_pt1 | contig 14268 bp, 11 predicted proteins | sample GOMGulsemesocosm_3_FD_83502 | JGI IMG/M metagenome (GOLD analysis project Ga0105356, IMG submission 83502) | Methane-oxidizing microbial communities from mesocosms in the Gulf of Mexico - GOM9D Gulf of Mexico | ecosystem: Environmental > Aquatic > Marine > Cold seeps | place: Gulf of Mexico...
CTGAGTTAAGTTTTGAAGGGCAACGAGCCATTTTATTAAAAACCTCAACCCCTATCCCTTTAAATCAGGTTAAACATTGTTTATCGCTGTCTTTAAAATACCATCTTATTAAAAATTTACCTTTATTAGGTGTTTAATATATCTCACTAGATTTATCTGGTAGTTATTACTGCTCCTATGAGTTTAAATTCACTGTATTAATTTCCTAAATGCTTTAGCTTAATGACATGTTTTTATCATAAGAACAGCGGAAGAGAGTAGCCGAAACCATCGGAATTTAGAACTGAGCTTGATAAAATATTATCGCAAAATAATAAATTATTATCACCTATGGATGCGATTCTTCAAAAGAAGCAATCATTATTACATAACCTATTTAGGGAACGTAGACTCCATAGCCGAACGTTATTTTACTTAGGTATAAAGAAGAAGGTTACAGCATTAATTCAACTTAAAAGAATAAATGATGTTAGTGCAGCAGCTAAATATTCGCTGAACTGGGCCAAGACTTTATGGCTGAGTATTATGTTCAGAAAATAACGTAATAGATAACTGGATAAAATTGTCATGGAACATTTACGATTTAAGCATTAGGATTTACACTATATATATTGATGTATTTTTAATCATGAGACTTAGTTATGACTTTTTCAATAAATAAACCGACCTTAGCTAATAATCAGATAGATTTACTGACTACAAAACAAAAAGAACAAAATGAGAAGCTCTCTTCAGGTTTTAAAATTAATTCAGCAAAAGATGATGCCGCAGGTCTTCAGATATCAAATCGATTAACAGCAGAAATAGCCGCACTAAACCGCCAATCAGTTAATGCTCAAGATCAGGTTAACTTAAATAATGTTACTGATGCACAGCTTTCTTCAATCACCAGCACATTGTTACGAGCCAATGAATTATCGGTTCAATCTGGCAATCCATTATATTCAAATAATGCGATTCAAGTGGAATTTGACCAATTAACTGAGGAAATAAACCTTGTTGCGGAGCAAGTACTGGGAGATTCGGGTTTTATCTCAGGTTTAGATGCAAGCGACCCAGCTAAAACGCAGGTACTAATCAATGAGGCTATGGAAACAGTTGGCGCTAACGCGACATCAATAGGTATCGAGTCTAATGCATTAAATAGTGCAATAGCAACTTATGAAGTGTCTAGTATTAAAAGTGGTGAATCACGTTCTCGTATTTTAGATACCGATTATGCTCAAACGGCTTCTGAGCAGAAAAGTAATAACTTACTATTACAGGCTTCTCTAATTATTCAAAAAAAAGATGAGGACAGAAAGGGTTTATTAATTAATAAATTAGTCTAAATTTATAGTTAATATCATTACATAATCATATTAATAAACGATTAAAAGGATTCTAAATTGATGAAAAACCATTTATTACTTTTTACTGTAAAATTAATTATTTTGGGTTTTGTTTTAAGTCTCATTGCTTGTAAAAGCACTAACCCAATGAAAAATGCACAAGACTATTGTTTAGAGCATGATAGAGATCAATTTAAAGATTGTGTTAGGTATCGCAAAGACTATTTAACTGAAAAGCAAAAAGTGATTACGAAATTTAAAGAAAATACAAAAAGATGTGAAGAATATGCTGTTTATAAAAGTGGAGGGGCCAGTAATCAATGCAGCAATAATAACGACATAGTTAAAACTGCTACAGCATCTGTTTCTGGAGGTGTGAATTCTCAACAAAATTGTAATAGGCAAAGCAATTCAGTTGATAGAAATATTAATTCTTCTGTACACAAAATAAGAATGGACCAGAAAAAAGAGGGGATCGCAAAGCAGTGCATGAAAGAATTTGGTTGGAAAAGTGACCGTTCATATCGTCCAGAATTAAGGATTTTAAAACAAAAATTTGGCTATGCTGAACAGGAGTCTTACTGATTGTTGTTGTAATTAATTTAGCTGAATTGAACCGATTCGGTGAAATTATAAATTGAAGAAGTAAGGAATATAAAAACAAGTTATTTGAATACTCGTTTTTATATTGCTTAGGTTGAAATAAAAATAAATTGTTAGTGCATTACTTTGTCAGTTAAGTGCGTTATTTCCCCATCAGTTTTGTTATCGAACAAGATATGTCCAAATATTTGCATCAATTCAGGGTCGAATTTACCTTTGTCAGCATGTTTTTTTAATTCAGAAAATGCTGCATGGCTTTCCCATTTTTCGCGATAAGGTCGCCAAGAAGTTAATGAAGTGTAAGCTTCTGTTATTGCAATGATTCTAGCTCCAAGAGGGATATCAGCACCAGTTAAACTATTTGGATATCCACTACCGTCAAAATATTCATGGTGACATTCAATTAAATTTAACATTGAATTATCTTGATATCCCATGCTTCTGAGTTTTCTTGCGCCTTCTCTGGGATGTTTTAATACTTCTGAGAATTCATCTTTGTTTAAACTACCTCGACGGTTTAAAAGGTGATGTGGCACAATTGATTTACCTATTTCAGCTAAATAGCCGGCCTCTAAAATATCCCTTTTATCATTATCCGGAAGATTCAATTTATCAGCAATGATGTATGCTAAAAATCCAATGACCCTAGAATAACCAATAGAACCATCTAAACATTCGACAGGTAATAAAATATCTTCAGGGTAATTAACAAGGCGTTCAACTTCAGTAAGATATATATCGATTAAAATTTTAGGAATAACCTCAGAATTATGTAAAGGATTTTTAATCGAAATAATTTTAAATAAATGACTCGTTTTTTTTCGGCCTTTGATTGGTACTTCTTTTATGACATCAGATTCCATCGATATTTCTGCGAACTTTATTTTTATTTCTGAATTTTCAGGATCTAAGTCCATGGCATTTTTGTAAAATGTTTTTACTTTGTCAAAATCACCGCCTTCTTCGTAAAGTACTGCTAATATGCAGGCTTGTGATGCAGTTTCATGTTTATGCCAAATGAGCAACTCCCGGTCTATTCTTTGTGCTAGATTGGTAGACATTTTAAGTATATTTTCGGAAATGTAGATAGGTTCAATTTCAAAGTATTGTTTAACTTCTTCATAGGTATCAACATCGATAGTGACCTCACCAGGTTTACATAAACTTTCTATTCTGGATGCTAAATTTACCACATCACCTAATGCGGTATATGATTGTCTTTTATGACCAATTAGTCCAATAATAGGCTCACCAGTAGCAATACCAATGCGCATTTGCCAAGGAAAGTCATCATGCTTTAACTGTTCTTGCATTTTTAAAGCTGACATAACAGACATTAAGGCATGACATTCATAATCAATTGGGGCGCCAAACTCAGCCATAATGCCATCACCAACATATTTATCTATATGGGCCTTATAAAGCAGTAATACAGACTCCATGGAAGCTAAGTAATTGTTCAAATCTGTTATGACGACCTCTGCCCGTCGTTGCTCTGAGTAAAGAGTAAAACTGACTAAATCACAAAATAAGATACTGATCCTGCGCTTTTCTGTTCGTAGCCGTTTTTCTATCATTAACTTAACAACCGCAGCATCCATAGTGGAATAAAGAGCATCTTCAATTTTGTGCTTATGTATTTCAATTTCTTGTTTTGATTTTTCAAGCGTAGAAGTGCGTTCCGCTACTTTTAAATCAAATTTGTTTGCAAACTCAATTAATTCACTGGTTGTTTTGTTTAATAGCTCTGTATTGTCGTCAAGTTCAGCACTCATTTTGCTCGCTTCAAGTAGCTTTTCTTTTAATTGTTGATTTAAATAACCAACAACTGAACCACTTAAAATTAGAAAGCCACCCCATACTGAAATACTTGAAAATAATGAAAAAGTATCGTTATTTACAACAAATTTTTCTGGAAAATAAAAAGCATAAATTGAAACCATTATGATAGAAAAGAATGCACCGAGTATTGCCTGTTTAGTGCCTAAATATGATGCTCCCATAAGTACTGGGATAAAGAAAAAGCTTAAAAAAGCCAGTTTATGGGGAATAAAGTACACAATAAATGAAACGCTAACTAAGATGATCAAGATAAAAAATTGTTCAAAGTTTTTTAATAGGTAATTTTTTAACACTAACATGCTCTGTTCCAAGTTCACTTCCTGTCATTACAAAATATAGCAACAAATGAATGGATAGGTAGTTTTTATACAATTAGACGTATGAAACAAATACCATTTGGCATAATAGCCCCAGTTATACCTATACTAGGTTTATATTTGTTTAGATTATGTCAACTGGGTGCATTTATGGAAGAAACAGTAACTACTTCAAATAAACCAGAAGATGAATTATTTGGCCACCCAAAAGGTTTATATGTTTGTTTTGCGACAGAATTATGGGAGCGATTTTCATTCTATGGCATGAAGTACTTATTATTACTGTACGTTACTAAATACCATTTATTTACCGATGGAGAAGGGTTAGAAATATTAGGTGCATATGCTGGTTTAGTTTATGCGCTACCTGTAATCGGAGGGATGTTAGCCGATAGATATCTAGGCATGAGGAAAGCTGTTTTGTTCGGTGGTATTTTATTATGCTTTGGACATTTATTGATGGCTGTAGAGGGTCATCAAGCCATTCAATATACTGCAGGAACACTATTAGAATCTGATATTACCTTAAATGATGGATCTACCATTTTAGCTGGAACCACGCTAACTCAAACAATTAAAATTCAAGATTTAGCTGCGCTTAACGTTTTTTATCTCGCCTTAGCGCTCATTGTAGTGGGAGTCGGGTTTTTAAAACCTAATATTTCTACAATAGTAGGGCAGTTATATGAGCAAGATGATCCCCGTAGAGAGTCTGGCTTTACTATCTTTTATATGGGTATAAATTTAGGTTCATTTGCAGCAACTATTATATGTGCTTATTTAGGGGAAGCATATGGTTGGGGTTATGGTTTTGGTGCAGCAGGGATTGGCATGCTATTTGGACTTTTCACCTTTATTAAAGGGGCTAAATATTTAAAAGGTCTTGCAGAACCCGAATTTCCAGATGTATTACATGAAAAAATAGTAGGATTTATAACTCGAGAACACTTGATCTATCTTATATCTATTTTGAGCCTTTCATTGTTTTGGTTGGTAATACAGCATGAACCTATGGTATTTGCAGCGCAACAAGTACTTTTAGTTGTTTCTGGAGTGGGGTTAATTGCTTATGCCGTATTCAAAGGTACAAAAGAAGAAATGCAACAAATGATCGTGCTAATGGTATTGATCGGATCAACAATTGTATTTTGGGCTTTATTTGAACAGGCTGCTGGTTCGATGACTTTATTTGCCGATCGCGTCGTTGATCGTAACCTAGGAGGAATTGAAATTGCAGCAGGTCAGTTTGGTTCTCTCAACGCGGGATTTATCATTTTATTAGCGTTACCATTTGCAGCCTTATGGGTAAAATTAGATAAATATAATTTAAATCCTAATATTCCCGTTAAATTTGCACTAGGGATAATTCAAGCAGGCCTGGGCTTTGGTGTATTAGTGCTAGGAGCAAAGTTTCCAAATGCAGCAGGACAAATAAGTTTGTGGTGGTTAGTTTTAGCATATCTTATTCATACAACAGGTGAATTGTGTTTGTCTCCGGTTGGTTTGTCTGCGGTTACTAAACTTGCAATACATAGAGTTGTTGGTTTATCTATGGGGGTTTGGTTTTTGGCAACTGCGTTGTCAGAAGTGGTCGCTATGCGTTTAGGTAAACTTGCCGCAATTGAAACTAATGGGGAGGAAGTCAATATTGTTGAAGCCGCAGCAACCTATACCCAACTTTTTGAATTTTTAATGTGGGTAGGCATTGGTAGTGGTGTATTTTTATTATTGTTATCACCAATATTAAAACGTGCTATGCATGGCGTACGTTAATAAATTGATGTCTCAAAGTTATACCATTTTCGTTAATTAACTGGTCACTTAATTATCGGAATTGGTATTATAGCAATTATATCTGCTAATGATTTAATTGCTTTTTAAAAAAGCGAGACCAAATTTTCATTGAAAAATACATTATTATTGTAAATACGCATAAGGCAATTATGCCAATGATAGCTTCCATAATAGAATCCCCCTTACTATAAAGTACAACTTTAAGTATAGCTAAACTGAGTCAAAAAGGAGCTTAATTATTCAATAATAAGGCAGGGTAATTCAAGGCGTGTACTTAATACATATAACAGTATTGTTTCATTTTCGCTAATCTTCTTATCTTGCTTTGCACAATACTCTAAAGCTTGCAGCAATGCGTTTTTATTTTTGATAGGAAGCTTCGCAATACAATCTAAATGTGTTTTTGCATCAGATAAACTCAGATCAGTTAACTCTAAAATTGATTTTTGCTTAACGCCAAAGGCTGTTGCCGTTTCAGAAAATGCGATTTTTGATTGATTTAGATTAGTGCATCCAAAATGTGCCATAACACTCACTAAATATCGCCAACTCGCTAATAACTGCTTTTGTGATTTTAGAATATTAATTTTAACTGGTTTTATTAATTGATACATTAATAGTTCATAAAATGCCCATGGCGTAATATGCTTTTGACTCCCTAAATTATTAATTTGAAATAAAAGTTCAGTTGCTTGTGTTTGTGTGTTTTTATTTAAACAATGAAGGGCACTGACTGCAACTTCAATCAATTTAAATTTACTCGTTAAGCTGATATTCGCTAATAGATTTTCACACCTATCCAGAGTATTAACATCAATTAAATTATTTTTTGAAATTAAATTTAATTGAGAAGAACAGAGCTTAAAATCATCGCTTAGAATTAATAAACAGGCTAATACAATAACTTGTTTAGGATCATGTGCAATATCTATTAATTCATTAGGCACATCATTTATGAGTGGTTTGATTGTTATATTTTGACTGTCGATCGTTTGTGTTCTGGCTTTCTCAAATTGTGTACGTGTCGCTGATAACATCATAGTTTGATAATTACACAGACTATTTCGCTCGATTATTAAGATTTTATTATTAAAGCTAGGATCTAATTTTTTGATTCTATTTAATAAAGGTGGGTGAGTGGAAAACCAACTAAAGCAAGTTGTTGTCGTTGACGTGAAAAATAAATGGCTATATTGATGTTGATAATGGCGTTTTATTTTATTGGATTTTAGATCTACTATAACTTGTAAAGCACTGGCTAAAGCATGTGGATTACGAGTAAATTGTGTCGCGGTTGCATCTGCTAAATATTCTCTTTGCCTGCAAATCGCTGCTTTGATCATATCAGCCAAAATAGTACCAATTAAGCCATATATAATGCATATTAATCCTATTAGTACGGTAAATCCAAAAGGGTTATTTTTACTGGTTAACCCTTTTGAATTATGTACAGCATAATTAATTAATCCCTCACCTATTAAGCCTATAAAACTAATACCAAATATGCATGCGGTTAAACGATTATTTAAGCGTATATCGCCATTAACAATGTGACTGAACTCATGCGCGATAACAGCTTGTAATTCGTCACGTGTTAATTTTTCTAATGCGCCTCTGGTAACGCCTATTACTGCATCTTTACTATTGTTCCCTGCTGCAAATGCATTCACATTACGATGGTGTTTAAGTAAATAAACTTGAGGTGCCGTTGTATGAGCTGCAATGGAAATTTCTTCAACAATGTTGATTAATTGCTTTTCTAAAGGGTGGTAGGAATTTGGTTGAACAAGCTGGGCACCTAACTGTAGTGCGATTACACTGCCGCCTTGTTTTAGTTGCATATATTTAAACCCAACCGCAGACAAAATAATTGTGACCATTGAAATAGAGATAGTCCAATTGATCGGACTAGCGTATTGCTGTCGAAAAGCATGCCAGCCTTGATATAAAATAAGATCTAACTGTTGCAATATTTGTTTATCGCTTATGCCACCAAACAGCCATTGTGTGAGCCAAATAATGAATATTGATGCAGACAAAAATAATAAAGTTAGCCAAAAGCTATTACGTTTATTATTTTGTTGTTGTGCAAAAAAGTTTTTCACAGTGCGATTTTAGACCATTTTATGAATCGAATGATATAGATGGAGCTTTACTTTGTTGTTTTGGATTTTCTAGTATTAACAAAGATGCATTATCTGAATGACCAAAAGTGCTCGCAAGTAAATTTTGAGGAAAGCTTTGTTTGTAAGTATTAAAAACCATCACCTCATCATTATATGCTTGGCGAGCGAATGAAATTCGATTTTCAGTACTTGTTAATTCTTCATTCAATTGCGCGATGCTCTCATTTGCTTTTAAATCAGGGTAGTCTTCAATTGTTATCTGCAGTTGACCTAATGAGTTAGTCAATAATGATTCTGCATTTCCTAACTTGTTCATGAGGTTATTGCTTGGACCATTTTGTTTGATTGACTCTAAACAAGAAATGGCCTGATTACGTGCTTTAATCACGGTTTCTAAGGTTTGCTTTTCGTGAGACATATAACCTTTACAAGTCTCAACTAAATTAGGGATCAGATCATGGCGACGATGAAGTTGCACGTCAATTTGTGCAAAAGCATTATCTTTTAAGTTGTTATATTTAACCAGGTTATTGAATATAACAATGGCATAAAAAAACATTACGATTATAAATATTAATATAAGACTACTCATAAGGATCTTTGTTTGTTTTTTCTAAGTGTATTTCAAATATGGGGTTTGATGAAACTAATTCTTTTCCAAAGTATTATTTTTTATGAATTAAGTGACAAATACATGTTACTTTAATTTAAATATCTACAGATAGAATCAACTAATGAATCGATTTCATAACAAAACAGTTTTGATCACGGGTGCATCTGCAGGCGTAGGTGCACAAACAGCCAGAACTTTTGCAAAATTAGGTGCAAATTTAGTTCTAATCGCACGAGGGGAAGAAGCATTATATAAAATAGAGTCTGAACTAAAAAAAATTACACAAGTTTTAGCTATTTCAATGAATGTGACAGATTCTAAAAAGTGTGAAGAATTGATTAAGGAAGTCGATAATAAATTTGGTTCTATAGACGTACTCATAAATAATGCGGGTTTTCATGCTAGGGGTGATGTTGCTTCAAATAATCCTGATGATTTGGCGTGTATGGTTGATGTGAATCTTACAGCACCTATTTTTTTATCAAACTTGGTTTTACCTTCCATGATAAAAAATGAATTTGGAGCCATCGTAAATGTAGGTTCACTTGCTGGGCGCACCCCTTTGCAAGGTGCAGCGACATATTCAGCAACAAAAGCAGGGTTACGAGCATTCACCTATGCTTTATCTGATGAGGTGCAAGATACAAATGTAAATGTTGGATTAGTATCACCTGGACCTATAGATACAGGTTTTATCATGGAAGAAATTGATAAAGTAGAAGATATTGTATTTTCACAACCTATGAGCACAGTACATCAAGTTTCTGATGCCATTTTAACGGTTGCAAAAGGAGAGCGAGTAGAAATATCACTTCCTAAGTCAAGTGGTTACCTCACTGCAGTTTCATATCTATTTCCTCGTTTAAGAAGAGCTTTACGGCCAATCTTGTATAAAAAAGGGCGTAAAGCTAAAGAGGCATTTCGAAACAGAATTAACATTGATTAATACTAGAAATATACTCAATTGCAGTCATTTTATGATATGTCACATTTGAATGTAAAATGTGGCATGGCTCTGGATCTATAACCTCTACCGGAATATTGTATTGCCTTGCTGTTTCAATCGCCATTTGCGTGATATTTACACTAAATGAAGTGCCTATAAATACTATTTTTTCAGCCTGTAAAATTTGCTGCTGCGCTTTATTTATTTGGTAAAGTTCAGTATAAAACTCATCAAATAGCAATACATAGGGCTTTAAAGAAATATTCAGTTGTGGGCCTTTTTTACCAATTTTAAATAAATCGAGTAATGAAGCGGATAATTGCGTTTCATCAACTTGATGCCAAGGCGCGATAATTCTATCAACGGGTTCGCCTTGTTCATGGAATAAGGTCATTTCACTTATTCTGCCATGAATTGAGATATAGTTTTTATTACCTGCTTTACTATCAAGCCCATCAATATTCTGAGTAATAAGTTGTTTATCACTTAACCAGTGATGTACCTCGTTAGGGCCATGATGGCGATAAGTCACAAACCTATGGTAATACCATTTTAAAAACTCTTTGGGGCTATGTTCATACATGGCGCGAGTTGCCATTTGTTGTGGTGTGTAGTTTTTACTACCTATGGTCCAAAAGCCATCTTCCCCGCGAAAGGTAGGGATGCCACTTTGTGCGCTCACACCCGCACCTGTGATATATAAAGTTGTCATATAAAAGTGTAATTAATTTGTATGTCACTAGCCTAATTAGAATCTAATATTTTAACAATATAAAATATTTTTAATTACCTATATATCAAAAGTTGAATCGATCAATTATATTGTATACAGTTTGTTATTGTTTAAAAACTTCATGGATGATAATACCCAATGAGTTATGTGAAAACTTTCAACTTAAATGCAAATACAATCTGTTTTATGGTTTATCTTATAATAATGAGTTTCTCTTTAAGTGCTCAAGAAAAGACAGAAATTCCCTTAGCAGAAATTACAAAAGTTAATTCAAAAGTACTTAATGAAGAACGTTTTGCGATAGTTCACACTCCAAAAAACTACGACAAAAATGAAAATAAATATCCCGTATTATATTTACTTGACGGTGATACCCATTTATTACACGTTTCTGGTCTAATTGAATTTTTATCGTTAAATAAATTAATGCCTGAAATGATTGTTGTCGTAATTACAAATACAGATCGGATCAGAGATTTTACACCATTACCTTCAAAGAAAAATAAAAATTTACCAACAGCAGGCGGTGCTGGTAATTTTCGAAAATTTATTTCACAAGAGCTAATGCCACTGATAGATAATAACTATCGAACACAACCATTTAATCTTCTGGTAGGTCATTCTTTTGGTGGTTTATTTGCTATATATGATCAGTTTACAAGTCCTAAAGTATTCAATGCTGCAATATCTATTAGTCCTACATTATGGTGGGACGATCAGTCATTAATTACAAAAGCAAAAAACACTTTAAGTAAAAGTCAGTCATTTGATAGTTTTATTTATATGACAATGGCAAACGAGAGAGAGCAAATGCAAAAAGATATAACAGCGTTAGAGCTGATATTTCAGCGTCAAGCTCCAAATGACTTTGATTTGTTTTTTGAACGTTTTAAAAATGAATCTCATAGCTCAACCCATCATTTAAGTACTTATAATGGTTTGAAGCGATTATTTGACAGCTGGAGAATAACTGACCCTCAAAAACTATTAAATGAAAAAGGCATTATAGGTATTAACCAGCATTACCTGGGTTTGTCGGAACGTTTTGGTTATGACATTAAGCCTCAAGAATGGCAAATAAATGCTTTAGGTTACTATTTATTAGAGCAAAATGAATTAAAGCAGGCGTTAATTATATTTTTACAAAATATTGATAATTATCCTGAATCTATAAACGCTTATGATAGTTTGGCTGATGCATACCTGAACTTAAATAAGACAAAGCTAGCCAAAAAAAGCTATGTTAAAGCATGTAAACTTGCAAAAAATATAAACATGATGGCGAGCAGTGGTTTTGTAATAGAGTGGTGGAAGTTTCAAAAAACTTTCTAAAAAGCTATAAATGAATCAGTTGATTAGAAACCAGTTTATAACTATATTTGTCGTATTAACGCTAATTGGGTGTACAACTCAGACTGAGGTTAATCTATTTGCAAAATATCTTGATGACAAACAGCTAAATAAGATTACGCAAAAAATAGAATCCGCAGACTATAAGCTTACAGTGAACTATTTACCATTCCCTGAAACTATATCAAATAATTTATTAGTTTATATGCCATCTGATAATTCAAATTCTCAGGTATATGGGTTAATGGACTTACTTGAAGGGCTTAATTATAAAATATCCTCAGTAAATTTGGCTAAGGTTGGAAACCATCGATTTACAACTAATCATATAGGCATTTATTTATTACCTGATGGATTTATTCCAGCTAAAGAAAATACTTACATGGGTATTGTTAATAATTATGGCAGTGTTACTTGTCCAAATAATTTAAGTTTAAATGAAGACAAAAGTTTTAGAATTGAAACTGAAATCTGGAATACTAACAAACAAGATTATGATATTGAATTAACAATTGGAACTTGGTTAGTGAATAAAGATGACTTCATAGTGCTAGATTCACCTGATTGGAAATCAAAATTGACATTCAAACGAAGATTATCAATAGAGGCATCGTTAGAGAATAATATTCAAAAAGCGAGTCTCATTCCACAATATAATATTTCACAGCCAGGTCTTTATTTAAAACCGGATAATAAACACGTAAATGTGAATTGTACATATGAATTGAGTATGGTTATTTAAGCTATTTTTAGACAATTAAAACTGTTTTCAATAAATGTAATACTTGCATATAAATTCAATGGCGTTTAGTCTGAAAGTCACTTTAAACGTGAGCAAGTAAAGCAACCAAGCGCGTTTAAGTCTATTTTATATCTTGTATTTTGTGGTAGTAAATCAAAAATGTTAGAAACAAGTTTTGCCAAAAAAAAAGCGTTGATAATTGAAAGTTATAAAATTTTTCGAGATTTAATCAAAAACTCGACGGTTAAATTAGGTGTAGGGCAAGTGGATAGTGTCAGAAATAGTTATGATGCTATCAAAAACTGTAAAGAGAATGACTACGACATCATCTACTTAGGCTATGACTTAGGTGAAGGTAAAAAAAATGGTCAGCAAACCCTTGAAGAACTAAGAGTAAATGGTTTAATTAAACGTACTTGTACAGTTTTAATGATTACTGCAGAATCAAGCCAAGAAATGGTTTTATGTGCCATGGAACATAAACCTGATACATATCTTACTAAGCCATTTACAACAAAAGAATTGCTAAGACGATTGGTCCAAACGATGGATAAAAAATCAGAACTTTCTCAAATTTATTTAGCACTTGATCATAAATCACCTGAGTTGGTATTAACTTTATGTGATGCAAAAATTAAAGGAAATAATAGGTATATACATGATTGTTTAGCTATAAAATCAAAACAATTATTTGAATTAGGTGAGTTTGCTGCAACTGAAGAAATTTGTGAGCAATACATCAATACAGAAAACTGTTTTTGGGCGGCAATAGGCCTAGGTAAAGTGTATATGCAGTATAGACAATTTGAGAAAGCAACCGCTGTATTTAAGACCCTTTTAATAGAAAATCCGCTATATATTCCTGCTTTCGAATGGCTTGCAAAAAATTATAAAGCGCAAGGTGATTTTGAACAGGCTAAAGTTACATTAGAGCAAGCGATAGAAACGTCCCCAAGATCAATTAGCTTAATGCAAGAATATGCGCATATTTGTGAACAAAATACAGATTATGAAAAGGCTATTTTAGCCTTTAAGAAAACGCTAAGTTTGTCTAAACATTCAGTTCATTATGGACCAGATAAAGGCTTAGACTTTGCTAGAGTTGTGTCTAACTACTCTGATAGTAGCGATATAATTACAACAGAAAATCATACAAAAGAGGCTTTAAGAGAGCTTTCAAATATATCAAGAGACTTTAAAAGTACAGAAAATAATATTCTTACCTCATTAGCATCAGCATGTTTATCTTATACAAATAAAAACAAATTGAATGCCACTAAGGAACTCAATATTGCTGAGTCATTATCTAAATCATTAGGTGATAATTTAACCGGGGATATTGAACTTGAATTAGCTAAAACTTACGGCCATTTAAATATGGATGAAAAAGAAAATACCTTACTTCAAAGTATTATAGATAAGCATTCAAATGATGCGTGTTTAATGCTTAAAGTGGATCAATCTACATTTGAAGCTTTGAGTGACAATGGTAAAAAAATAACACAAGATGCTAAAGATTTAGGTATAAAACATTTCAATCAAAAAAATTATCAAGATGCGATTACAGATCTTTCTATCACACTTAATATTTATCCAAATCATGCCAGTATTAAGCTCACTTTAATTGAAGCTTTAATAAAATATTACCAGGAGGATGAGTTACAAATAAACTATTTGACTCGCGCAAGTAAATTGATAAAACAATTGGAAAAAATGCCCAGAGAGAACGATAATTTCCAGCAGTTACTTAGCGTTAAAAAGAAAGTAACCACATTAGAGCAAACTCAAAAAAAGATAAAATAAATTCAAATTCATGAATGTTATATCAGGTCTTGTTGCCAGTTGTTCCGCTTACATTGGCTTTTCGTCTA
>Ga0105356_10004027_pt1 | contig 14267 bp, 14 predicted proteins | sample GOMGulsemesocosm_3_FD_83502 | JGI IMG/M metagenome (GOLD analysis project Ga0105356, IMG submission 83502) | Methane-oxidizing microbial communities from mesocosms in the Gulf of Mexico - GOM9D Gulf of Mexico | ecosystem: Environmental > Aquatic > Marine > Cold seeps | place: Gulf of Mexico...
ATAACAGAGGAAGAGAGGAACGGACTTCTTCTACGTTACCTAATAGTTGTATTTGTTTTGAGTTTAAATTATCTAAATTGGCGATGATGCAGCAGGTATTATCTTGAATACTTGGGTGTATTTGTGCAATCCCAGGGATGACCGTGATCTCAAAATTGGTACTGGTTAACTTATGCTTTATATCTGCTGCAAGTTTGGGATCATCTTCTAATACCAGTATATGAAGTAAGTCGTTATCTAATATTTTGGGTTTAAATAAAACTTCACGAATATCGGTATTTTGATCTCCTGTCGGCTGCTGCATCATACTTATGAGCTGCTTTGTGATACCAAGAATACGTTTATTTTCAGTCTGGCTAGGAAGGTTATTAGAGCCGAAGAAAGGAGACATTTCTGACTGTAGCGTTGCTGCTACTGCCCCTATGGAAGTTTGACCAAACATATTTGCACTGCCACTAATGTCTAGCACTTTAGTAAAAAAAAGATCAAAACTGCCATGGTCGAGCTCTTTTTTCCACTTCTTTGCTGAGCTTTCGAGCTCAGCAAGTAAGGTTGGAATTTGTTGGCGGTATTGATCTTTTAATTCTTTTTCCTCCACTAGTCCACTCCGCTTCAATCATCTGGTAGATAGGCAATATTGTATCTGGTCAGGGAAATCAGTCACTATGTACAAAGTCTAGACCAAGGATTTGAGATTGCTGAGTCGTTATGAAATTGGCTTGCAATGTTAACTATAAGATGCTTGAATGATAATTATTCTCATTTGATTGGTGTTTATTATGTTTAAGTTCCTTGCTGCTAAAAACCTGAAATCAAAGCCATATCTGCAAACGTTATCCAATGATTGGGAATTAACTACCTGTTCGGGGAGTAACTTCTATAACCAGGGAGATTACAAGAATGCAATTTTACAGTTTGAACAAGCTCTAAAGCACGCTAAAACAGGTTTGGCAAGTGGCAAGCAGCGGACGGTGTTTATGAAGTACTATTCTTTAGCCAGCATGAATCTTGCCCATGCATTGAATACTTATCAAAAACAACCGCAGTGGGAGAGGGTGCTTTCCGACGCACATTTTAATATGTTGTCGCTCATGGTTGATGATTCAGAGCCCCTAACCTTTCGACAAGAAGCTAAGACACAGGCTGAGGTATTATTGCAAAGTTTAATCGGTTATCTCGCAAGCGTAGGACGTAACAAGGTTGCAGATAGTTTAGAAGAAGAGTTTTCACGCTTAAAGATAACGAATCCAGTGGGATAAGCCGCCTCGCCTATTTAACGAGTCATCTTTTTGACAAAAACAACCACAAACAGCGCCAGGGTAAAGCTGCCAATAAAGGCTTCAACGGCGGCTAAAAATCGCGATAATCCGAGCGGGGTTAGGTCTCCATACCCTAGTGTGGTAAAGGTTACTACGCTGAAATAGCAGCAGGTTAGAAAATGCTTTAGATTTTCCATAAACGAATTATTAGGGTTCAAAGCGAGAGTCATGTTGTTATCGTTTATACCGAGGAAAAAATAGCCAGTACCGAATAATAAAATGGCCAAAATTGAAAACATAACGACTCGAATCGGCCGTTCGCCATAACCACAAAAAACATCGACTATTTTAGAGAAGAAACGTTGGCTTGAAAATAGCGGCATCTGTAAGCGGCGCATCACCATTTCTCGTTCAAAAAAATGTCCAGATATTTCAAATAAGCCTTCTTGCTCTGTGGCTTTTCTTAAGTTGCGATAAATTTCTTCTGCTTGCTGCCAATAATCACGGCGGCTAGCCTCGGTTTTAGCTGACTTAGCTTGCTCTTCTTGAATGATGTGCTCGCCCCATTCAGCATTATCCAAGCGGCAGCCTTCTAGGCGGGTGCCTAATAAATTGCACCCCGTCAGGTTGGCACAGTGCAAATTGGAAAAGCGTAAGTCGGCCTTCATTAGTGACGAGCCTGACAGATCACAGCCAAATAGGTGTGCCTCGCTTAGGTTGGCGCGATAGAAGTCACAATCATTCAGTGCAAAACCTTCTTTATGGCCGATATTGACAAGGTTGATGCTGCTGAGTTGGCTCTTGCGCAGTTGATAACCGGTTAAGCGATGATTTTTAGCGGCTTGCTGTTCTAGTTTATCTTTTAATCCAGCTTCATCTTTGATGGTATTTTGATGCCAAAAGCACAGCCCTCCAGCTTCTTCAGAAGGAGTGAGAGGGTTTGGGCATTGACCCAATTTAGGATGGTGATAAAGGCATGATTTCATAGCTAGAGTGTAGAATACAAATACTCGGCTTGTGGTTGAGTAGCGGAATTCGGTCTATGTGTAATGATTTGTTCTTAAAATGATATCCAATCGACATATTGGATATTAACGGAAGTTCGCTGGAGCTGTTAAATCAGGATAAACTAGTCTCTATATAAAGAAGTAATGATGACGATTCTGGTATTTTGTATTTATGATGAATGTTTATTTTAAAAATCGATTGGTGGCTTTAACATTGCTGTTAATGAGTTTGTTATTGCAGGCTTGCAGTGACGGTGGTGGTAGCCTCAGTATTTTTACCAATGACGTTGTCCAAATTGGTTATACCTCTAAAGAAAATGTAATCCCTGCGACTTGGCAGTTTTCATTTGAAAGTGATGAAGACTTGGTTTCGCTGCAGTGGCAATTTAGCGATGAGGGCTATGTCAGTGGTAGTTCGGGTCGCAGCGAAACGGTAACTCATATTTTTACTCAAGCGGGGATTCATAAAGTACGTCTGCAATATGAAACGGCCAGTGGTGAGACAGGTACGGCTGAAAATGAGGTGATCATTCAGTCGGGGGTCATTAGCGGGACGATATCAGCAGCGTTGAATACGCTAGTGGATGTTGATACCCGAGATCCAGATGAACCTAATGTAAATAATAATAGCTTTGCCACGGCTCAGCCAATAGCGGCAAATACTCGTCTTTCTGGGGTGGTTGATGCTAATGACGTTGAAGATTATTTTCAGGTTCAATTACAAAAAGATCAATCGATAAATCTTCAAGTTGCAGATCAAATCTTCAACTCGTTTAAGTCCATTCAATTTCAAGTCTTTATTAGTACCGATACGGTGAATTCTTTATTTGATGCCAATACCGAAACGGGTTCTGGGCACTTAGTCACTCCTTTTATTGCTCCGTCCACGGGCAGTTATTTTATTAAGCTCACTGCCATTGACCCATCGGTGAGAGGGTTTGTAGGCGAGCAAATTCATAGTCACGGTAATTACTCATTACAGGTCGAATCTGCTATTGGAAGTGCAGATTTTGTTGCGGGTGAGCTGATTGTGATGATGAAAACATCGAGCCAATATCAGGCACAAGGGTTATCGACTCGAAGGAATTTAGGTCGAATCAAAACATTATCGTTAACCAGTGCGCGCCAATTTATGGCCAGCAAAAATATTAGCTTTAATGCCTCCCTCTCCAGTAATAGCCGCTGGCAAACTTTGCAAGTCGCTCGCTTGCTAGCGGCCCAAGAGGATGTGTTATACGCCGAACCAAACTGGAAACGCTATGCCAGTGCGCTCTCCCCACTGACAGTGACCGACCCGTTATATGCTAGTCAATGGCATTACGACAGTATTAATCTTGAGTCTGCTTGGCAAGCAATGGACAGTCGAGGTAGTGCCGCGGTTACTGTAGCGGTATTGGATACAGGAGTATTAACTGCACACCCTGATTTATCACCTAACTTAGTTGCTGGTTATGATTTTATTGATAACGATTCAAATGCTAATGACCCTGGGGATAAAGGCATTGGTGGTCAGCGCAGCAGTTTTCATGGTACTCACGTTGCAGGTACTATTGCCGCTGCAGTGGACAATGCCAGTGGAGGAGCGGGTGTCGCCCCAGGCGTGAAAATTCTACCAGTTCGAGTATTAGGCCAAGATGGTGGCTCGAGTTCTGAAATCATCGCAGGCCTCTGTTTTGCCGCACAGTTAAATACGGGTGATAATTCTTTATGCAGCAATGTACCTGATGGTACAGCCGTAGATATTATTAATTTAAGCTTAGGCGGGCCAACTTTTTCACCGACTGAGCAGGCCGTTTATAATGCGGTAACTTCTAAGGGCATTATTGTTATTGCAGCGGCGGGTAATGAGTCCACTTCTGCGCCGTCTTATCCTGCCGCGTACGAAAATGTTATTTCTGTTTCGGCTACTAACCGCAATACTGAGCTAGCGAGCTATTCAAATTTTGGTGACCTTATTGACGTAGCAGCTCCTGGCGGGGATTTTGCCAGTGATGAAGGTATATTAAGCAGCTGGGGGGATGACCTCAATGGCCCTGCTGAATTAACTTATGGCTCTTTGCAAGGTACATCAATGGCAGCGCCTCATGTCGCTGGGGTAGCGGCATTAATGAAATCAGTCGATACGGATTTGACTCATGAAATATTTCGATCTCAGTTGGTTACAGGTCTCTTATCTCAAGATATTGGTGATGCGGGAGAGGATAACAAGTTCGGTCATGGATTGATTGATGCTCATAAAGCAGTTTTAGAATCGTTAGGTAATACTGGGCCAAAAATATTGACCTCAGCCAGCAGTTTGTTCTTTGATGTCAGTCAAGCAACCCGCTCGTTTACTTTGATAGGTAGCGGTGTTGCTAATGAAAGTGAGTTAGGAGCGATTAGTGTCAGTATCGATAGCGGAGCACCTTGGCTCTCATTGAATAAAAGTGAAGGTTTAGGTGAATACATTGCCAGTGTAAATCGCAGCACTATGGATGAAGGAGCTTATGAGGGATTAATTACTGTCTCTTCTGATGTTGGTGGTATTGCTGATGTGGAAATAGCGGTAGTGCTACAAATCGGCAATGCAGAGTTATCGGCCAATGCGGGTGTGCAGTATGTGCTTGTTCTACAAGAAGATGCGGTGGCTAATGAGGATGGTGTTATTGAATCAGTCACGGGCAGTCGTGCTTTAATCGCTGTCGATGGAGAATATTCCTATCAAATAAGTGGTCTATCCAAAGGCCGCTATACCGTCTCAACAGGATCGGATATGGATTTTGATAATGTCATCTGTGACGCTGGGGAGTCTTGTGGTCAGTACCCAACGCTAGCTCAGTCTAGTACGCTGATTATTAGTGAAGAGCAGCCGAGTTTGGATATAAATATGACGGTTAATTATTTAACCAGTAGTATCGGCGCTGCATCTGTTTTAGAAGAAGAGTTCGCAGGGGAACTAATGACTCCTCGGTTAATCCAAAAGCCAACGTCTTCGCTAGCCGATAGCCCTCTAATTGAAACTCCAATCAAATCAAAACAAGGTCAATAACTACAGTGAAACAATTTTTATTTCTATCCTACTCTATTGTATTGGCAAGCCTGCTTTCTGCTTGTGGTTCTCAGCCAGCGCAAATGGTTTATCAAGTACCGAAAAGTAATGCCAGCCAGCAGTGTTTTATCACTCAATCTGAAAGCTATATTTGGTTGGAGCAGGAAGAGCAGTGGAATGAATTACCAGAGGCGGCAAGGCAGCAGTTTACATCTGCTCAAATTGATTTCTCTAAAGAAAGCATTCTTATTATTAGTGCTGGGCAAAAGACAAGTGCTGGCTACGGATTAGAATTAACGAATTGGCTGTTAGAGCAAGATCATTGGCAGGTTACCCGAATTGCGCATCAGCCTCCAGCAGATAGTATGCAAGCTCAAGTGATTACCTCACCTTGTGTGTTGGTTAAAATACCTAAATCGATTAAGTCTTTGACGTTAAATAGTGACCAGGGCCAAATGTTAGGTCGTTGGCCTTATTAAGTACTAATAGCTTAGTCAGCTAAATAAGCTTTAAGTTTAGGGCTTAACTCAGGCCGAGTTGGGCTATCAGTTTCTTTCTTGCTTAGTCCTAACTCTATTTGGGCGAGAGTATTAGCACTATTAAATGTTTGCCAAAACAGCTGTGGTTTAGCATTGTATTGATCTTCTTTATTAAGCTGCTGCAAAAATGCTGCAGCGGCTTTACCCGTATAAGTATTCTCTAGTGTAATTCCTTGCGCCTTAAAAATCTCAATGGCGCTTTGGCTTGCTGCGCTGGCCATGCCGTAGCCTTCTCCATAGAAATCATCACTGAAATGGCAGCGAGGGGGGAGGGCTAACTGTTCAGCTTTAATTCCCCATTTCTGCATCTGCTTCGCTGCTTGCTTAATTACTTTATTCACCTCTCCTTCAGTACACGCTGGAAAAGGGCCAAGATAAGCGGGGGCAACACGAATACCGATTACCTTGCTATTGAGCCCAGAGAGCTTGACCCCTAAGGTAAGACCTGCGAGTGTTGAACAGCTGCCTACAGGCACAAAGATATGCTCAGGCTCGGGTAATTGACCTTGTTCAATTTGCTGTTTTAATTCAAATGCCGCATTAATATAAGCAAAAGTTGCAACCGAGTTTGAACAGCCTGCCCAAAGAAAATAACTAGTACTCTTTAATCGATAGCGACTGCTATAAAAACTGAGAACCGTTTTTAATAACGAGCCGCAAAAAATCAATTCAGCTCCATAAGCCCGCATCAAAGCGATATTGCTTTTTACAGTTTGAGTAAGGGGCTGCTCGAATAGATAAACAGTGCATTTAAGATTATTGCGATAACACATCATGGCGGTTGCGACTCCCGCATTGGTGCCCGTTGCACCAAAGGTAATCACGTGCTTTTTCTGTTTGGCTTTTATGTCTGCCAATACAAAATCCAATTTTCTGATTTTATTACCGCCGTAATCGGGATGAGTTAGATCATCCTGTTTTATCCAAGCATTAGGCCCAAGGTCAGGTAAGGTTTTAACAGGAGTCGGTAGGCAAGCAAACGACTGCGGTTTGAGCTGCTGCTTTAAAATAGGGTAGCGAGTAAATAAGGGCAGGTCGGTTATCGATGTCATGATATTTATTTAGGTGATTTAGTCATTATTGTTTTTATCCCTTCATCATACGATAAGTACAGTTAAAAACTAGGGCTATGTGAATACCAGAGGACGGTTTAGAATGAGCGTATTCAGCTGATTTTAAGCATAGTTAAAAGGTAAGTTAAGAAAAAGTATATGGCGATTATTTTAGGCATAGACCCAGGTTCACGCATTACAGGTTATGGAGTAATCAATGCGGTCGGGCAAAAAATTGAATACATCGCCAGTGGTTGTATTCGTATTACCGAAAAAGAACTACCTTTGCGTTTGGGGCAAGTCTTTGATGGAGTTAATGAAATAATTGAAACCTACTGCCCTCAGCAGTTTGCTATCGAGCAGGTATTCATGGGTAAAAATGCTGATTCGGCATTAAAGTTGGGCCAAGCTCGTGGTGTCGCCATTGTTGCTGCTGTTCAGCATAAGCTACCCGTTGCGGAATATGCAGCGCGAACGGTAAAACAAGCGGTAGCAGGTAAAGGCAGTGCGCAAAAAGAGCAGGTTCAGCACATGGTGCAGCTATTATTGAAGTTACCTGGCCAACCCCAAGAAGATGCTGCCGATGCGCTAGCCATCGCCATTACTCATGCCCATACCAGTGCCAGTTTAATTGCCAATCTTGGTGCGGGAAAATTTAGCCGTGGTCGCATGCGTTAAGCATTCGATTGTTGCTAGCAGCGGGAGCTGTTAGGCTAGCGGCTTATAGAATTTGTACGAGAAAGTAGAAAATGATCGGACGTTTAAGTGGTGTTTTGATTGAAAAACAAGCCCCAGATTTACTCATCGATGTAAACGGCGTGGGTTATGAAGTTCAAGCCCCCTTGTCGAGCTTTCTAGATATTGGTCAGGTCGGCAGCAAAATCACTTTATTGACCCATTTGATTGTGCGTGAAGATGCACAATTATTGTACGGTTTTAGCGATAAAATGCAGCGTACGATGTTTCGAACCCTGATTAAAGTCAGTGGTGTGGGGCCAAAATTAGGATTGGGTATTTTATCCAGTATGGATGCCGATACGTTTGCTCGCTGTATTCAAAATCATGAAGTGACTGCTTTAACCAAGCTTCCTGGTGTGGGTAAAAAAACCGCTGAGCGCTTAATTGTAGAGATGCAAGATCGTTTGAAAGAGTGGCACACTCAGGCGCCGTTATGGGCGGCCGTTGAACAGTCAGAAACGAATGATCGCAATCATTTATTAGCAGACGCAGAATCAGCCTTAGTTTCTTTGGGTTATAAGCCGCAAGAAGCGACTAAAATGCTGAGCAAAATGCCAGCAGAAATTGATAGTTCAGAAGAAATGATACGCCGTGCTTTAAAAGGCATGATGTAAGAGCTATTCAGAAAATAGAGCAGCATAAAATAAAGCAGAATAAAGAGTATTCGGAAATAGTATGATCGAAAGTGATCGTTTTATAAGCGCTACCCCGATGGATCACGATCTATCGCCAAAGCGAGAAGAGAAGCAAGACCGAGCGATTCGCCCTGATACCTTGGCTGATTATGAAGGTCAGCCTGCGGTAAGAGAGCAGATGGAAATATTTATTGGCGCCGCTCGCGCTCGTGAAGAAGCTCTTGATCATACCTTAGTCTTTGGTCCCCCAGGTCTAGGTAAAACAACCTTGGCGAATATTATCGCTCATGAAATGGGTTCTGATATAAAAAGTACCTCAGGGCCAGTATTAGAAAAAGCCGGTGACTTAGCGGCGATGTTGACCAATCTCGAAGAGGGTGACGTTCTTTTTATTGATGAAATTCATCGCTTGAGCCCCGCGGTAGAAGAAGTGCTTTATCCTGCGATGGAAGATTATCAGCTCGATATTATGGTGGGTGAAGGGCCAGCAGCACGTTCGATCAAATTGGATTTACCTGCCTTTACTTTAGTCGGCGCGACTACACGCGCGGGCTTGCTAACGTCGCCATTACGTGACCGCTTCGGTATCGTGCAGCGCCTAGAGTTTTATAATGTCGCCGATTTATCCCATATTGTTGCCCGCTCTGCGCGTTTAATGGGGCTAGAGTCTGACCTCGAAGGTGCAACTGAAATTGCGCGTCGTTCTCGCGGAACCCCTCGTATTGCTAATCGCTTGTTACGCCGAGTACGCGATTATGCCCAGGTGAAAGGTGATGGCACGATTACTAAAGCCAGTGCGGACGCTGCTTTAAATATGCTAAATGTGGACAGTCAGGGTTTTGACCACATGGATAGACGATTATTATTGGCGTTACTAGAAAAATTTGATGGTGGGCCTGTTGGGGTTGATAGCTTAGCCGCTGCGATTAGTGAAGAACGCGATACCATTGAGGATGTTTTAGAACCTTATTTAATTCAGCAAGGGTATATGATGCGCACCTCGCGCGGTCGTATGGCCACTAAATTAGCGTATCACCATTTTGGTTTACCAGAGCCTTCGATAAACGAATAGTTTTATCGCAGTACTGAGTAATGGTGAATAATAGAATTGTATGAACGAATTTTTGTCGTTAAGCTCAAATACATATAAAAAGTTTTAGGGGAATATTGTGGAACAAGCATCTGTTGAACAATCCATGTCGATCATTTCGTTGATTGCCAATGCCAGTTTCGTCGTGCAGTTAGTGATGATGACCTTGGTATTAGCTTCTATTGTCTCTTGGGTGGTCATTGTACAGCGCTGGCGTTTAATTTCAGCGACTCGTGATCAGCTAAATGAGTTTGAAGCACGCTTTTGGTCGGGGGTTGATTTCAACCAACTGTATAAAGAGTGCCAGCAAAATCCTGAGCCTAGAGGCGTAGAAAACGTTTTTACCAGTGGCTTAAAAGAGTTTGGTAAGATTCGTCAGCAAGCCCCAGATGAGCCCGATACAATTATGGAAGGTACTCATCGTGCGATGCGTATTGCCATTAGCCGCGAAACAGAAATTTTGGAAAACCACCTTTCTTTCCTTGCCACCGTTGGTTCTACCAGTCCCTATATTGGTTTGTTTGGTACGGTTTGGGGCATTATGCATTCCTTCCAAGGTTTAGCCGTGATGAAGCAGGCAACGATTGCTTCTGTTGCTCCTGGTATTTCTGAAGCCTTGATTGCAACAGCGATGGGCCTATTGGCCGCGATTCCAGCTGTAATTTTTTATAACCGCTTTGCTACAAAAGTAGATCAGTTGGTAACGGGTATGCAGACGTTTGGAGAGGAGTTCTCTTCTATTCTGTATCGTCAGACTCACCGTATGAAAAAGCAAAATAAAGGTAGCGAATAATGTCAGGAGCATCGCCACTCGCACCCTTAGGGGGGGCTAAGCGTAAACCCATGGCTGAAATTAACGTTGTGCCTTATATCGATGTGATGTTGGTGCTGCTAATTATTTTTATGGTAACGGCCCCTATGCTGAATCAAGGGGTGGATGTTGATTTGCCTAATGTTGATGCTAATCCCGTAGTGGTTGAAGAAGATGAAAATCAATTGATCGTCTCGGTTGCGGCTAGCGGATTGTATTATTTAGAGCGTGGCAGTGATGATCCTAAGGCGATGGCGCTGGTGGATATTCAAAAATATGTTGCTACGTTATTAAAAAGCCAACCTAAAACCGATGTGTTGGTTCGTGGTGATGAGAATGTTCCTTACGGTATTGTTGTCGCTTTAATGGGAGCCTTGCAAAATGCAGGTGCTGCTTCTGTTGGACTCATTACTGAAGCCCCTGACCCTCAGGCGAGCTTGTAAATATGCAGGACAAGCGTAACCAGGCTATAAATACCGATTTGTCTGAGCAAGGCTCTTTCATTAAAAAACTACTGGATCCTCAGGGTTATGGTTTGCCAGTCGTCATCGCACTTGCTTTACACATAGTAATCATCGCTTTGTTTGCGATTGAGTGGCCAGAAGAAAAGCGCCAAATAGCAGAACCGACCCCAAAAAATATCCAAGCAAAAGTTATTCAAACTGAGAGTAAGCAAGCTAAGAAGCGCAAGCTGGCAGAAGAAAAACGCCTTAAAAACGAAAATTGGAAGAAGTATCTAGATAAGAAAAAAGCAGCGAAGCAAAAAGCGCGTAAAGACAAAGCTAAAAGAGATAAGGCAGCGAAAGCGAAGCTGGCTAAGGACGAAGCTAGAAAAGATAAGGCGAGAAAGGACAAGGCCCGTAAAGATAAGGCCAAAAAAGAAAAATTAAATGCTGATAAGGCTAAGCAAGTCGCGCTAGAAAAAGAACGAGCAGAGAAAGAACAGCAAGCGTTTGATGAGCAGCAAGAGCAGGAACTATTAGAAGCCTTAGCAGTCGAAGAGCAGCAGCGCTCGATGGATCAAGCGTTAGCGGATGAACAACAAACGCAAAGGGATGCTGCAATAACTAATGATATTGTTTCTCAAATCCAAGCGAAAATTTATGAAGCTTGGCGCTACCCTCCAAGTGCGCGTCCAGAAATGGAAGTTATTGTGAGAATTAGCCTAGTGCCTACGGGTGAGGTTATTCAAGTAACACTAGAAAAGAGCAGTGGTAATCAAGCATTAGACCGTTCGGTATTAGCCGCGGTAAAACGAGCGCAGCCGCTGCCAGTACCGAAAGATAGTCGCTTATTTGAGCAACAGTTTAGAAATTTTGCTATGACATTTAGACCAGAGGATGCAGTGTGGTAATGAAGTTATTAATTAAGTTTGTATTTTTATCGTTACTTGCACTGCAAGCACGAGCAGAACTGGTCATTGAGATTACTCAGGGCAAGCAATCAGCGATTCCATTAGCGGTGGTACCGTTTGAATGGAAAGGTTTAAAAGCACTGCCAGAAAATGTTGCACAAATTGTTGCTAATGATTTAGGCCGTAGTGGTTATTTTAATAGTCTGCCTAAATCAGAGATGTTGAGTCTGCCCAATACGGAAGAAGAAATTTTCTATCGTGACTGGGAGTTGCTTAAACAAGATTATTTGGTTATCGGCAATATTCAAGATGATAAGCGTGGCGGCTATGTGATCAATTTCAAACTGGTGGATGTTAATACTAAAACCATCTTGATGAATCAAAAGCTGACGGGTGGGGCGTCTGCCTTGCGGGATATTGCTCACTTTATGAGCGACCGGATCTTTGCTGCTCTTACGGGAGTGCCAGGTGCTTTCTCAACCAAGTTGGTTTATGTAACGACCAACCGTGAGCGTACCCAGTTCAATTTAAGCTACGCCGATGCCGATGGTGCGCGCGAGCAGAATATATTCTCTTCTAAGCAACCTATTATTTCTCCTTCGTGGTCCGCTGATGGCAAAAAGATTGCCTATGCCAGTTTTGAAAGTGGTCGTAGTGAAATCTTTATTCAAGAAATCGCGACGGGGAAGCGTGAAAAAATAGCGTCATTTAAAGGGTCTAATAGTGCTCCCGCTTTTTCGCCAGATGGTAAAAAAATGGCAATGGTGCTTTCTCGCAGTGGAAATCCTGATGTTTATGTAATGGATCTTGCTACACGTCAACTCGATCGTATTACAAAGCATTATGGTATTGATACCGAACCACAGTGGATGCCGGATGGCAAAAGTCTTATTTTTACTTCGAGTAGAATTGGCAAACCACAGATTTATCAGGTGTCGTTAGCGGACAGAAAACCTAAGCGTATTACCTTTGAAGGAAATTATAATGCGCGGGCAAGAGTGACGCCCGATGGTCGAAAAATGGTAATGGTACACAGAAATGGTGATAGATTTCATATAGCAACACAGAATCTAAAGACGGGAGTTTTACAAATTTTAACGACTGAGACACAGTTGGACGAATCTCCTAGTGTTGCACCGAATGGAAGTATGGTAGTTTATGCAGCAAGTGTAGGTGATCGTAGTATTTTGGCAGCAGTTTCATTAGATGGGGAGGTTAAATTCCGTTTACCATCTAAATATGGCGATGTTCGAGAGCCTGCTTGGTCGCCACTACTGAAATAGTACTGGATCTATTTTGGTAGAATTAAAAATTTCAATTAATCAAAAAGTAAAAAGGAAAAATCATGCAAAAGCGTGCATTAGTTAAAACATTGGGTCTTACCTTTGGTGCGGTATTGATGACTGCATGTGCCAGTAATGGTGATTTGGCTGAAGGTGGTGAAACTCAACCACTAGACGCAGCAGTAGAAGAAAACGTAGAAACAAAAGGCGTTGAAGGCCAAGCAGTTGCTGGCGAGCAAGTAGATGCAGCAGCTTCTGAAGCACAAGCAGCCTTGATGGAAACAACTGTTTTCTATTTTGACTTTGATAATACAACCATCAAGTCTGATAGCAAAAATGCTTTGATTGCTCACTCTCAGTACCTAGCGGCTAACTCTTCAGCTCGCGTAGTACTTGAAGGTCATGCTGATGAACGCGGTACGGTTGAATACAACCTTGCTTTGGGCGAGCGTCGTGCATTGTCTGTAAGCCGTTTCTTACAAGCTAACGGTACAGCGGCTTCTCAAATCGAAACTGTAAGCTTCGGTGAAGAGCGTCCAGCTTTGATGGGTCATAACGATTCTTCTTGGTCTAAAAATCGTCGTGTTGAGATCAAATACCAGAGCAAGTAATTTCTTATGAAATACCTCTTACCTCTCGCACTCGTCATTTCTATGGCCAGTGCAGCGGAAGATGGCTGGGTAGCAGTAGGCAAAGCGCCTACTGCTAAACCTGCTACTCAAGCCGCCACTCCTGCACAACCTTTCTCTGAACAAACTCCTACTGCAGCAGTCGCTCATGGCTCATCCTCCTTGCAAGTTGAATTGCTAGGCATGGTTGAAACTATGCAGCAAGAAATCGCTGAACTTAGAGGCACTGTTGAAGAGCAAAGTCATACTATTGAAATGCTACAGCGCCAGCAGCAGCAGCGTTATCTAGATCTAGATAAACGTATGTCTGAATTAATGCAAAAGCCTACTGCTCAGCCAGCGACAACGGCGAGTGGAGAGCAGGTTTTACCTGCAGATGAGCTTTATGCCAGTGCGATGGCTTTCATTAAGAAAAAAGATTTTTCTAATGCCCTCGTTCAGCTAGATTTATTTGCTAAAACCTACCCTAAGCACACCTTAGCGGCCAATGCTTTTTATTGGTCAGGTGAAGTGCAGCTAGCGGAAGGGAATTACTCTTTGGCGATTAATCAATTTAAGCAGGTCGTTGAACATCATAGTAAGCACAGTAAGGCTGCTGATTCACATTATAAGTTAGCAGTTGCTTATGATCGCAGTGGTGATACCGCTAAAGCGAAGCAGATACTCAATACTGTTGTTAGCAAGTATGCAGGCAAGTCAGACTCTGTTGTACGTCTTGCTGAGCGCTATTTAAAGCGTTTACAGTCTGCCAACTAATTGGTCGCGGCATATAGTCATTGTTTTCTGCAAGTTATTGTCTTTTATGGATTATTTTGTAAAAACTCTTGTGTAAGGAAAATAAG
>Ga0105356_10004030_pt1 | contig 14263 bp, 11 predicted proteins | sample GOMGulsemesocosm_3_FD_83502 | JGI IMG/M metagenome (GOLD analysis project Ga0105356, IMG submission 83502) | Methane-oxidizing microbial communities from mesocosms in the Gulf of Mexico - GOM9D Gulf of Mexico | ecosystem: Environmental > Aquatic > Marine > Cold seeps | place: Gulf of Mexico...
TAGCTCATTATGACTATTTGACTCAACTTCCGAACCGACTAACTATAAATACTGAACTGAAAAATGCTCTTGATCTCAGTTTAGGTTTAAACAAATACGGTGCTCTTCTTTTTATCGATTTAGACAACTTTAAAACCCTAAATGATACTAAAGGGCATTCGTATGGTGACAAGTTACTTAAAGAAACAGCAAAGAAACTTCTTAGGTGTATTAGAGACTGCGATACAGTTGCGCGATTTGGCGGTGATGAATTTGTAATTATCCTGCCATATTTACACATCAATAAAGAAACGGCAATTGAAGAAATAACATTAGTTGCTAATAAAGTTTTATCATCTTTGGAAACTGTCTTTATTGGCGCTGATTTTCAACACCAAGTGACAGCAAGTATAGGTATCACTATGTTTATTGGTAATAATGTCAGCCCTGAAGAGTTGTTTAAACGCGCAGATAGTGCCATGTATCAGGCGAAAAACTCTGGGCGAAACAATTTTAAATTTTTTGATCCGTCACTGCAAAGCAATCTGGAATATAGGGCGCAAATCTCATCGGGTATAGCCGATGCAATTTTAAATAATGACTTCGAATTATATTACCAACCGCAAGTCGATTATAGTGGCAGGGTAATAGGAGCAGAGGCTTTAATTCGGTGGAACCATGCTGAAAAGGGCTTAATCTCACCCGCCGATTTTATCCCACTCGCCGAAGAAAATAACACCATAATCGATTTAGGGAAGTGGGTTATTCAGCAAGGGTGTGCTCAATTACAGCAATGGAAAAAAAATCCATTGTTAGCTAATTTAACCTTGTCCGTTAATGTCAGTGCCAAACAGTTCCATCAGGAAGATTTTGTCGAAACTGTGATGGAAATAATGGAAGCCTGCGGTGAGCCTATAAATAATTTAAAGATGGAATTGACAGAATCTTTAGATCAGCAAAATGTTGAGGGTAACATAGTTAAAATGAAGGCACTTCGTTTAGCGGGCATATCTCTTTCATTAGATGATTTCGGAACAGGTTTTTCATCTTTAAGCTGCTTAAGTAAATTACCACTTAACCAACTAAAAATAGATCAGTCATTTATAAAACATATTTCTCATGATGAAAGTAGCGATATAATTACCAAAACTATTATTGGTATGGCTCATAATTTAAAGATGGATGTAATCGCTGAGGGCGTAGAAACTCAGGAGCAAAGAGACTTTTTAATTGATAATGGATGCAAGCACTACCAAGGTTTTCTTTATAGTAAGCCGTTGGCAATAGATCAGTTTGAAATGCTTATAACGGAGAAAAAAGGTACTTTAATTGCTTTAGATTGCCTGAATTGATTTTAAGTTTTATTTAATCTGTAAATACAGGTTAATGACATCTACAGCTACTTACGCTGTAATTTAAAGCTCTCAAAAAACTCCCCAGATTAATCCCTCACCAAAAGATAAAGTGCTTAATGTACCTTGTTTTGAGCATTTACATTCATGGTAATACTGATACTTATCGGTAAAGCATTCACTTTGACAGAAACAATAAATTTATAGTTTGTAATGCTATGAAACTATGGGATATTAATGAAAATATATCTATGGGGCAGATAATGTTTAGAAGACTCCATAATACTTTATTATAGCTCTTGGTGATTATGCGTTATTTAATATTTTGTGTATGGTTAATTAGTAGTATTAGTGCTGCTCAAGATAAGATTATTCTTACTGATACTTCCATAGGTGATATGCCTATCGAGGTAGGTGCAAAGATATCACTTTATAAAATAAAGCAGTATTTTCCTTATTATAAAGTAACTCAGCAAATTGCTTCTGGCGATTCTCCTGATTACCACCTTTATGTTGTATCAACTTATGAGAATGAAGAGCTAATATACTTTATCTCATATATAAACGAACCTGACGAATACGAAAAAAGCATAGTTAAGCTAGACGAAGTCATTATTCATACTTCAATAATCCAAGATCAGTATGGTGTCACACCAAACATGACTATAAGTGAGGCTATTGAAAAGCGAAAATATTTAAAATTTGGAGCAGGTCATATGGATAACTACTTTGGCAATGGTAAGATTTGATATATGTTTTCAGTAAATCAAACTCACGGTACTCAGGTTACTAAAGAAATGGCAGTTATAGAGAATCCTAAAATACAGTCAGTAACTTGGCCAATCCCTCGTTGGAATTGAGTAATAACCGGTTCAATCTAGGTAACTTACAATTTATTGTGTTTTGTACTTCAACAATGTTTTACCTTTTTTTATGTTGTAAAGTACCTGTGTTATTTAGCACTAATTTTTATAAATGGAGCAAGGAATGCCAAAAAGAATAATTATTCTTATTTTATCTGCCACGATATTAAATGGCTGTGCATCAAGCTCAGAGTTAAGTAAAAGAGCAGAAAATAATGCCAAGGCTGGAGACTATTACGAGTCTATCGGGCAACCTGAAGCAGCTAAAAGATCACGGGAAATGGCTCAAAAAAACAATGAAGACTCATTATCGTTTGAAGCCATATTATTCGATCTACTGTTCGGCTCAGATGATAAATAAATTGCATCATTGATTCCACTCAAGCTGTTAAGTCGAGACAATTGACTCGATTCTACTTCGACTTTCATTATAACTATCTACAACTTGCCCATTAGTTTGGGCATTATGTTTACAGGAGATTCATGTGCCACATTGTGTAATAGAACACTCAGAAGATATAGAGGCGAATAGCTTGGTGTCTCTCGTCTATAAAGGGGCCTTAGCTTCAAATCTATTTGAGGCAGAGGGCAGTGATATCAAGGTTAGAGCCCTACCATATACCGACTATCAAACCGGTAATGTAGAGCTGAGTTTTGTCCATGTTACGTTAAAAATACTTTCGGGGCGTAACCTTGAGCAAAAATCAGCATTAACCCAATTAGTCTTAGAGCAACTTAAGACATTGCAAATGACGCAATGCTCCATTTCTGTAGAGGTAGCGGATATAGATCGTGCTAGCTATGCAAAGGTTATAGTGTAAAGATAACAAGCGTTTAATCTGAACAAATATAGAACTTTGCTTATGCATGTTTACGCAAGTAAATAAAATAGTAATGGCACCTTTAGAGGAATTGTCATTTCACCAGTAGTCATGATTTGTTTTATGTACTTTTTCTCACTGTTCAAGTATTAGCAAAACATCATATGGCTATTAAATTATGGAATATAGTATTAAGAGAATTAGATGGATTATCTAAATATAAATAAGGAAGCTTGGGATAAACGCACAAAAGTGCATGTAGGATCAAAGTTTTACGATCAACAAGCCTTCGAAGCTGGAAAGTCATCACTAAATACCATTGAGCTTGAACAAGTTGGTAATGTTGAAGGAAAAAAGCTTTTACATCTCCAGTGTCATTTCGGGCAAGATACATTGTCATGGGCTAGGCAGGGTGCAATAGTTACTGGTGTTGATTTGTCCACAGAGGCAATTGATGAAGCAAACAAACTTAAGCTAGCTGTAGGGCTAGAGGCAACTTTTGTTGCAGATGATATTTATCAGTTTGGTCAAAAGAGTAAGGCACAATACGATATTGTTTTCACTTCCTATGGGGTACTTTGTTGGCTACCAGATTTGAAGCAATGGGCAACAATAATTGCTAATGCTTTAGTCACAGGGGGAGAATTTCACCTAGTCGAATTCCATGCTTTTAATGATTTACTCGACGGTTATTCATACTTTCCTCACTGTGAACCTGATATTGAAGATGAAGGCACATACACCGAAAACTGTGATGGCACAAAATCAAAAATGGTAACTTGGGCACACTCATTAAGTGAAGTTGTTACTGCTTTAATTTCAGCAGGCTTGAGCATAGAGGTTTTTGAAGAGCACCCGTACAGTCCTTATGATTGCTTTGATAATATGGAGCAAGTTTCAGGACAGGGATATCAGATGTTACATAAAGGTCAACAAGTGCCACTACTTTACTCTATCAAGGCACGGAAGAACGGCTAAAAGCTTTGTATATCAAAAAGACAATAGTGCTTAGGAGGTTAATTTGAGTTTGGTTAAAAATTTCAGGATGATGTCGCTATATAATCAGCGAATAAATACACAATTAATGGATTGTTGTTTAACTTTATCAAGTGATTTGCTTGAGAAAGAGACAAACTCATTTTTTACTAATGTTATCGGTTATTGGAACCATATTATTTTTGGCGATCTCATTCTTTTAAAACGTTTAGCGGTTAATGAAGTAGCTCAACTTAAACTTCAGGATTTTGCTGAGTTTCCTTGTCCCAATTCACCACAAGATATTTATCATAATCAGCTCGCTGAAATTTCGGTACTAAGGCAACACTTAGATGAGTTAATCATTGAATACTGCTTAAGGTTAACCGATGAAGATTGTGAGAAGTTTATTAGTTACCAAACAACTGAAGGTGATTTGATTACTAAAGCGGTGGCAGATGTAACCCAGCATTTCTTTAATCACCAAACTCATCACAGAGGTCAATTAACATGTATCCTAAGTCAGTATGATGTTGATTATGGTTGTATGGATTTACCCGTCATTGTTGCTGAAGGTAGTCGAATTGAATAGATGGTAACAGATGGTTCAAGCAGAATCGTCTTACCCCCTCAGTACAAAATAACTACATAATTTTAGCCAATTATATTTTGCTCATTAACTGAGCTTTCATGAGTACTTGTTATGAGCATTAATCTAATACCGTTAACCCAATCTGACAATAACTATTCCAGAGTTATTGATCTGTATAAAAAAGCGTTTACCACAGCTAAACGTGTTCCTACTTGGCTGCTTAAGTTTAAGCTTAGGAAAGGTAAAGCAGGTTTTAATGTTCTTTACGACGATGATACTTGGATTGGACTCATTTATATTACAGAGTATAAAGGCATTGTTTTGGTTCACTTTCTCGCAATCGATGAGGAATGCCGCTCGGGTGGCTACGGCAGTAAAGTTATGGATTCAATGAAAATAATGCACGTTGGGAAACGAATTGTATTAAACATTGAACAGCTTGATAACCAAGAGAAAAATTATAAACAAAGAGTCAGGCGTAAAGCTTTTTATGAAAAAAATGGCTTCAGTTCATCCGGATATATGGTAAAAGAGCCTGGTGAAGAACTTGAGATGCTTATATTTGGTGGCAGTATCAATAAAGAAGAAATCGAAGCAATATATAAACATCTTTTTGGTAGTGTCATTGGTTTCTTACTCAGACCAAAAGTGATAAGAATATGAATGACTTGTTGTTTTAGGTATCAAACATTCAAATAACCATTTGACCAGCAGTCATACTTTACATCTTGTGCAGGAAGTCAAAGTTTCAGTTATGTTTGTTGGGTATTAACTCTGTGATTGTCCAAATGTATTTTGATTTAATTGCAATTCATTTAGTGCAATGACTGCTTGAGTCCGATTACGAACACCTAGCTTTAAAAAGATAATACTAGCGTGACTTTTAATGGTCGACTCTGATGTGCCAAGCTCATAAGCAATTTGCTTATTTAGTAATCCATCAGCAAACATTAATAGGATCTGATGTTGTTTAGGGGTCAACGAGGCAATTTTGTCATCATTATTATCAGCATGTTCACTCGGATTAAACTCGCCATCAGGTGTCCATAACTTCCCATTCAGCACTTCTTTTATGGCAACAACCATTTGAGGGACAGGTGTAGATTTAGGAATATAACCTGCAGCACCAAAACTCATGGCCTTATGTATAGTGTCCTTATCTTCAAATCCTGAAATAACCACTATGCCTAAGTCTGGGTGTGAACGCCTAATAGCAATTAAACTGTTAAAACCTTGAGCTCCTGGTATATCAAGATCAAGCAATAATAAATCGGCTTTATCTTTGCTCTGCAGGTGCTGTTCAAGCTCAGGAATGTTTTGTGCGTCAATAATATCAGCACCGTCAAAGTGTGCTTGTAAGGTGATAGTTAATGCTTGACGAAATAGCGGATGATCATCTGCTAGTATTATTTTCATATTATTGAACATCGTTATACTCATTGTTTAGCTGATTCTTTTAGCTAAAAGATTGGCTAATTTCTTATTAAGTGAAAACTTTCTTAGTAACAACACAGTAACAAAGTCTTTCAAAAGCTGCTAGCGAGATTTTTAATTTCTCAGTACAAACGTACCAGAAGCATTGTTGAATTATTGGAAAGTGAGCTTTATTAAGCTAAAACAATAGGTAAAGTCAGTGTTGTTACACGTACTTAGGTTTGAGGGTTTAGTAAGTCATTATGCTCTAGCACTAATGCTTTCAAGTATTGCCAAACGGTATTTACATGGGATAAGCGTTTACTTTCTGGATGAGTAACTAACCAGAAGCTTCTACTAATTGATATGTCTTGGCTGTGAAGTTTTATCAGGCTGGTATCATTGTCAGCTAAGAAACAGGGAAGGATACCAATGCCTAATCCGCTTTTAATGGCAAAGTACTGACTGATAATACTGGTACTGCTAAAGCTTGACTTAAGATCACTACCCAAATAAGTATCTAATTCTTTTAAGTAAGATAACTGCTCCGTAAACAGTAAGTTGTCTACATAGGTTATCCATTTATGATCAGCGAGTTGATCAAGCAGAATTCCCTGTGGATATTTGTCTAAGTTTCTGTCTAAATAATCCTGATGTACATAAAGCTGTAATTTATAATCGCAAAGTTTAGACACTATCATTGAAGTGCTTTTAGGGCGCTCTACCGCAATAGCAATATCAGCTTCATTTCGGCTTATTTTTACAAAACGAGAGAAAAGAAGTAGATGTATATCAATCTTAGGGTGCTGTTGTTGTAGCGCAAGTAAGTTAGGGGAAACAAAGAAGTTACCTAATGCCTCAGTCACCCCAATGCGAACTTGGCCACAATTTTCTTCATTGTTATTATGGATACTAGCGAGTGCATGTTCCGCATCTTGTTCCATTTTCCGAGCCGATGTCAGCAACATTTCGCCATCAAGAGTCAGAACATGACCTTCTTGTGTACGATCAAATAACTTTGTTGCTATGTTTTCTTCAAGCTTGTGCAAACGCCTAGATACAGTGGAAGCATCCATGGCTAATCGTTTAGCGGCAGTTGATAATCGCTCAGCACGAGCCACTTCAAGAAATATTTTTATATCGTCCCAATTCATTAGAGCAGTGTACCGTTATTAAGAGTTGATTGCAAAAGTGCAAGGTGTGTTGCATTTATGTTTATTGTTAGACTTTAAATAAAAGCCTATCTTGCTAATAGAGTTTTAAATCTTTTCAATATTATCAACAGAGGTTGCTATGAGTATTACTGAAGTTCCACTAATTATTAATGGTAAAAAAGTTCGTTCACAAACTAACGAGTGGTTGGATGTTTTAAACCCAGCTACACAAGAAATTGTGGCTCGTGTACCTATCGCAACCAAAGAAGAAGTTGAATTAGCTGTTGTTAGTGCACAAAATGCATTTAAAACGTGGTCTAAAACCTCACTAACTAACCGCATGCGTATTATGGTAACTTTTGCCCACTTAGTGCGTGAAAATACTCAGGAGTTAGCTGAGCTAGTGACTTTAGAGCATGGTAAAACATTACCAGACGCCGAAGGTGAAGTTGGTAGAGCACTAGAAGCAATTGAAAATGCTTGCTCTGTAACCCGCCTACAACTAGGCGATATGGGTAATAACGTTGCTTCAGGTGTAGATACTTATACATTGAATAAACCACTAGGTGTAGGCTTAGGCATTACAGCTTTTAACTTCCCACTCATGCTAGCTGCATTTATGTTTCCACCAGCTATAGCTTGTGGTAATACTTTTGTACTTAAACCATCAGAGCAAGCACCTTCATCAACGGTACGCTTTGTTGAACTTGCTATGGAAGCAGGTTTGCCAGCAGGTGTTATCAATGTTGTGCACGGCGGTCCTGATGAAGTGAATACCTTAATTGAACATGAACACGTGAAAGCGGTATCGTTTATCGGCTCTACACATGTTGGTACACATATTTATAACCATGCAAGTAAACACGGAAAACGTGCTCAAGCTATGATGGGCGCAAAAAACCATATGGTTGTTATGGGCGATGCTAATAAAGATCGAGCGATTAACGATTTACTTGGCTCAGCTTTTGGCGCCGCAGGTCAGCGTTGTATGGCTAACCCAGTAACAATTTTGGTGGGTGAAGCTCGCAATTGGTTACCTGAAATTGTTGAACGCGCAAAATTGATGAAAGTAGGTCCTGGCTCTCAACGTGATGCAGATTTAGGTCCGGTTGTTTCACCTCAAGCGAAAAAACGTATCATCAGCTTACTTGATAGTGGCGTTGAGCAAGGTGCAACACTGTTAGTTGATGGTAGAGATTGCCAAGTTGAAGGTTACCCAAATGGTAACTTTGTTGGACCAACGTTATTTACTAATGTTACTACTGACATGGATATATATACCCAAGAGATTTTTGGTCCGGCGTTATGTGTATTAGAAGCTGAAACACTAGAAGAAGCTATTGCAATTATCAATGCTAACCCTAATGGTAACGGAACTTCGCTGTTCACCTCTTCAGGTTGGAATGCACGTTTATTTGAAAACGAGGTTGATGTTGGCCAAGTAGGTATTAACGTACCAATTCCTGTGCCTGTTGCTTTCTTTAGCTTTACTGGCTCAAGAGCGTCAAAACTTGGCGATTTAGGTCCAAACGGCAAACAAACAGTGAGCTTTTGGACACATACTCGCTCAGTAACAGCACGTTGGTTCGAACCTGATCATCAAGATGGCCAGAATGTTCATACAACAATCAGTATGAAGTAGCTTTTATTTAATAGCCTCTATAATAATTCATTGTAGAGGCTATTTTTTTAATTAAATAGTTAGTAAAAAAGGAACAACATCATGGCGAATATTGCTTTTATCGGATTAGGTAACATGGGTGGCCCAATGGCCATCAATTTAGTTAAAGCGGGACATCAGGTTTGTGTATTTGATTTATCTGAGCAAGCTGTTGCTCATGTGGTAGAAGAAGGTGCAACCACACAAGCAAAAGCAAGTGATTGTGTAAAAGGTGCTGATTATGTTATTTCAATGCTACCTGCGGGCAAACATGTAGAAATGGTTTATTTAGCCGAAGATGGTTTAATTAATCATATCGCCAAAGGTGCTTTGGTTATTGATTCATCAACTATTGATTCTGCTACCTCAATTAAAGTCGGTGCTGCACTATTAGCGCAAGGTATTAACTTTATCGATGCTCCAGTCTCAGGCGGTGTTGGCGGCGCTACAGCGGGCACTTTAAGCTTTATGGTTGGTGGCAGTGAAGCAGACTTTGCTAAGGCAAAACTTGTTTTAGATAATATGGGTAAAAACATCTTCCATGCAGGTGAACATGGCGCAGGGCAGATAGCGAAAGCATGTAATAACATGTTGTTATCGGTATTAATGTTAGCGACATCCGAGGCTTTACAGTTAGGTATTAGCAACGGTTTAGATGCGAGCGTGTTATCAAACATCATGAGTAAAAGTTCAGGTAGTAACTGGACGCTAGATGTTTATAATCCGTGCCCAGGTGTGATGGATAACGTACCCTCATCAAATGACTATGAGGGTGGTTTTATGGTTGATTTAATGGCAAAAGATCTTGGTTTAGCGATGGATACTGCCTTAAAAAGCCACTCATCAACACCGATGGGCGCATTAGCACGTAACTTATATGCTATGCATGCAGCAAATGGCAATGGCGCGAAAGATTTTTCTAGTGCATTCAACCTGTTCAATCAAGAAAAAAAATAACTGTTTTATAAAATTTTGATTTCGTGGTGACTAAGAAAACAAAAAAGGCGCACTATTAACCACAATGTTAATAGTGCGCCTTTCATTTAATTATCAGCCTCTAAGCCAGTATTGCTTCGACAGCGTTCAGCTAATCTATATAAAAGGAGTAATAAATATCGGTTGATTGTTCAATCCCACTGACAATCTCTAACCAAAATCTATTTAGAATGAACATTCTCACTGTAAGTTCATTAATCGGTTCATAAACACCAATCCCGTATTTCAAATACACCCTATTGCCAATATAGCCACTAACGGTTGCTTGAGTTTTTTCACCTTCACCTTCGGTATCAACCGCAATATTACTAATTAGGGGGATTTCTTCAATGCGGTCAAACAGGCCTGCGCTATTGGTGGCACCAAAACCAACAAGAAAACTTGCAGCGGCGGTACTATTTTCTGTACCTGCATCTAAGCTTCGTCCTCTGACTAAATATGAAAGCATTTCTGGCATTTCCATGTTGGGCGATGAGAAAAGCTGTATATCTAATGCATCAGATAAACCAGTTACCGTAATACCAACATCAATGTCTTCAGCCTTAATATGACGACTAGCACGTAAGTTAAAATAGGGATTATCGATAGGGCCATTGAAACTGAGCTCTCCCTTATCAATATTCAGCCTTTGGCCATAAGCTTGGAAAGTCCCTTTTGTTGACTGAACTCTGCCAAACATTTGGAAGGGATGTTTTTCTTGTTGTTTGATCTGCAATTGGCCAAATAGATGTCCCTGCAATCCTTGACCTGATATTTCGAACGCTTGGTCAATATTAACGTTAATATTTGTTTTAATATCAAAGCCTGCTGTCTCTTTAATCATGGCCTTGCCCTGATTATCGAGGATAATCACATCATCACTCAATGAAACACTACTATCAGATAGTTTTTCAATATTATAAATGCCATCTAAGACGTCGATATTGCCACTGATGTTTAACGCTCTTTCTACCAGGTTAAAATTTAAACTGGGCGCTACGGTCATTATTAATTGCGGTGGAAAAACGAGTGGTAAAGCATCTGCTGTTAAATCAATATTCATGGTTAAGCTATCTCGCCATGACATATTACCTTGTAGTTTGGCTTCGTTACCTTCAATAAATAACCTTCCATTCATTACTGCCTGATTATCTTTGATACTAATTGAACTGGAGATATTCTCTAAGGTGTTGGCATTTTTTCTAATACGTATTTTTCCTTGCTCTAAGGAGATGTCGCCATTCGTTATAGGAGAGCCTATGGTACCATCAACCGAAATATCAGCGGTGACCTTACCTTGCAGCGTAATAACATCAGTTAAAATACTTTGAAAAGGCTGTAGGTTGATTTTATTCAATATAACTTTCGAGCTAATCGGTGATTTTCGAACAGACCAATCATCAATAAAGTCAATTTTAGACGTGATGTCTACTAGCGGGAGATCGTTGATATCAGTTAACAGTAATTTGTTAAGCAAATGCTTTTCATTGACAGTAAAGCTAAATAGGCCTTGTGACCATTGTGATAGCTTATGTTCATTAAAGTCATCGATGACATTTAGGTAGCCTGAAGATAACGAAAAATCGGCTGTTGCTTCAATAGCTTTGTCAGGTGACCACTTAACATTGATATCTCCATCAATTTGACTAATTATCTCTGTGTCTTTAGGCAAAAATAGCTCGTCAACTTCTGATAGGTCAATATTCCAGTTCATGGCTAAATCCCCAGATGCACCGACTGTAGTATTATTGGCTAAGCAAATAGCTAAACCTGTACCATGCCAACAATGATCTTCAATTACCGCCTCTTGTTTGGAAATGTCTACCTCAAGGTTGAACACATTATCATTTGTTAGAGTTATCTTTTTAAAGCTTAATGCACTTTTTTCGATTGAACTCTGCCATTGGCTAAAGTCATCATTCCATTGACCTGTAAGAGTAAGCTCACCGTAAAAATTTCCTAACCAATGTGCTGCTACTTGGTGATCAGTTGCATCTCCTTGCACGGTAATTAATAGATTATCAACACTATGATGTTTGTCTTTTTTCCTCCAATGTAATTGATCATTATTGAGTGTAAATTGGATTTGGTGATTGCTCATTGGTTTATAATTAACCTCAATGTCGAGGAAGTTACTTTGCCAATGTTGCCAATTTAGCTCACTCAATTGAGTCTTTAGCTTAAATATCGGGTTATTTTGCTCTCCAGAAACAGAAAAGTTACTGATAAAGCCGCCATTGATGCCGTGATACCACTGGTTAATATTATCAACACGTAATTGACCTTTAATATCCCAAAAGCCGTTATTAGCAGAATGCAAGGTTAAAGCGCTGTTATTGAAGTCGATATATAACTTGCCCGGGCGAAAGTGACCAAGATGTGTAAAACCAATATCGGCTTTGATGTTTAGAGCTAAATCATTTATATCGCCAGCAAGTTCAGTGTCGGTAAATGCAACTGTCCATGCACTATCTGACCAAGTACCATTACTGGTGATATTTCCTTCTAGTCTACCTTGGTTCAATGCAGGACTTATTTCGATGAGTTCATCAAATTGCTCTATATTGTTTACTAAGTCGGTTAGTGACTGAAGACTTATTTGTGGCAGAGTGAAACCGGTTGAATTGGCTGATAATTGCCAAGCTATATCATTGGGGAATATAGTTATATCACCATCAATATTTAATTGGCTGTTAGAGTCTTTATCTTCAAAGGCAAATTTATCGAAAGTAAAATGCTGATCCTGGTGGTTTACGCTGAGTTTTAGTTGTGCATTATTATAGCCATAACCATTGATTTTGCTGCTCAGGTCAATAGTCTGTTGTTTCATATCACCTACAAGCAATAAAGACAAAGAGGAGTAATTCCCATACTCGGATAATGTTGAAGGTGTAGGGATTTTATCTGCTTGCAACTTAATACTAAATGGCATGCCTTCATTAATTAGATTGATTTTCCCTTGGCTTTTAAGTGCTAAATTACCTTTGCTACTTAAATCAAAAGCCAAGTCTTCTAACGTGCCTTGCATTGACAATTGTTGGCTTGTATTTGCTATTTCTGGCCACCAAGGTACGTCTTCTAGCTGACTAACTAGTTGTGTATTAAGTTGATAAGGCGGTTTTAATTTGGCATCTCCTGTCAATGCTTTGATTGCAAATGAGGTAGTAGTTGTTTGAAATTGACTGATACTTACATCGGTATCATGCCAGCTCCCACTTAATTTATTATTTGATGACCGCCATTGTTGGTCGTGTATGTTTTGCTCGTCTTTTGTTACTACTTCTACAGAATCAATATGTAGTTTGTTAATGATTAGGGCAATAGGTAGACTGATTTCAGGTAATGTAACAGCAGATTGATTGACCCTATGGGCAATGCTTTTATCTTGCATTGTGATGTCTTGTTCAATTTTTTCAAGTACCAGAGTTAATTGTTTGCTTGCAGTATCAGAGAAGGAGAAATCATTTTTATTAATTGACAGTTGTGTAAGAAATTGCTCAATTGATATTTCAATGTTATTAATCTCTAAGTGACTTTCTTTTATCCTAATTGAGTCTGCCGCAATTGAAAAAGGCATTTCAAACCGTTGATGACGATTGGTTATTTTGCTGGAATTTTGGGTAGTTTCCCTATTATCTTTTAGGTAACGTAAAGAGAAATAGTCAGCTTCGGCTGATTTAATACATAAGGTTTTTTTCCAAGCACAAGAAAAATCTATCGCTGTTGATAAGCCCTTGACGGAAATATCAAGGTTATCTAACTTTAAATTAAATACATTTAATTCAATATCTCTAACTAATGAACCACTACGATAATCAAAAGTAACTCCGTTGATATTATTGGCCAATATTAAGGTAAGTTGTGTGCCCCAAGGAGTAGTGAGTAATATGGTGACAAGGCAAAGAGATATTGCCAAATATTTTGAAATAAACAGGCAAATTCGGCGGAATGTCATAGTTCAGCGCCTAAATTAATGTGTATACGCCATTTGTTATTATCCGATTTATCATCAAAGCCATATGCCAGGTCAAACTTTACAGCGCCTACCGGAGATAGGTAGTGTATGCCCGAGCCAAGTGAATAGACGGGCTCAAATTCACCTTTGTTAGCAACACTACCGCCATCTGAAAACAGGGCGAGGCGCCATTTATCGTTTAAATAATATTGATACTCAATACTTGCCACCATTAAACGTGTGCCTCCGACCACAACTTCCTTTGGGTTATCGGGATCTGATGATGAAGGGATTGTTGAACCAATAGATTGGTAAGCGAAACCACGAATACTTTGGTCGCCACCAGCATAGAAGCGTAACGAAGGGGCTAACTCAGCATCTCTATCGATATAAATAGCGCCTAACTCTGCTCGGGTCACTAGTCTATGCTTAGGGGCTAAGGTGGTAATATAATTCCAGCGCCCGTGTAGCCTAAAAAAACTATTGTCTGATCCTGCCTTTAAATGCGCACCTTCAATATTATA
>Ga0105356_10004031_pt1 | contig 14262 bp, 14 predicted proteins | sample GOMGulsemesocosm_3_FD_83502 | JGI IMG/M metagenome (GOLD analysis project Ga0105356, IMG submission 83502) | Methane-oxidizing microbial communities from mesocosms in the Gulf of Mexico - GOM9D Gulf of Mexico | ecosystem: Environmental > Aquatic > Marine > Cold seeps | place: Gulf of Mexico...
GAGACCCGCCGGGATACGGAGGAAGCTGGCACATTGAAAAATGTGCGCCGCCTTCGTAAAGTTGCCAAATCCCACCACCTTCACAAAGTATTTCAACGCTTTTAATTGATCCAAAATCACCCCTCCTAATGGCTGCGTTTGAGTCAGCACGACATTCATCGACCTATTAGTGCATTAAAAGCAATAAATAATAGAAATTAAGGCCCTATTCATACACAAAATAGCTGGCATTCTTCATGTCAGTTCCAGACACACCGAATAGCCCACCCGCTACACAGACAAACGGAAACAAACCCATGACGACCTTTACCGCAATCAACCTTGTCAAACGCCCTTCTGGCGGCCCTATCACTAAAGAGCTATTTGAAGTCGTGCAAAAGGAAATGCCTAAAACCGGACCAGGCCAATTCCTCGTTAAGCAAAATCACATGTCCCTAGACCCAGCCATGTTTGGTTGGATGAGCGCTGATACCAACAGCTACATCCCACCCGTTGACTTGGGCACGGTGATGCGCAGCTCTGGCATAGGCGAAGTTGTAGAAAGCAACCACCCGGACTATAGTGTGGGTGAGCGCGTAATGGGCATGATGGGTTGGCAGGAATATTGTGTATCGGACGGCCAAGGCTTAAATAAAGTCGCCGCACCGTTACCTGACGAAGCCGTTTTATCTATCTTTGCCCTACCGGGCATCACGGCGTCACAGGGTTACTTCAACGTAGGCAAGCCGAAAAAAGGCGAAACCATTATCGTGACGGGCGCGGCTGGTTCTGTCGGTTCTATTGTGGGGCAACTGGCTAAAGCCGATGGCCTTCGCGTTATTGGTGTAGTGGGTACCGATGAAAAAGCCGATTGGATTGTAAACACCCTAGGTTTTGATGCCGCGATTAATTACAAGTCGGATGACCTAGACGCTCAGTTGGCTGAAGCCGCTCCCAATGGCATCGATTTGTTTTTTGAAAACACCGCGGGTCCTATTCAAAGTTTGATTGTTGATCGCATGAATGCACACGGCCGCGTCATGGTCTGTGGGTTGATCGCCAATTACGCAAAAGACGTACCCTCACCAGGCCCAAGCTGGGTCAGCGTGCTTAAACGTCGTTTGACCATTCAAGGCTTCACCATGCCCGATCACTACCATCAAGTGCCTGAGCTGATTGGCAAGCTAACCCCTTATGTGATGGCCGGGCAGATTAAACACCGCTCACACATTCTGGAAGGTTTAGAGTCTGGCATTGACGGTTTAAATCTGTTCTTAACCGGTGCCAACAAGGGCAAGTTAATGGTTAAGCTTTAACCGTAAACTTTTCTTGAAAACCAAGTAACGTCAAAGTGAGGCTGCGCTAGCAGCCTTAGCTTCTCTATTTCTGAAATATTAACCAGCCCAGCCCACGTTTTTGAAGCACCGCTTCATGGCATTGTTATGCCGTCGGCTTTGGTCATTGGCGTATTTTCTAATAGCCGTGATTTCATTATTATAAATACACCCATTGCGGCTTCAATCACCTCAACAGCCATGAAGGATATCTGCACACTGCTAAGCTCACCCACCATGACGGAACCGATCAACCTGAACAGAATAAAGGAACAGATAATCGTAACCGCAAGAATTGCAGAATAAACCCATGTTTTACTGAGATAGGCAATCAAGCCAATTGCCACACCGATGCCAACCATAAGACTGCAATAAATAAGAATAAAGGCGACTTTACCGTCTAGGTCTATAGCACTCAGACCAATTCTCATCAACTTTTCGTCAATGTCCATAAGTGCATTAAACCCTGAGGTCACAAAATACAGGGCCATGACTCCAGCGTACACCTTCCCAATTAGATCAACTTTCACATCAAACCCTCAGATAAACCACTGCATAGAGATTTTATATCCGACCGCAACAGAGGTGAAGTCCATAACGGCTGCCCTACCGCTTAGGTCAACGGATAATAAACTGACCGCCTGTATTTTCACTCTGTCGGTACGCGTCATCTTCTTTAAGTCCGCATCTATGACTACGGGATTTTCTTAAACGTAGCGGAAGGCTTTTGCATCCTCACCACGGTTATATAGAACCTTATGAATCAGTTAAATTGTGAGTACAGTAAAAAGCAGGCGGTCACGACGAGCAAGCCGCCCATCGACATATTAAAAGCCTTCAGCTTAGCCTCACTGTTGATGAAGATGGTTACCTTGTCGCCTAACACAGACCAAGAAAATAACGAGAGATAACAAACAACAAAGTATACGACCAAGAAGGTTAAAAACACGCTGTTATCATTAGGTACTGAAAACAATGAAACACCCGCAACGCATGAGACCCATGCCTTGGGGTTTAACCACTGCAACAGAAAACCTTGCATAAACGTTGGTTGGCTTTGCTTTTTTATATCCAGCTCTGATTTTGATGAAGCAAGCAGATAACCCATATAAACAATAAAGAGAGAGCCTGCAACCGCCAGGTAATTTAAAACAGTCGGATACAAAGCAATGACTTTATAAAAGCCTAAACCAATAAATACCAGCAACAAGGTAAAACCAACCGCAGCCCCCGAAACAAAAGGGAAGGTTTTACGGATGCCATAACTTGCCCCCGAGGAAACAATCACCATGTTGACTGGCCCAGGGGAAATTGACATAACTAAGGAGAAGGTAATCATTGCGATTAATAAAGACATCTATTTCCTTAATGGTATCCATCAAATACTGATGCACTTCGCTGAGCGCCTATCGCCCGCAGCACGGGCGAGGAACGCTACGACTGGTCGAGCTGAGTTCACAAAGCAGGCAGCCGTGCCTGCGTACGTTCTTGTGAACTGCCCATAGTTCAACATCTAATTTCTCAATTCAATCTCGAAACAACTGGGTCATGGGTGAAAAATTATAGCCTTCAGCCCGCCTTTCTATTATTTCTGCGCACTGACCCCCATAAGATGCTCGACCTTTTCAACACGCTTGAAACCTGCCGCTTTGAGTCGACGGATGACGCCGTCAACAAAGCTGCTGCCCGTCTTTATGACGTGTGGATTTCCGGTGTAATGGAAAAGTCGTCCGTCCCGGTCCAGCACCCGGTAGATCTCTCGGTAGAACTCTTCGCTGTAGAGTTCCCCTGCAAGTGAAAAGCGCGGTGGATCGTGAATAACAGAATCGAAGGACATCGAAGCCATTGTGCCGATCAACTCAAAGCTACTGCCCTGACGTTGCACAATGCCCTGCTTCCCCAAATCATTTGACCAAGGGTTCTGCGCGCGCAGCCCCATTACCTGCGGACTCAACTCGATAGTGAGCACCTCAGCAGCGCCTAACCGGTGGGCCGCGATGGCCGCATACCCAAGCCCACTGCAGCAGTCCAGTACCTTATCGCCCTTACGCACCGCCTGTTCAGCCATGCCGGAAGCACTGGTAAACGGGTCGGTGCCCTTGGAGATATGCATTTTGACGCCGCTGATTTCTAACAGCGGTGCGCCCGCCGTAGGCGCGAGTTTGTAGTAACCAGAGCTGCGGTCTTCAAGCGGGTCCATATCGCCATCGCGGCAGAGGTAGATTCGCTGTGTTTTTTTGACAATCTTTTTGAGGTCGAGAATAGAGAGCAAATTGTCTTCGTCAAGCACGAGACCCTGATCACTTACGGAAAAATCCCGCTCCGAAAGATTCAGGTCAGTGGAGAGCCGGACGCCGGGCAGTCCTTTGGCGATGGCATCCAGTGCCTGTTGGGCATTGGTTGTATGAAGGTAGTAGCTGGGCATATCGTTTGTCTATCTCGTTAATAATACTGACCGCACTATACACCTTCAGCGCTGGGGCTTACCGGAATAAGCCATTACCTATGCTCTGAAACATAGCCGTACAGCCGAGACGATCAAATGGTCGGGGTTCGCTCAGGCCGGAAACTAATGAAAGCCACGGATTGAGTACACATTAAACGATGAACCCGTCAGGTAACGACTTATCAGCCAGCCCCCTTCAATTGTGTTGCTGTCTGCAAAAAGACCACTAAAGGCCTTACCTGCATTGACGTGCCTGAACACCGGCTAAAAACGTGTTTTACACCTATAACCGTCGAACATACGACATTAACGGATTCAAAATCCATTTCATTGGAGGTCGTGGCTCAAGTCCCTATGGCGGTAACATATTAAGAAAGTGCTAAGAGAAATCGTTGCCGTTTCTTTATATGCCTCATTTTCATCAAAGACAGACAAAGCGCACACCACTTAGAGCATAATTGCCTTATAGTTAGCCTTTGTAAGTCCTATGAAATTCACTATCGGTAATAGCTGACGCCATGAAAAATTCCAGCCAAGCCCGTGCGATCATGTTTGCAGACGTCGTCGGTAGCTCATCGCTGTATAAATTGCGCGGCAATAGCTCAGCCAAGGCCTGTATTGATGACACCCTAAGCGCCATGTGCGACTCGGTGTTAGCGCATGGTGGCACGGTTGTGAAAACCATCGGCGATGAAATAATGACGTGCTTTGACAGCGCACTCGCAGCCTGCGAGTGCGCAAAATCACTGCAACAGCTGTGTAGTGGCAACTCCGAGTTTCAACCTATCCGAGTCGGCATGGCCTACGGCGATACCCTGAACGATGAAAATGATGTCTTTGGCGATACCGTCAATGATGCCGCTTTTGTGGCCCAAATTGCCCGAGCTCAACAAATCGTCGTCACTCAAGCCGTGTTCGACGCACTGGATTCACAACGAGCAGACTGCCAAGAATTTGATCGTGTACAGCTCAAGGGTGCACACGAGAAAAGCCTCATATATCGCCTGCACTGGGAAAGCCCAACGCTCAGTCACAATGCCACCACGGTGATGTCCGTACACGACATCACCCAACAACTTGAAAGCCACAAGCTGACGCTTTGGCTCGGTGATGAGCAGCATACCGTGCTCGCCGATCAAACACCTTTTGTCATCGGCCGCGACCGCCAAAAAGCGCACTTGCACGTGGACAGTAATTTAGCTTCTCGAGATCATTGCCGCATTACCTTTCAGCGTGGCAAATTTGTCCTCGTTGACCACAGCACCAACGGCACCTATGTAAGCCCCACGGACGCCGAAGCCATCTACCTGCGCCGTACCGAATACCCACTGACGAGGGAGGGCGCGATTACCATTGGTCAACCACAACAGGGCAGTTACGTCATCCACTACAGCACCTAACTACACGCCACTTACTGGCACAGAAGCCCCTCATAGCACTAAAGCAACCCCCGCCACCCATTCAGCCGAACCTTTTGTTAAATTCAATTCGTCTAAAAAACACCTCAGTCCTACTGTTTCGCTCCTAAAAAAACACCGTTCACGTGGCACACAAACCAACATAAAAGCGCCAACATACCTACAAAGCCTCCCTCTAGCGGAGTTCATCAAAACAGACGACAAAACTCAAAAAGCAAGCGCTTTTTGGCATTCCATTTAGGTCTAAGCGCCCCCCTTTCATACCCCTGCAAAAACCGAGAAGATATTCCATACTCTCTAGTAAGGAGTAAGACTTATGACTTCTTCAGATACTAAGATATACAGTTCAGCCAGGTGCACGGCTAAGTCCGTTCTGATGAGCTGCGCGCTCTTGCTCACGTCCCTCATCATGGGGAGCGCATACGCTACATCCCCCGTACTGAGCACCACTGGAGAGCTCTTTCTTCCTGACAGCTTCAATTACTACAACCCACTTAAGCACGGCGCAGAAAAAGTCTCTCGAGCGTCTGACCCCCACGCACTGGATAACCAACAGCTAGAAACAGCAGCCAGCTATATTCGCGCCAATGACATGAGCGCAGAGCAGCGCGCACTCAACCACCAATGGCTGAATCAAGCCGGTGATAGCAATATCCGTATTGGCAACAAAGTACTCTCATCGATTATGCGCATGGGCTTTAAAACGTATTGGTCAGGGGTGCGTAACAAACACTACCCATCGACCGTCATGCCGGACGGCAATGGCAATGGGCAACTAACGGATGAGGTCGAATACAAGCTGCGCCTCTCACAGAATAAAGTGCGCCTAGTGCTAAAGTATGATTTTTAAACGGTGTTTAATGCGCTCCGAGCCTCACTGGCTGTGATCATCTGATACACTTCACCCGCATTTATAGCGGGTATTTTTATGTCAGTTCGACCTATCACAACAGCGCAACCCTTGACCCAAGCGGGCATCCTTAAACGTATAACCGCCTTGATATACGACACGTTGGTGCTCTGTGCCATATGCCTCTGTTATGGCTGGTCGTCACCTACCTGATTCAAGAGGCCTGGCTAGGCATACCTCTGGCTGAAAATGGACGGGCAGAAATGAACCCAGTGGGTCAAGCAGGCCTACTGGTTATTCCCTTCTTGTTTTATTGCTTCTTCTGGATGCGCGGGGGACAAACCCTCGGCATGAAAGCTTGGCGACTGAAGCTACTCAACAACGAGAACCAATCGGCAACACTGCCACAGTGCTTACTGCGCAGTCTAATCGCGCCCTTCTGTGTGTTGTTGGGAGGCTTCGGCTATCTATGGTGCTGGATTGACCGAGATGGCCGTGCGCTGCACGACCGCCTTAGCTCAACCCAGGTGGTTCAGCTAACCAAGTAACCGATACGGCTGTAGCGGGTTAGCTGCCAACCGTACACAGCCTCTCGACCAGCCAATAGTCGTGAGCGACTGGGGTTAGTGGCCGCCACAGCTCAATTGGCTCTGCGCAGCATCCATAACCCCAGCAACAGGCAGGCAAACATTGGCACCGACACCGCCAGCAACGGGGAGAAGCCGAACACCAAGCTGGCTGGCCCAAGCAGGTCTTGAACCGTACGAAAGACAATTCCGACGATCACACCGGAAAAAATTCTATAGCCCATGGTGACTTCACGCAGGGGGCCAAAAATAAACGATACCGCAATCAGTACCAAACTTGCGGTGACGAATGGTTGCAGTAATTTTTTCCAAAACGCCAACCAATATTCCGCACTGTTCAAACCCTGTTCCGCTAGATAATTAGCGTAAGAATAAAGGTTCTGCATCGATAACGCCTCGGCGTCCAACACCAGAATATTCAACAGCTGCGGCGACAAATTTGTTCGCCATGGGCGTAAAGTGAACTCATGCATTTGGGTGCCTTGAGGTAAAAAGCGCGTCTCACGCCCCTCCTCCTCCAGCCAATGGTCACCTTGGTAGATCGCCGTACGGGCAAAGCTTGACGCCTCAAGCTCACCATCATCTGCAAATTGATAGCGCGTGACACCGAACAGCTTGCCGTTCGGTAGCACCGCATTAAAGTGCATAAACTCATTACCTTCCCGATTCCAAAGGCCGTGGCGAGACTCTAATGCCCGCGTACCCCCCTGAGCAATCGCCCGTCGACTCTCAGCAATCTGATCGCTCAAAGGCGTCACATACTCACCAAGAAACAAGCCTAGGCCAATAAACAGCAACACCGGCTTCATTACCGCCCAGGTGATTTGAGCCACAGAAACACCAGCCGCCCGCATCACCACCAGCTCACTGGAATTGGCTAAAATACCAAGGCCAATCAAACAACCCACGAGCGAAGAGAACGGAATGTTGTCGTAAACACTGCTCGGCAGAGTTAAGGCGACATATATCAAAGCCTCGCTGAAACCGTAAGCGCCGTGTAATTCACCCAGCTCGGCGACTAATGCGGCAATAGCGTCCAACGAAACAATAACCAGCAGCACCATGGCCACAGAGCCAATAACAGATTTGGCAATATAGTGACTTAACTTACGCACGGGGCTTCCTTTTAGAGGTAATCGCCGAATGTTTAGAATTTCCAGCTAATAGTGACTGCGCCTCCGAACGCCGAGCTATAACCGCCCGTAAACGCAACCTGAGGCCTGGGAGCGCCAACAAGCCGAAGGCAATCGACAGAAATAGACCGTGTACAGCCCACAAATTCAGTACATGCCCGCCCGCCTCAACACTGCCCCGGGCGGCATTGAGTGACACCAGATAGACTATGTAGAGCAGGATCGCCGGGATCATCTGCACATAGCGTCCCTGTCGCGGGTTGGTTTTACTCAGCGGTACCGCAAGCAGAGCCACTACCAGTACCAACACAGGCAGAGAAGCGCGCCAATGCAGCGCCGCAATTTCCTTCGGTACGGTAGAGCCCCACAGCTGCACGGTGGGAATAGAGTCTGCTTTTAGCTGACGTTCGGAGCGACTGGGCTGATTCAACAGCAACTGCGAGTAACGCTCAAAAGACATGACTTGGTATTCCAAGTCACCTGGACGACCGCTGTATCGGTGTCCATTGTGCAAGCGTAAATAGCGCTGGCCGCTGTCATCCACAACCTGCTCCCCCCACTCGGCCAGTACCACCGATAGCTGAGGCTGCCCCGATGCATCACTGACATCCATTTCCGCCATGAAGACTTGATTCATGGTCTTTCGGTCATCACTGAAGCTTTTAATGTAGGTGACACTGCTGCCGCCCTGTGTCGCCATAAAACGAGTGGGGGTTAATAGATCAAATTCACTGCGGCTCTTCTGACTCAACAAGATAGTCTGTGCTCGCTCCATACCGAGCGGACTGATGAATAAACTCAGACCAGCGACCACCAGCGCGATAAGTAACGCTGGGAACAAGGTATAAATCACCAACTTCTTGTCGCTCATGCCACAAGCCGACATAACCGTCATTTCACTGTCCATGTATAAACGCCCATAGGCGAGTAAAATGGCAATAAACAACCCCAGCGGAAGAATTAGTTCCAGAAAGCCTGGCAGCCGAAAACCCATGACAGCAAACAAGATGTCTGGGGATAGCTGCCCAGATGCAGCCTGCGACAAATACTTAACAAAACGGCCACTCATGATAATGAGCAGTAGCACGCTGCTCACAGCAAACATACTGAGCAGCACCTCACGGGTAAGATAGCGAAACAATATCACGAAGAAAGGGATCCAATTCTATTCAGCTGAGACGCCATGGCCTCACTTACTAACAGGCCGTTATGCCTATTAAAAACACATAGGTAGAACAGTTCTATTCTGATCTGTCCAACCCATACCGCCGTTGCTGTTTATTCACACTTAAAGCGCAGGGGCTTGTCGAGTCGTATTGATCGACAGCGTTTCCAGTATTTTCAGGCTAATAACAATACTTTTCACCGTTAACGCCTAGCAACTTCCCGCCAGCCAAATCATACTACAGCCTAGACTTCATAAAGCCGATTATTATCCCGTAAAGCGCCCCGTTTGTCCTGCGGTAAACCGCAGGTAACATACAGGGCGCTTTAGATAGCCAAATCACTAGCCTTCAGTGGGCGCACCTAGATAAAGGAAACATCATGGATTTTCAGGCCAAGGTCAGCAACCTTCTCACCCAGCGCAGTGGTTGCGCCATTGTCCCCGTGTTCACCAAACACAAGATGTCCAATGCCGCCGCCGAGCTAAACAGCGCCAGCGATAAACTCATTGCCCGCCTTATCAAGCAAGGCGAACTGAATGACAGCCTCGCCAGCACCCTGCTGCTACCAACCGCACCAGCAGGCAAGGCCGAGCGAGTACTGCTGGCACACTTTGGCGACCAGAAAGGCCTAAGCGCACGTGATTACATCAAAGTAATCAATAAAATAGTTGCCACGGTCAAATCGAGCGCAACAAGTGATGTCAGCCTGTACCTTGAAGACGTTGTCGTCAGTGGACACGGCGAGGTTTGGAAAGCGCAGCAAGTTGCCAAGGCTTTCGCCAATGCTCACTACAGTTTCACACAAATGAAGAGCAAGGCAACCAAGGCCAGCCCGCTGAAAAAAGGACTCTACAACCTAACCGACAACAAGCTTAAAAAGTCCGTTACCGAAGCCTTACAACACGGTTGTGCTCTAGCCAGCGGCATGGCGCTGGCGCGCGACCTTGGCAATCTACCCGGCAATGTCTGCACTCCGCTCTACCTCAGCCAAGAAGCCCGTAAACTTGCCAAGAGCAACAGCAAGCTAAGCGCCAAAATTCTCGGTGAAAAACAAATGCGTGAGCTGAAGATGGGCTCACTCCTGTCGGTTGGCCACGGCAGCGATGAAGAGTCACAACTGATCATTCTCGAATACAAGGGCGGCAAGAAAACATCCCAACCAATCGTTCTGGTCGGTAAAGGCGTCACCTTTGATACCGGCGGTATTAGTCTCAAGCCTGGCGCCGGCATGGACGAAATGAAGTACGACATGTGCGGAGCCGCCAGTGTGCTCGGTACCCTCAAGGCTGTCGTAGAACTAGAGCTGCCCATCAACCTGGTTGTCGTCGTCGCCGCCGCTGAGAACATGCCCAGTGGCCGAGCCACCAAGCCTGGCGACATTGTTAAATCCATGTCAGGCCAGACAATTGAAGTGCTCAATACAGACGCAGAGGGTCGCTTAGTCCTATGTGATGCGCTTAGCTATGTCACTCGCTACAAACCCAAAGCGGTAGTTGATGTGGCCACCCTTACCGGCGCTTGCGTCATCGCTCTGGGCAGCCACGCCACAGGTCTTTACAGTAACGATGAAGACCTTGCCGCACAGCTGCTTAGCGCTGGCGAATACAGCCAAGACCGCGCTTGGCGTATGCCGCTATGGGACGAGTATCAATCTCAACTCGACAGTAATTTTGCCGACATTGCTAACATCGGCGGCCGCGAAGCGGGTTCTGTCACGGCGGCCTGTTTCCTCTCTCGCTTCGTTGACTACCCTTGGGCACACCTAGATATCGCGGGCACCGCTTGGCTCTCCGGCAGCGCTAAAGGTGCAACCGGTCGCCCTGTTGGCCTGCTTCTGGACTACCTGATCAAACAGGCATAACGCACAAATGAGGGCTGAGTCGCCAGAATAACGGGGCTACTCAGCCCTCGCCCCCATTTATAAAAACCTGCCATTCCCAAGTTCCTTGGCATGCAAGATGTTTGAAGTACTATGACCCGTATAGATTTTTATATATTGCCCGACACGTCCAGCGATCAACGTCTAACATTTACCTGTCGCTTAATCGACAAAGCGCAGAGATTGGATAACCACGTCTATGTGGCCTGTGATGATGCAGAGCAGGCACAAACACTGAGCCGTTTACTATGGTCGTTTCAACCACAAAGCTTTATCGCCCACGATTTACAGGATCAGCCACAAAGGCACGCCAAGGTCCTGCTCGGCTGGGATGATAGTTGTGGTGATCACCACCAAGTACTGGTTAACTTAAAGAAAACAATACCGACCTACTTCAGTCGCTTTGAGCGACTCACTGAAGTCGTCATCCAAGAAGAAAAGATATTAGAGCAAACCCGTGAGCACTATAGTTTTTACCGCGAGCGGGGCTACCCCATTAACAACCACGACATGCGCCGCTAGCAAGCGGCTCTGTTGCAACAGAACCACTAAGGCTAAATCGGTGACCATGGATACGGATCAAAATAACAGCGCCCGCGGCGAGACAAAAGCCGCCTTACTCGGTGAACTTGAATCGATTAAAGACTTGCTGTCCGAAGAAGAAATGGCCGACATCCCATTGCTCGATCACCCCGTTGAAACACCGGCCTTAGAAGACGACGCGTTTGCCGACATCCCACTGCTTGAAGAAATCGAATCGGGACAGCCCTTGACCACCACACTGTCCGCCGCACATCCTGTCGCCCAAACGTCCAGCGAGCCAGACCATACCGGCGAGCCGTTAGGCGCTGAGCCAGCTACCAATACGTCATTTGAAGAGCTGAGCGAATCGATAGATGCCACCCTAGCCAATATTGATATTGATATCGATCTAACCGATGAGGCACCAAGTTCTGAGGATCAAGCCTCGGTTGCAGAAGATGACGTCAACCCAAAAGATCTGCACAGAGAGTACGAAGCCGACGCTGCGGTTGACGACTTCACGCAGGAAGACGAGCTGCATACAGGCCTCATGCTCGGGGAAGAACCAACAACGTCCACCAAACAAGAAGCTGTAAATATCACCGACGATTTAGAAGAAAACCTGCTCGATGATGAATCTGTGAGTACAGCAGCGCGCCCCCCCAAAGAAGAAGAATTACAAAATGGCGAACAACCCATCACTGAAAACGCCGGCGCGCACAGCGAGCCAGAGAACACTAATAGCGAGGCAAGTCTCACTGACGCCTTGGAGATCAACGAAGAGGCATTGCCTCTGGGTGTACTTCCAGGTCAAAGAAACCTTTTTGACGATTCAAGCGTTAACAAGGTTTCACCAGAACAGACAATAAACCCGCAAAAAAATGCATCAAAACCGTCCAAGAAAAGCAGTGCGACGGCGAGTAAACCCCGAGTAAAAGTCGAGCAGGCAAAAGGTGAAAACCCCTTCTTGCCTAAACACATTCGTGAACGTTTACACACAACAAAATCCTTGATGGAAGTTATCAAGGAAGCCCCGCTGGATACCCAAGCGGTATACCACAACAAGTTCATCAGTGAGCACCCTGAAGCCCAAGCACTGGAGCGTACTAATCACAGCAGGGGCGAACAGCTGAGTGAGCACGACAAGTTGGACATCCTCATCAACGAGGTCATTGCCGAGTTCATGCCTAAAATTGAAGCTGAATTGCGTGTCCGCCTGACAAATCTAAGCCAGCAGGAATCCACCCCCATTGGCTCTCCTGATGAGCAACCGTCACCGGCAAACGAGCCTAACAACAACGACGTTAACTAGCCCTTCAAATAGCCTCATAGAAAACCCTGGAGATGACCGTGAGGTTTCACATCACCGCTGACAACCCAGAAATAAAGGGTACACCTACAACATACCGCTCATTACTAATCAATGTCGCTAGCGGGTCTTCAACCCCAACGCATCGGCGACACTGCCCAAGCAACGTACTTAAATTTTTGTCACTCCTGCGTCAAACGACTATACCATCCTCTATCACCAATATACTTTCTCTGTACACACCACCAAAGTCTGCTGCCGAGGCCGTTAGGCCATCGCCATATACGCGGGGAACCAATTGGCCAATAATCTACGAGCAGGCATTATCAAAGACCATCAACGGCAGCAAATTCATTTATGCGAGAGTCTTGAAAAAATCAGGAAACAATCAAAAAACACGGGATTGCGCCAGCAGGAAACTGACACAGCACTACACAATGGAAGGTCTATTAGTGGTTAAATGATGTTACTCAAGCGTTCAGAAATGACATTTTTAATACTGCTCACATCAAGGCCTGACAAACCATCAAGTTTTGATAAATTAATACAGTGCAGGTGCAAACAGGGGGTTTTGGCCTCCAGCTCGCGTAGATCCCCCTTAACCAACACAGGCAGCAGTGGATGATTATCTGGTCTCTGTTGATTAATGACCCGCAACCCGATCTGTAACGGTACCGCTCTGTAGCGCGTTTTACCGCTCTTGAAAGGGATCGTTAGATAGACGCCCTCTTTACCCACCACCTCTCCAGGGATAATATTTAGCCCTGTGGCCGTGATGGCGTCCTCGGGAATACTATTAAAGGTATCGTGATGACTATAAGGATTAGGCAAAATAACGAGTTTCCTATCTTCATCCTCAGGAAAGAAAATATTGTAATTGGTGTAAAGCTGTTCAACAGAGTCTGAATATATACACAGCTTATTTTCAAAACCCATCACATAATCAATTGCCAGTTGACGCTGGTTAAACGCATCCAGATCCCAAACAAGATCATTATTCCCCGCAGCCACACCCACAAACCTCTCCGACAACACTTAAATAAACCCACTGCCCATCCATATTGATGTGCAGCCCCGTGAAATATTGCACCCTTTCAATATGGGCACCATCCAAATAAGAACTGTTACTGGCGACTAAAATAATTCGACACTGTCATCACCGACAATCGCAGAACCTTCCGATAAAAGCAGCCCCTCTTGCGTGTTCGTTGCAGAAAGTTGAGAGTGCAGCTCCTCCACATCGTCTAAATTATTAATCGCATGATCCATAGACTTTGAAAGCTTATGAAAAGACTCGTCCACTTTTAGGCCATCAGCAAATACACTATTGGCCGCAGACACGCACTGGGCTGTCGTTTCTTCAAAAAACATTTCCTGCTCTTCGCTCAACGCTAACACCGGGATTTTCTCTTGAATCCTTTCAGCCATCACTTCGACAGTATTCACAATTGTCCGCATGACAACTTGGTAAGCGTTGTCAATTTCGGTCATGACATTTTTCACATCGACCGACAGTTTCTTCAACGCTTCCTTTTCTTCGAGCAGTTTGGTGTGCTCATCCAGCGCTTTAATACGTGCGTCAACACCCTGAATGAGCGCGAACGTATTGTCTTTAATGGCGCCGTAACGGCGTTCATCA
>Ga0105356_10004033_pt1 | contig 14256 bp, 10 predicted proteins | sample GOMGulsemesocosm_3_FD_83502 | JGI IMG/M metagenome (GOLD analysis project Ga0105356, IMG submission 83502) | Methane-oxidizing microbial communities from mesocosms in the Gulf of Mexico - GOM9D Gulf of Mexico | ecosystem: Environmental > Aquatic > Marine > Cold seeps | place: Gulf of Mexico...
CTTCGCTAATAAATCCTCCTTTCGCCAAGGCTGGCATTAATGAGTTGATTGCAAAGTTTTCAGACTCTGGTAAGATGTCTAATAAGTCTTTGTTCTGTAATGCAGGAGCTAGCATTTTATGATGCCAAGCCGCAGCTGTAAAATAGGGAAAATCAATAGATGAAGAAACTGCAATGTCAGAGTTTTTAGCACCGTAATCGGCAGGTGAAACTAAAATTACACCGTTTAAGTACATCCACTGTCTGCTTTGTAATTCGTGTGCTAAACCAGAAACTCTTGTGCCTCCATAACTTTCACCAATTAAATATTTAGGAGAAGACCAACGTTTGTTTCTTGTCACAAACGTATTTACCCATTCTGCTAAGTATTTTATGTCTGCATTCACTCCAAAAAAATCAGCTCTATTTACCTTCTTTCCTTTTCTTTTTACGGTTCTAGAGTACCCAGTGTTTACAGGGTTTACAAATACAATATCTGCAACATCTAACACAGAGTGTGGATTGCTATGATATCCATACGGTTGAATTGGATAGCCTTCGTCATCAATATTTAAAACATTTGGTCCTGTATATGCCAAATGCATCCAAACAGAGGCAGATCCAGGACCACCGTTAAAAGAAATTAATAAGGGTCTTTTAGTAGTACTTACGTTATTGGTTCTTTTATAGTAGGTGTAAAATAAGGTAGCTTTTGGAGCTCCTTCTTGGTCCCAAATAGGCTGGGTTCCAGCATAAGCGGTATAATTAATTTTTTTTCCTTTTATGGTTGTGGTGTGCGTGGTTACCACCGTAGTGTCTGTTGGTATTGTTCTTTTCTGAGCAAAGAGAAAAGAAGAAATACAAAATAAAGAGAGTAGTGTTAGTTTGGTTTTCATTGGGTTTCTTTTATATAAATGTAAAAATTTTATTTGAATGATACGCTAATTGCAGTTGCGGGTATAAAAAAACCTCCAAAAATTGGAGGTTTTTAATGATGTTTAAAGATACTTATATTTTTAAATCTTGAAAAAGTTCAACAAGTTTTTTATCCGATGGCCTTGGAGCATTAGTCGTTACGATATTCCCTTGAGGATCTAATAAGATAAATTTTGGAATTCCTTGAATTAGGTAATCCTGTACAAATTGAGACTTCCAGTCGCTGTCAGCAAATAATTGGATGCCACCAAGTTCTTTTTCTTTTACCATATCTTTCCATGCTTGATGGTCTTTTTTAGCATCAATGGAAATACTTAAGAACTCTATGTTTTTTCCATGGTATTTCTTTTCTACTTCTTTTAAGAAAGGAATTTGCCTTTTACAAGGTCCACACCAAGTAGCCCAAACATCAATGTACACGTATTTTCCTTTTAAATCATCTAAAGAAGTGGTTCCCCCTTTGTAATTTTCATAGTTTACAAATTTTGGAGATGCATTTCCTTTTGCTAATTTTTTTAATTCATTGTATTTTTTCTCTATTTCTGCATTGTTCTTTTCATTTGTTGAACCAGCTGCTTTGTATACTGAATAGAATTTTTCAATATCATCTGCATAGGTAATATTGTTTACAGAGGCATCATGAAGTAATGCATTTTTAATCGTTTGATTTTCTATTTTTGCACAAATTTTCAACATAGATAAACTCCCATATAAATCATCTTTGTCAGCAGCGTCTGTTGCTTTTTTTCTATAGTGGTTTGTTACTAACGATTTATAGGCAGAAGAAAATATAAAGTCTTCTTCGTTATCATATTGCACCGTATTTATTTCGCTTAAAAATTCTCCCGAAGGTTCAAAATCCTTCTTTTTTGCATAATGAGAATGGTAGGATTTGTAAAGAGAAAGTTTTCCCAAATAGGCATATTGAATATTTCTCTCTTCTTTGGTTTTGTATGCAGCATCAATTCCTGTTGCAGCGTTTAACAATTCTTTCTGAGCAGTTTTAATTCCTTGAAACGTTTTTTTATAGTCAGCTTCTTCTTGGGTATACACTTCTGTTCCTTTACCCATTAACTCTCTTTCCTTGTTTTTTTTGTCTACTAAATAAGAACTAACTTCAGATCCCTTACCAGAAATTTTTAAGGTTTTGTCGAAATCTTTTGAGTCGTAATTTATAATTACATTATCTCCAGTTTCTACATGCAATGGAGTTCCGTTTTTCGCTTGGTATAAAAAATACTGTCCAGCTACTTTTACAGTATCTATAAAAGAACCATCTTCATTAATTGTAATTGTATGTTTTTTAAAAGACCTATCTGTAGTTCCGTAAAGAGTCATTTCTTTAGTGTCTGCATTGGCAATATTTCCTGTAATAATTGCATAGTCTATTGGTGCTTCGTTTTTACACGAAACGATTGCGATACCCGCAGCTAATAACCATAATTTCTTCATGAGGTTGATTGTTTGAGATTTTTGATTGCTAAATGTAGTAAATCAAAACCGATTAGACCTTTTATTTTGTTAAAATCAACACGTTTTACGTCAATTTTGGAGATTAATTATCTAAAATCAAAAGGAAATAGTGAAAAACATAAACCCCATTAAACTAGTAGGTTGTGTGGGCTTTTGTGATGTTTTTTGAATTTTTATTGGCGGTGAATCTTTTATCTTGACGTTTTCCAACAACCCAAACAATTTGATTATCAGAACAGAGCAACCAGGTGTTCTCTTTAGCGGGTAAAGAAAACTTCTCATCCTTAAAAAACTTACTCAATTTCTTTTTTCCTTGCATTCCAGTAGGGTAAAAATAATCGCCTTCTTGCCATTTTCTTAATAATAAGGGGTATGTAAGTGTATCGGTGTCTAAAAAAATGGTGTTTTTATCCTGTTCTTGAATTTCAGAAACCTTTTCGAAGTTAAGGTGTATAGGAGCAACAATTGTTTTCGTGCTTTTCGTAATTATGATGCTTGAAAACTCTTTTTGAGAAGGGATTTTAGTAAGCAATAAAAAATTACGGTCCTTTATCAGACGATGTGATTTTGACAAAACTTGCTTTCCAGATTGGGCAGATACTAATTGTTCAATATCATTCCATTCTGTAAAGTTGTATGACTTTAAAAGTTCAAATAGATACGCCTTAGGATTGGAGAATTTGTGAATTTCAGAAATGTCAAATTTTGTAATTCCATTTTCATCGTAACTACGTACTGTCTTATTTACTTGAGCAATTGTGTTGTTAATTATCTGTTGACTTCCTTTTAAATGATCCGTTGTTTTTTGAAACGAATTTAATAAGGCTGGATTGAGCTCTTTTAAAATTGGAATGACTTGGTGCCTAATTTTATTTCGAACATATTTTGTAGTCGCATTACTTTGGTCTTCTCGCCAGACAATTGCATTCTCTTTTGCATATTGCTCAATCTCCTCTCTGGAAAATATTAATAAGGGTCTAAGAATCGTGTTGTTGATTGCAGGAATCCCAGTGAGCCCTTCTAGGCCTGTTCCTCTGCTAAGGTTAATTAAAAAAGTTTCTAAATTATCATCTGCATGATGTGCGGTTAGTACGTAATCAAATTGATGTTTTACAATTAATTCTTGAAACCAAGCATACCTTAATTCTCTTGCTGCAACTTGCGTGGAGGTTTTGTTTTTACTGGCGTATTCATTTGTGTTAAAGCTAGTCGTAAACGTTTCTAGCTGTAACGTTACGCCAATTTTTTTAACAAACGCCTCGTCTTTATCACTTTCTAATCCTCTTAAATTAAAATTACAATGGGCTAAAGAAGTTTCAAAATTTAATGTGTGAAACAGCTGAGTCAATACAACACTATCCAAACCACCAGAAATAGCAATCAGTAATTTTTTCTCTGTTAGAAAAGGAAATTGACTGGCAATATGTTGTTGTAATTTTTGGATCATTTTAACTGTAAAGCTACTTTATTATTTCGACTTACTCATAGCTTGATAAAAAACTTGTTGCACTTTTGGTCTAATATTTAAATTGTAAATATTTCGATGACTTCTATTTGGATACACCCTGTTTGATAAGAATATAAAAACCAATTCATGTGTCGGGTCGGCCCATACAAAAGTTCCTGTAAATCCAGAATGCCCAAAACTTTCTGGACTCACTTCTGGAGCAGGATATGCCTTGTTAATAGACAATTTGTTGTTGCCAATTAAAGGTTTGTCAAATCCTAATCCTCGGCGGTTATTATTTTTTGGATACTGGACTTTTGTAAATTCTTTTAAGGTGCTTTTAGAAATATATTGGGTGTAATTATAATAGCCATAATTGCAATACATCTGCAGTACTTTGGCCAAATCTAATGCGCTTGCAAATAGGCCTGCGTTGCCTGAAATACCTCCCATTAAAGCAGCGTTTTCATCATGAACCCAATTTTTGGTTAGGTCTTTTCTAAATAATGAATCGACCTCAGTTGGAACAATATGGTTCGTAAAATTTTTCTTTTTAGGTGTAAAGCCCAACGTTGTTGCCTCCAATGGTTTGTAAAAGTTGTTTTGTAGATAATCAGCATAATTTTCGGATGTGATATCTGAAATTATCTTCGGATATAGCAAAAAGCTAAGTCCGGAGTATTTGTACTTCTTTTTAAGAGACACCTTAGATCTATTTATCTGTCGATACATTTTGTTTGTAAAACGATTTTTGATAAAAATGCGGTCATAGGCTTGGTTAGAAAATCCATTTTTTGATTTCGACGTAGCAAAACGAGATTTAATGCGCTTGTCTTTTTTCAATACTTCACTTAAAAAAACGATGTACGGATGCAAACCCGCCTGATGTGCTAAAACTTCTCTAACCGTGATATGTTTTTTGTCTTTTCTTTTTTTCCAAGGTTTCCAATAGGTACTAAATGGAGCGTCTAAATCAATTTTACCCTCGTCATATAATTTCATAATTGCGGGTAATGGTCCTAGTATTTTGGTCACAGAAGCAATGTCATACACATCGTTAAGTTGTACTTTTTGTAGGCTGTCATAAGTGTGAAAACCATAGGCTTTGTGGAAAATTATTTTATGCTTTTTAGCAACTAAAATTTGGACTCCAGGGAAGGCTTGCTGCTGAATCGCATGGCTAATTATACGATCTACTTTTTGATGCATATATACAGAGTCCATTTGTACTTCAGATGGATTTGCATATTCAAGTTTTTGTGCAGGTAATGCCATGCAAAAAAGAATAAAAAATGCACTCAAAATAGAGCTATATGTTTTGGTGCTTCTCAATTAGTTTTGATGGTTTTTTAACCAAACCTGAATCATCTTTTTTAAAGATACCTCTGGTTTTGGTAATGGAATTGTTCTTCCAAATTGTTTGCTTCTATTAAATTTTGAATAGGCTATCTTATGTTTTTTCCAATCCTCAGGAAACATGGCTATAAACGAATTAAAAACATCTTGAATGGTGTATTTATCCTCTAAAGAAGCAACGGTCTGTTCAATTTTTTTATCTATATCTAATATCATAATTTAATTGGAATTTGTAAGCACATGTTTCATTGCTTTGGCTTTTAATAAACACTCTTCATATTCTTTTTCAGGAGTGGATTTTGATGTAATCGCACCGCCAACAGAAAAAGAAACATACTTTTTTTCTTCGTTATATAAGATACTCCTGATAACCACATTAAAATCAAAATCTCCAGTAGGAGAGAAATAGCCAACAGCACCAGAATATAGGCCTCGCTTAGTTTCTTCTTCTTCTTCAATTATTTTCATGGCCGAGTATTTAGGTGCTCCTGTCATGCTGCCCATAGGGAAGGTTTCTTTTATGATATCTACAGAATTTGTGCCTTTCTTGACTTCAGAAACAACTGTAGACACCAATTGATGTACCTGTCTAAATGAATATACTTGACATAATTCTTCAACTTTTACAGAGCCTTTTATAGCCGTTTTTGACAAGTCGTTTCTAACCAAATCAACAATCATGATGTTCTCAGATCGTTCTTTTTCATCTCTTGACAAGTCAAATGCAATTTGCGCATCGTCAACTTTGCTAATCAGTCTTTTAGCTGTTCCTTTTATGGGTTGAGAAACAATTTTTGTTCCTTCTCTTTTGATATATCTCTCTGGAGAGGCGGATAATAAATACTGATGCTCGCATTTTAAAAATGTGGCAAATGGCGGCTCAGAAATCGCGTTTAAATGATGATAGGCCTCTACCGGATTTAGAACAGCCTCTTCTGCGTAAAATTCTTGGCAAAAGCTGGCTTCGTAAATATCACCTCTATGAATGTGGTCTAATACCGAATTGACTTTTTTATAATATTCATCTTTATGAATACGTAGTTTTATTTTTAAATCGTGTGCTGCGGGTTTTGTGTCAGGCTCATTTATAATCGCACTAATATGCTCGAAATCATCATCGATTTCATCTTCAATCATTTTTAAATATGAGAATTCAACACTGTTGCCCTTAATGAAAACAATCCGCTGAGGTTGAAAAAAATACAAATCCGCAAAATCTAAACCATCAAAGTTCTTAGAGGATAAATTTTCAACGTCATTTTTTAAATCATAACTCAAATACCCAAAAAGATAGTCATTGGTTATTGCTTGGTATTCTTTTAGTTTCTCAAAAGCATTTGTATAGTCTGTTTTGATTGACGTAAATTCATCTACGGCCATAACAGCACTAAAGGAAGAATATTTTTGATTGTATTGATTTGAATCTAACCAAGAGATGGCATCAAATTGCTGAGCCCAAACCAGTAATTTTGATTTAAAACTGTCAATAGATGCAACAGTAAAGGTTTTTTGTGTTCTTTGCATAAAGCACAAAAATACAAATCTTATTGATGATATCTTAAAGATTATTTAGTGTATCGAAAAAAGTAAATGGAACAATTTAGAATAAAGAATTGTATTGTCTTTTAATAATTGTTTTAAGTTAGTTCAGCCCTTTTTTTAGGTTGTCAGTAGAAATTTTTCTGTATTCGAAAAAGGAATTGTTACTTTACACTTTTCAAAATTAATATTATGGTCTCACTAAGTACATTAGATTACACATTAATCATCTTATTTTTTTCAATTACATTGTTTATTGGGATATATGTTTCAAAGAAATCGGGAAAAAACTCAACAGAATTCTTTCTTTCAGGAAGAACAATGCCCTGGTGGTTATTGGGGTTGTCTATGGTAGCAACTACATTTTCTACAGACACACCCAATTTAGTTACTGATATTGTAAGAAAAGATGGTGTTTCAGGGAATTGGGTATGGTGGGCCTTTTTAATTACTGGATTACTTACCGTTTTTGTGTATGCAAAATTATGGCGTAAATCGAATGTAAATACAGATTTAGAATTTTATGAATTGCGTTATGGAGGAAAACCTGCCAAGTTTTTAAGGAAATTTAGAGCGTTGTATTTGGGAGTTATTTTTAACGTGATTACCATGTCTGCAGTAACGTTGGCAGCAATAAAAATTGGAGGTATTATGTTAGGGCTAGAACCTTGGCAAACAGTGCTAAGTGCCGGTTTAATTACAGTGATTTTTAGTGCGGTTGGAGGGTTTAAAGGAGTTGTTTATACCGATTTTATTTTATTTTTTGTAGCCATGGGAGGTGCAATTTGGGCAGCTGTATATCTGGTAAATTTACCAGAAGTAGGTGGGCTAGAAGCCTTGTTGACAAATGAAAATGTTGCTGATAAACTATCCATTTTGCCAGATTTTAACAATACAAAAGGCGTCATTACATTATTGATTATTCCATTAGCAGTACAATGGTGGAGTTCTTGGTATCCAGGGGCTGAACCAGGTGGTGGAGGATATATTGCGCAACGTATGTTAGCTGCAAAAGATGCAAACCACGCCATAGGGGCAACCTTCTTTTTTAATATTATGCATTATGCCTTACGTCCATGGCCGTGGATTATTGTTGCATTGGCATCCTTAGTGATTTTTCCAGATATTGCAAGTATTAGTGAAGCATTCCCAAATATTTCTCAAGATAAATTAGGGCATGATTTGGCCTATTCTGCAATGTTAACAAAATTACCAAGTGGATTATTAGGAATCGTTTTGGCTTCTTTAATCGCTGCCTATATGAGTACTATTTCAACCCAATTAAATTGGGGGTCCTCTTATATTGTTTTTGACTTTTATAAACAACATGTAAATCCTAAAGCATCTGAGAAAAAATTAGTAGCCGTTGGTCGATTTTCTACTGTGTTATTAATGGTATTAAGTGCTGGATTAGCTCTGCTGATGCAAAATGCAATGGAGGTTTTTGAAATGATGTTGTTATTTGGTGCTGGTACTGGACTTATCTTTATTTTGAGATGGTTTTGGTGGAGAATTAATTCTTGGACAGAAATTACGGCAATGTTTGCTTCAGGGATTTTATCAATTGTTATCAAAGCGACGCCATTTGGAGATTATCTTTTTGCTGCCGAAACGGGAGTTTTCCCAGAATGGGCAGAAATTCCGTTCGTAGTAGCAGTTGTTACTATAATATGGTTAACAGCAACTTTAATGACAAAACCTGAGTCTAAAGAAGTCCTAAATAGTTTTTATGAAAGAACGCAACCTGGCGGACCTGGATGGGCAAAAATTATTCAAGATGCTGATCAAGATGGGATTGAATTAGTACATGATAAAAACGAAGGGTGGAATGTTCCAGCGGGTATTCTTGCCATGTTGTTGGGATGTATTTTAATATATAGTTGCATGTTTACAACTGGTTATTGGATTTATGGAGAAACCACCTTGGCAATCAGTACAACTATTTCTGCAATTGTTTCTGGATACTTATTAATTAGAACTTGGGGAAAAATTAAAGCAACGGCTCTATAAAATGAGTACACGTGTTCAATCTATAGATGTATTAAGAGGCATAACAATTGTTGCCATGATTTTGGTAAACACTCCTGGATCTTGGGGGGCTGTGTATCCTCCTTTATTGCATGCCCAATGGCATGGGTATACACCTACAGATTTGATATTTCCTTTTTTCTTATTTATTGTGGGAACCTCTATAGCATTGGCATACAATGCTAAAACGCCCAATTTGGCAACCTATAAAAAAATAGGAATACGGAGTTTGAAGCTGATAGGTTTGGGGCTTTTTCTGAGCTTGTTTTTACCTTATTTCCCTTTCATGAAAGAGGTGTCTACAGCCAGATTTCCAGGTGTTTTACAGCGCATTGGAATTGTTTTCTTTTTCACCGCGATTGTAAGCATTAACTTTAATTGGAAAATACTTTTGGGCATTACTATAACTATTTTGTTTGGTTATTGGGCGTGGCTAGGCTTTATTCCTTTGCCAGATGGAACACTGCCAACTTTTGATAGAGCACCAAATAATTGGGCAAATTATATCGACGTGACTTTACTTAAAAATCATACATGGAAAACAGATTATGACCCAGAAGGGTTGTTAAGTACATTGCCATCAATTGCAACGGCACTAATAGGCGTGTTGATTGGAAAAGTTGTACTGTTTCAAAATAAGAGGAAAACGCTTGTCTTATTTTCTTTAGGGATATTGATGCTTTGTTTCGGATACCTTTGGAATCATTGGTTTCCTTTTAATAAAGCAATTTGGTCGAGTAGCTTTGTATTGGTAACAGCAGGATGGGCTACGGTGTTTTTAAGTGCATTGTATTATATTATTGATGTGAAGAAAAGAGCAATCGGAACTATTTTTAAATATGTTGGATCGAATGCAATTGTTATTTATTTTGCTTCGAGTTTTATAAGTAAAACATTTTATTTAATCAATATTGGAGAAACGACCATCCATGGTTGGTTGTATCAAACGTTTTTTACAAATATAATATCCATTGATAAACTGGCCTCGCTTTGTTATGCATTAGCAGTAGTAGGGTTTTACATGATTATTGGATATGTCCTTTACAAGAAAAGAATAGTTATAAAAGTATAGGCTTACCATTTGTGTCTTGAGCTATTAACAAAACAAAAAAGCAACTCCTTAGAGTTGCTTTTTATCGTTGTAAACTTGAAGTTTTATGCGTTTAATGGTTTGCCATCCCAAGCAGCTTTTGCGGCTTCTTTGATTGCTTCAGAATAGGTTGGGTGACCATGACAAATTCTAGCTAAATCTTCTGCAGATGCTCTGTATTCCATGGCAACAGCAGCTTCCATAATTAAATCAGCAGCACGTGCACCAACAATATGAACTCCTAAGATTTCATCAGTAATTTTGTCTGCCAATACTTTTACAAATCCATCAATATCTCCACTCGCTCTAGATCTACCTAAAGCACGCATAGAAAACTTTCCTGATTTATACGCAACACCATCAGCTTTTAATTGCTCTTCTGTTTTTCCAACAGCAGCAACTTCTGGCCAGGTATATACGACACCAGGAATTAAATTATAATCGATATGTGGTTTTTCTCCCGCTAAATATTCAGCGACAACAACGCCTTCTTCTTCTGCTTTATGCGCTAACATAGCCCCTTCTACAACATCACCAATTGCATAAATATTCGAAACATTCGTTTGTAAGTGTTCGTTGATTTTTACTTGATTTCTATCATTGAGTTCAACGCCAGCATTCTCTAAACCTAATCCTTCTGTATAGGGTTTACGTCCCACAGCAACCAAACAATAATCACCGGTAAATGCTACTTCTCTTCCTTTTTTATCTGTAGCTTTAACAACTACTTCATCACCATTTCTCTCCACAGCTGTTACACCATGGCTTGTAGCGAATTTAATTTTTTGTTTCTTTAAAACTTTTTGTAATTCTTTAGAAACATCAGCATCCATAGTAGGTGTGATTTTAGGAGCGTATTCTACAACGGTAACTTCTGCTCCTAATCTTTTATACACAGAACCAATTTCTAAACCAATAACACCACCACCAATAACAATTAAATGTTTTGGGATTTCTTTCAGTTTTAAAGCTTCTGTAGACGTAATTATTCTTTCTTTATCTACGCTAATGAAAGGAAGTGTAGATGGTTTTGAACCTGTAGCAATAATGATGTTTGTTCCTTCTATTATTTCATCAGAACCATCTTTTTTTGAAATCTTAACATGCGTTGTGTCGATAAAAGAACCCAATCCTTCAAAAACATCAATGTTATTTTTATCCATTAAATATTTAATCCCACCCGTAGTTGTTTCTACGATGTTTGCTTTACGAGCAACCATTTTTGAAAAGTCTACTTTAGGAGCTTCAATAGAAATTCCATGGGTGTCAAAATGGTTTACAGCATCATAATAATGATGAGAAGAATCTAATAATGCTTTTGATGGGATACATCCAACATTCGTACATGTACCTCCCAAAGTTGCGTATTTTTCTATGATAGCAACTTTTTTACCTAATTGAGAAGCTCTAATAGCGGCAATGTATCCTCCAGGACCAGAACCAATAACGATGATATCGTATTTCATTGTAATCAAATTTTGTTTTTACAAATAACAGACGCAAATTTACAATAATTGTAGATTTTAACTCCTATCGATAAAGAATTGTTTTAAGTTGTTTTTTTGTCGTTTTTTGTTGTTGTAAATTTCAACGAGTGTTAGAACGTTTTCAAATGAAAAAAGTATTGATTATAGGAGCTGTTTGGGTAGAGCCAACTTCTTCTGCTGCTGGAAGTAGAATGTTACAACTTATACGGTTGTTTTTAGAAGAAGCCTATACAGTCACTTTTGCGACAACCAGTCAAAAAACAACGAATGCTTTTGATTTAAAATCTATAGGAGTAGACGAAGTATCAATTGAGTTAAACTCAAGTTCTTTTGATGTCTTTGTAAAAGAATTAGATCCCTGCATTGTTGTCTTTGACCGATTTATGATTGAAGAGCAATTTGGTTGGAGAGTTGCGGATAATTGCCCAACTGCCATTCGAATTTTGGATACAGAAGATTTACATTCATTAAGAAATGTTAGGCAAAAAGCGATAAAAAAAGAAAAAGATTTTTTAATCAATGATTTGTTGAGTTCCGACATTGCAAAAAGAGAAATAGCCGCAATTTATCGATGTGATTTGTCGTTGATTATTTCAGTTTTTGAAATGGAGTTACTCCAAAATGTATTTAGAATAGATGGTGGCTTGTTGCATCACTTGCCTTTCTTATTGGAAAGAATTGATGCTGAAATTCAAGAAAATTGGAAATCGTATGAAGAACGAAGCCATTTTGTGACAATTGGTAATTTTTTGCACGCCCCAAATGTAGATGCTGTTTTACAGTTAAAAAAGCATATTTGGTCAGGAATTAGAAAGCAATTGCCAAATGTAGAAATGCATGTCTATGGAGCGTATCCAAGTCAGCAAATTATGGAATTGCATTCTGAGAAAGAAGGGTTTATAATCAAAGGATTTGCTGTTGACGCGAATGAGGTTGTCTCAAGTGCAAGAGTAGTAGTGGCGCCTATTCGTTTTGGAGCTGGAATAAAAGGGAAGTTAACAACGGCCATGCAATGCGGAACCCCAAGTGTTACTTCTACAATTGGAGCAGAAGGGATGCATGCAGATTTGCCGTGGAATGGCGTGGTATGCAATGATGTTAATGCATTTATTGAGAACGCTATTTGTGTGTATTCTAGTAAAAAAATATGGCAAGAATCACAGAGAAACGGCACTGAGATTATTAATCAATTGTACGATAAAGAAAAAATAGCCCCATCGTTTTTAGCTAGAATTGAAGTGTTAAAGCTAGATTTAAAGCAGCATAGAAATGAGAATTTTATAGGCAGTATGTTACAATATCAAACCCTAAGAAGTACCAAGTATATGAGTAAATGGATTGAAGAGAAGAATAAAAGTTAGTCTTCTTGCGGTTGGTAATTTATAGGCAACATATTTGCAAATGATTGAAACCCCCAGTAGCCTTCAGTAAGTACATTTAAAGGGTGTACAATTGCACCAGATGGGTCTAATATCGCATATTCAGAAAGCATCGTAATATGAGATACTTGTCCATTAAAGGGATGCTCTTTATCTCTAGAAGGGTAGTTTATATCTTCGGTGGCATTTAAATAAATTACCTTGAGGTAATCTGAAAAACGCAATAAAATAATATCTTTTGATTTCGCGAGCATGTTTCTATAAGGGACATTTATCATGTACAGTGAATCTTTGAATTTTGGTAATTTAATTTTTTGAAGAACAACAATAGCAGAGTCTAAAGCTGTTAATGGTTGCTGTATTTTTTTGTGAGAATCTACAAAATGGTGTTTTTTTATGATTTTTCTAGCGGTTTTTATTTTTTCTTCTGAAGGTCTTTCGTTGTTTATAAAACGTTTAAATTGAGTGACCACAAATCCTTCTTTTCTGAGCTTTTTAGAGCGCAAACTTCGTGCAAAATGCATAGTAGAGCCGTTGTAAGCTTTTAATCTGTTGCTTTTCCAACGTTGTTGTTTACGATCCGTTCCTTTTAAGTTTTCAAATTTTGTGTATCCCAAATATTCTAACTGGTCCTCTTTTAAAGAAAAGGTTACTAAATCATAGGTAATTAAATACCCAAGGCCCTTGTGTTTAATTTTTAATGGCTCTTTCGCAACTGCAGACAAGGTTGATGTTTTTTTATCATAGTCAAAATGCAACACTTTTGGATTTAAAATTTTGCATTTTGATGCAAGTGCTGTTTGCCCTAAAAAGAATTTTTTAAAAGTATATAAGTTATTTTTCCATTTTAAATTGTACGCTGTTTTTTTAAGAACAATTTCGTCAAGTACAATGTCCTCTAAGACGAGATGAATGTTTAAGAAATCAATTTTCGAATTCGTGTTTATTTTTATAAATGTTGTTTTATGACCAATATATGAGACCACCAGCTCATAATTTCCCTTTCTTACTTTTAGTGAAAAATTTCCATTTTTGTCTGAGACAGTCCCGAAAGTTGTATTGTTAAGGTAAATTGAGGCACCTTCTAAGGGACTGTTTTTTTCTCCTCTAATAGTTCCATTGACATAGGTTTGTGAGCAGACAGTAATTGTAATAAATAATAAAACAAAAGTTAAAAATCCGTTTTTCATAGCAAGTTTTTTATAAAAATAAGAATTTATAATTACAACTGATTTTTAGTGAAGTCGTGTGCTTTTAAGGATTCTTGCGCATTTCCATTGTAGGTCTCTTTTTTAAGTGATGATAGCAGTAAATTTGTGGGTAATTGCATGACTGAGAAATGGATGGAGCGCTGATTATAAACCGATTTTTAATCCTAAAAAAATACTTACTTTAATGTTTCTTTCGGTATTGTATGTGACGGTCAAATCATTCCGATCTATTACTTGATAAAGTATACTTGCTCTTAGTTTTTTAGATTCCGGATAATTCAGTTCAAAGTTGGCGATTAACCCCATGAATTTTCCTAAATCTCTTAAAATAA
>Ga0105356_10004037_pt1 | contig 14248 bp, 14 predicted proteins | sample GOMGulsemesocosm_3_FD_83502 | JGI IMG/M metagenome (GOLD analysis project Ga0105356, IMG submission 83502) | Methane-oxidizing microbial communities from mesocosms in the Gulf of Mexico - GOM9D Gulf of Mexico | ecosystem: Environmental > Aquatic > Marine > Cold seeps | place: Gulf of Mexico...
AAACTATTGTAAAATGGACTTAATGGCTTCGTGGTTCAGATAAGTGATTAAAAAACGATGAATTCGAACTTTTCGTCTTTTCGGTGCGCATAAAAGTCACTTTAGTAGAAAAAAAACGTAATTACGGGAGGTGTAAAGGCTGATTTTAGCTTCATGCTATCTATGATGAATATTCACATGGGAAGTCAAAATGAGTTGGTATGAAATTTACGGATATATTACTTATTTATTTGTTGGGTACGTCTTGCTCTATTTTGTTGCGCGAAAATACAGTAACAGAATCACTAATTCTAAAGTGAGTGAGGAGGAATTAGCTGATTTGTCTAGTATTAATATACGACCAGAGCAGATCGCAAATTGCAATGAACTTGTGAGCAATAGTTTCTTGAAGACGCTAACTTCAAGTGAAAATATTGAACAATGGGAGGTTGAGTTCTGTGCCTCATTTATGCGGGGGTTAAGACACGCAACTGATCCCAAAAGTAAAATACCAGCCGACAGGATTTTCTCCCACACCTTGTGTGTATTTAGGGGGAATTTCACACGAATGACAGAGTTGTATGCTAATAAAACATATTTTGGCAATGTAACGATAGATCAGAAGTTTATTTATAGTTGCTTAGACTTGGAGTTGATTGCTCTGCGCGACTTTTTTATGAGCATTGTTCATCGTAATGTTTATGTTGGAAGGGATGAAAAAGTTAATGTATTAGCGCTTGCTTGATTTTAGAGTAGTTGAAAGATATCGATTATCGAGGATGCTCATTTTAAATAGGGTGATGTGTGAATTTGTAACTAAAAATTAACTAATTGGCGTCATGTTGATCAGTTTTAGTCAATAGAATATGTACTGAGTAATTGAGGTGATGAAATGCAGTTGATAGTAGTCATTCTGAGATGAGGGTTTTAGGAGTGTGAAGTTGATAAATAATGAAATAAATCTTAAAGTAATCTCCCAAAGGTATGTTTACAAGATTATTGCTGTCACTTTATTGATGTTTTCTACACTATTTATTCTTTTAGTTGAAAAAGGTGATGATACACTTTTAATACAATATATTGATTTAGTAAATGAATCAGCCCTGAAGAATGGTGATCTGGAAGATTATAAAAACTTTCTCTCTAAAGATGAAGCCATAACTGCCGTCACAGTGCACAAACTAGATCATAGGAGCAATTCAAATACTACAGTAATTTCAGGCAATGTTTTTGTTAAATATTTCACCATTAAAGGACAACTATACCAATCTATTATCACTACCAAGAATAGTCCCACATTCAAATCTACTTTGTATCCTGTAGGGGTTTTAACCTTTATGATTATGTTCTTCGTGGCACGATTGACATTAAACAGAATGATTGACCCAATAAATAATGAAATGCTTATGATAAGTGGGGCTTTGCAATCCGCGCATTGCGTTCATTCCTCTACAGAGGTTAGGCCAAAAAGTAATATCAGAGAAATAGGGGTACTTCAAAAAGCAGTAAGTAGAGTTGTAAAAGAATTACAAGTTCAGCGTTCAAATTGGAATAATATTGCATTTAACGATAAGTTGACGAATGTTTACAACCGAGGTTTCCTCGAAAATTGGCTAAACGAATTTGAATTGCGCCCCGTTAGTGAATTTAGGCCAGTCAGTGTTATTTTTATTGACCTCGATAAATTCAAATCATTAAATGATACGTATGGCCATGCTTTTGGTGATGATGCTTTGGTAAAGTTTACTCAGGTTCTTAAAAACAACCTTAGAGATGGAGATATCCCTATTAGGTTTGGGGGGGATGAATTTGTGATAATTATTGAAGACTCTATTGATGAACTAAGGTTAAGCCAATTTAAAGAAAGTTTAACTGAGCGGTTGAACAATCCAGTGGTTTTGTCAGGCATAAGTATTGAGTTAAGTGCGAGTGTAGGGTACGCAACCTTTCCTAATGATGTGTCCGATATCCGGAAACTGATTGGAGAAGCAGATAAAAATATGTATCGTGATAAAGAAAGGGGGAGTAGCCAGACTGATAATATAACTCAATTGAAGAAAATAAAGAGCATATCCGCCTAAATTCAATTGAACCCTCAATATTCACATCATACCTCCCTATACCCAACTGCTTTATTATTGACCTATCTACTGTATTTATATCAGAACATTGGTGATATGGGTCTAAAAATTTGGACCCATATAGGAAGTCGCGGAAGTTGCAGGTAATGATACTCGCGTTCTTGTGTCTAAAACTGGTTTCGAAAGCACTTTCATTTTCGACTCAAAAAGTTCGATGTCTATATCACTATCTGGAATAGTCGAAGAGCTTCGGAGATACTCCAATATCTCATCGTTGGCACTCTCTCGTGAAGCGGTTATGTGTTTGGCGACTATGCTAATATTTTCAGCATAGAGATCTAATCTACTTTCTATATCCATAGTTTTTACTTGATTAGAGTCAATCCCTATTTCATTGTGGAGACGTTGGGTAGCATGACTTTTTCTATAATAGGAATAAGGCACTTCACTTAGTTTGTTAATGTCAGAAGGCAAGATGTCATGATTGAAAAAATTTGGAACCGTTGAATGTATGTCATTGCTGGTCACGATGTTATCGAATACTTTAGCCATTAGAGCTGAGTGCTCGATTATTTTATGATCGGAAATGCTTAAACTCCCGTTGTCTGATGAAGAGTAATATGATTTTGCCAGACGTAAAATTTGCCTCGTATCATGGGTGATGTCCTCCTTAATACGCATTTTGATCAGTCCGTCCACTAATTCATTAGCCAAACTTAATGGATGATCTTTGAATGATTTATGTATTGTAGATAAATCAGCAATTGTCTCGCTCAATATTGAGTCGGAATTACTAGCTTCATCCAGGAATGTCACATGATGACTCAGCGTTGAAGTATGAGCCAACTCGTGGTGGAGCATAAGATCTCGAATATCATCAAATGAAACATAAACACTATCCCCCCAGTATTGGTCGAAGTACTCATCCATTTGGTTAAGATTGAGTACCGTTAAGCAAACCCCCTCTTTGTACGCACTAATAGAAGCGTACTCATCAGTACATTGAGAGTGCGTTATATCGGAAATAAGCCCTTTGGAAGCTTTTTTCAACCAGTTATTTACTTCAGTTGGAAAAGTTGAAGTATCTAATTGATGTTTGTTGTTTAACATATCAGTGCTGACAACCATGGATATATTCCCATCTTCAAAAGGATGTTTGATGAGAGTAGGCATGATTCCTTTATATATATCATGTTTAGCAGCATTGTCTAGACTTCTGGAAACGCTTGAATCAAAGGTGAATTCAAACTGTGGACTTGAATAATGAGGTAGCCTTTTAATAGGAGCAATGTTCAAGCTGGCGGCAACGATTAAACCAGAAATGGCCAAGCTCATCGCTGTTGCATATGTCTTTTGTTTAGATAAAGTTATCCCGTGGTGTTCAGCAACTTCAGATGTCTTCTTTGTTAAGGCTAATAGCCTATCAAATGTGCTTTGGCTGTTCTCGTTCATAAGTCTCCCATACGCGATAATTCATTGTAAAAACCTTACAATAAATAAAATATCTTTATTAGACTATATCGCTAAATAAATGAACCCTATAGGGCGCAAAAGCAGATGTATCGCTAGATGTCTACTTTTTTGCATGCTTTTCTAATGATGTTACCTTGCATTTAGAATGTATAAATCTAGGTGACGAAAAAATGTTAATCGATCAGAAGCAAAGACATGAAGCGCTCGAAATTAAAAACAAGCTAATTAAAGCTCCAGCAGGTTCAGGTAAGACAGGATTAGTTGTGAATTATTACCTATTGGTTTTATCAAAAGTCGAATCTTTAAGTCAAGTTCAAGCTATGACGTTTACAAATAAGGCTGGCGCTGAGATGAGAGATCGTATCAGTCAGTCGTTAAGTCGTGTGAAGAGCGGCTTTATACCTTCGAATGATTATGAAAAAGAAAATTTTGAATTGGCTAAAGCTGCTTTGGCTAATAGCGATAAAAGAGGTTGGGGGTTAGATGTTAACCCATCGGCTTTGCAAATATGCACAATTGACAGTTTTTGTAAAAAAGTCCTTTCAGACCGAATGGTGCGTTCAGATGATACGTTAGTTTCTACAAATGTCAGTAATGATCCATATTCTATTTATAGGGTTGCGGCTAAAAACACGCTGGATATGCATTCAAATAAACAATATGGTCCTAGCATTTTGAAATTGATCGAGCATTTTGCCAATAAGGTAAATATGGTTGAAAAGCTTCTTGTTGATATGCTTGAAAAACGCAGCCGTTGGATACCAATTGTCTTTTCAAATAGAAACCAAAGTCGTGAAGAACTTGTAACACATCGAACAAAGTTTCTTAATGTGTTGTACAAAGAGCAATATGAGCGTGTGATCGGTCATCAGTATGAAATTAGAGATGTGTTTTGTGACTTAACCCCAGTAAGTCAATCATTGCTAGATTTTAATGATAAAGGTTTTTGTGGAGTCATGACATCGGATAGCGATAAGCTTAGGGCTATTGCTGGGGTTCTCTTAACAAAAAAAGGTCTAGCTAAGTCGAAATTTTCTAAGAAAGATGGTATTCCACAAGACTTTAGCACGGCAGAAAAAAAAGTTTTAACAGACAAGTTGAAGACATTGGCGGTTAATTTAGCTTTAGATCTTGTCGACTTGCAAGATCTTCCTGAACCAGAGTTTCAGGAAAGCGAATGGTTGTTGTTAGAAGCTATGTTTGAAGTGATGCCACTCTTGATGGCAAATCTCAGACTAGCATTTAAAGAATTCCGCGCCGTAGATTTTACTGAGATTTCATTGACCGCATTGAACGCATTAGACAGTGAAGGAGAGTCAGTGACAGACTCTGCAATATATAAAAGCCAAACGCTAAGACATATATTGATCGATGAGTTTCAAGATACCAATGATAGTCAAACATTGATGGTGAAGTTGCTTGTAGAGCATTGGCAACCTGGTGACGGAAAAAGCTTATTTCTGGTGGGGGATGCTATGCAATCGTTGTATGGTTTTCGTGATGCCAATGTGAATGGCTTTATAAAGGCGCAGAATGGTATTGGTGGAATTGATGTAACAACCTTGGATTTAAGTACTAATTTCCGGTCAGTAAGCGGAGTGGTCGAATGGGTTAACGATGTATTTAAACAATCTTTTCCACTGCAAGATAATTTATTGCTAGGAGCATGTAAGTACAATAGTTCTGTTTCAGTTAAACCAGGTTGTGATGAAAAACCGGTTGAAGTACGTGGTTTTGAGAATGATAAAAACGGAGTTGCAGAGGCAACATTTGTAGCTGAGCAAATTAAAATCATTCAGGATAAAGAACCAATGGCGTCAATTGCAGTATTAGGTAGAACAAGAAACGCGCTTACCCCTATATTATTAGTCCTAGAAAAAGAAAAAAAAGTAAATTATGAAAGTGTAGATCTAAAAAGAATAGACAAAGAGAAGTTGCCGAACTTAATTATTATGATGGCGCGTGTGCTTATTGATGAATTCGACCGTACGGCTTGGTATGAGCTTTTTATTAGTGGTTTTTGTGGGCTAACCTCTCAGCAAATCAATACTTATATGAGTAACGCTAACCTATCACCATTAGACGTAAATACCGATTTACTTGATGACCTAAATTTAGAACAATCTGAGAAGGAAGCGACATTACGTTTTATCAAAGAAATGCGGATAGTAACTGAGAACTTAGTATTTACAAATATGGAAGATGCACTCACACAGTTATGGTATGTACTAAATGGTTCATCTATGTGTGATAGTCATATAGACATTGAAAATGTTAAAATAGTTATTTCGATGTTTTCTGGCACTAAATTTAAAGATATAACAAGAGACTTTTTAGATCGTGAGTTGCAATATCTTTATGCGAAACCAGCTCTTCAAAATGATGTCATAACTGCGCCAGTGCAATTCATGACGATACACAAGGCTAAAGGTCTCGAATTTGATTATGTATTCATCGTGGCATGCCATAAACAGGGTAATCGAAGTAAAGCTGAGTTAGTCGTTTGGTCGAAAATTGAAAATGAAGATAACATAAGCGTTTTAGCATGCAGTGAAGAAGCCGGCATTAAAAGAGACGGGGCTAGTTATAGTAAGCATCTTATGTCACTTAAAGAAAAACGTGAGTTACAAGAGCTAATACGATTGGCATATGTCGCGATAACGCGTGCAATTAAAAAGTGTTTCTTAACCGGAGGGGTTAAGCTCGATAAAGATGATGTGTTATCACGACCAACCTCAGGTAGTTTATTTTCAACCATATTTGAAACGATTAAAAATCAGATTGAAATTGTTCAATGCAATACTGAATTGAAGGATGTTGAGTTTATTCGACCGCAAGTATCGTTGATTCATGCTCCGAGTAGATGTTCATTGCCAGAAGTTAATATTTTAGCCGCACATAAAGATAAAGAACAGTTGACCACTAATAAGAAACCTACATCATGGGTTGCTGGTGTGGCTCGTATCGAAGGTGTGGTTATACATTCGTTAATTGAAAGGATCAACAAAGACGGAGTGAATAACTGGAATGAAGCACGCGTGAAACAATGGTCACAGGTGATGATGTCAGCTTTTAAAGAGCTGGGTATGCCGAAACAAAATATTGTTTCCTCAGTATTGAATGTGAATAAACGTGTTAGTCAGTTGTTTCATTGTTCAACGTTTATGTATTTGGCTGGAGAGCATGAAGTTGATGATGTTGAATTCCCAGTAACGTTAAAGAAAGGTCCAAAACTACTTAATTTGCAAATAGATAAAGGATTTATTGATCAACAGGGCCGAGCGCATTTGGTTGATTGGAAAAGTGCAGTTTGTAAAAATAATGAAGAGGTATTTATGAAAATGCAAAGTGCTAGGCACCATGAGAAAATGAGGCAGTATGCAACTGCTTACGGCGAAGTAAGAGATGTGAGTGATGTGAACTCACAACTTTATCTAACAGATATTAATAAATTATCAAAGTGTGGGTAGATATATGCAAGAAGTTTTAGCGTTGGCCATTTCTGTATTAATGCTAACAGTTTTAGTTAGAGTGTGTACGTACAGTAAAGTGATGGTGTTTTTGGTGGGGCTTCCCATTTGTGTTTTGATTTTTGTGTTTTTAATTAGTTTATAGGTGGTTGTTATGAGCGATAAAAAAAATTTATTTAATAAGCATGAGTTTACAGTAATAGGCGAACTTGCAGATCAATATTCATTTTATAGATGTGTATTAGAAATTATTGAAACCCTAACAGGTAAGCCAGTAGTTAATGCAGATTATGGCACAACCCCTATTTGCTTTTTTGACAGTACAGGGGAAAATTTGGATATTAGCTTAGATAACGAAATATTTAGTCTAACACCAAAAGAAACTGGGATTATAGTGACTTATTATCTAGCCACGAAAAAAGGGTTTTCTGCGCTTGTTAGTCAAATTGATAAAGTAATTCCAGAAACGCTTTCAAAAAGGCTGTATGAAGAGTTCTTTGTCAAAGTGGATTGGAGAACATTCAAAATCAATAGCCTAACAACTGAACACATCGAGTCTTAAAACAAGTAAATATCGATATGTTCACTTAATTAAAGATCCCGAAAGGTGACTTGTGTTAACTTTCACTAAAATCAAAATGCAACATGTAAGTAATAATTGGATAATATTATGGTCGTAGAAAATAGTTTGTTCCTTAAAGATTTAATTAAAGTATTAAGAGCTAATTCTGGCTTTCGACATGTTATTAACGTGCGAGTTACGGAATTAGAAAAAGAGTTTACAGAAAGTATTAAATCAGAAAATGAGAATAACTTACTTTTTACTGATAAAGAGTCTATCACCCTAGCTGATGTTTTAGACAGAGTTAAGGAGGAGCTTAAAAATGACAGTGAGATTATTCTTATCAATGGTACCAATACAGCTGGTTTTTCACAAATTGAATACTGTCGAATAAATCTTGCTCATTTAGAAAAGCAATCTGCTGCCAAACTAATATTATCGTCTCGAGTCGAGATGTTAAATTCAAACGGATATTTTAGTGATGACGTACTTTAAAATACTGTTCCTAGGAATATTCGCCTTACCGGTTCATGCATCTATCGATATTTGCGATCAAAAGCTAGATATGGGTGCTATCAAAGGAGAAGTGATTTCTTGTCATGAGAATGTAAAGTTTGGTTATGACGCATCAAATAAAAGAGTCTCTTGGGCGTCCTATGCAGTTAATGGCATTAAGGTTGATGGGTTTGTAAGCAATACAGGTGTTTATTCTGAAGTGGATGGTGTTGCACTAGATGACCAAGTTTTATCACGTGATTATCTAGATAAAGGGTTTGACTTAGCTTACCTAGTTGCTCCCTACTCAATTAACGTAAGCCAGAACGTTAACATGCTAAATTCAATGAATAATCATTTTCCAATTAGTACTGAAGATTGGAGAGGCCGGTTTGCTGATGTACTTTGGGATATTAACCAGCAAGAAAAAAACTTAGCTATAAAAAAGGGTCCATATCAAGTTATTACTGGTTTGCACTATCCAACATCAGGGCCAGTGAAGCCGACTCACTTATTTAAAATATATATCCACCAAATGTACGATACAACGATGAGTCTATTTATACCTATTAACTCAAGCCTGACCAATGACATTTCACGCTATATAACGTCAATAGATTGTATTGAAAAAAAGACGAGTTTAAATTTACATGTAGGATTAAAGCGTAGCGTAGAGTCAGATATGGAAAACAAAAAAGCAAGGAATCTAGATATTTGGGCCGTTAAAGATGGCTTGATAAATGAGGACGTAACATGCGACTTATAATGTTTTTAGTCGTGTTCATGTTCGTCAATCATGCGTTTGCCAATAAGGTGGTTTTTAATCAATCTTTTGATGCTGATGAAGCTGTTGTTATATCTCCAGGGGTGATTAATATCATCACTACTTTTGGCGGAAAGACAGAGTTAGCTAAATTCAATTATTACATTGATGCCATTGACTACCGTGGAAGCGGTCGCAATAAGTGTGATGAAGGCAAATCGTTAATGGCATGTGAAAAGTTGAAATCGTTTATCAAGGATAAAAGAATTTCGTTTTTGATTACTGAGTTTGATGAGTTAAATAATGTATTCACAGGTCAATTATACGTAAACGAAAAAAGCATTAAAGACGAAATGATCAGGAATGGTTGGTATCGTTACGATTATAGAAAAGGGCGTAGCCTATACCTGTCGATATTACAAAAAGAAGCCAAGTGTAATGCGAGAGGTATTTGGAAGAAAAGATTTAGCCCGTTAACTGAGCAGGAGTGTAATTAGATGTATGACTATAAAGCCTTATTGGTAGCTTTTCTTTTTGTAAATCTAGATGGTTTCGAACTTAGGTTCGGAAAGCTAAAATTATCAGATGACTTGCTTCTTAAAGATATTATTCATGATGAAAATCAAATTAGGTTTAATGCTCGATTAATGAAAACAGCGTTAATGGCGATGAAAATCGAATATGATCCTAGTTTGATTAATTATCATGAAGTACTCAACACTTTGGATGAACAAGATGTCGAGGGTGCAAAAGAAGTTTTAAGCTTTCTGTTGGACTAATCCTTGTGAATGAAGTTGAAGTGCATTTACCAATTGTAGAAGAGGAGCCTTACGCCACTGAACCTCACGTTTTGAATTACCTAAACATGTTAGGTGGTGCAATAAAGCGTTTTAGAAAAAACTTACATAATAAAAGGTTCAGGTCTGCAGAGTTATTTGTTAAAGAAAAGCTACACCCCTATTTCTCTAAGCCTATCACTAGGAAAACCCTTTCTAATATTGAGATGGGTGATCATAAAGTTTCCATCGGGGTATATGCCGCTGTATTGCAGGAAATGGGTGTTTGGCCAAACATCATAGAAGCAATAATTTCTGATAAAACGGAGGATTACCGTTATGTCGCTATTGTTTTGGCTGAATTAAATAAGCAACAAGAAGTAAGGCGTAAAGAGCAGCTCAAAAAAATGAACATCACGTACTTCCAAGGGATAAATGATGAATAAGAACGATTATATTTCGGTAACAAGATGGTTGAATCCTGAGCAGAAGTTCGTTCATGTCGGGGTATTATTTAGAGATGATTCTTTGAATAAAGCAAACCCCATTGTAGGCTTTAAATATGACAGTGACTATTTGGCAAAGTACCCATCTCTGTTACCCGAATCTTTCGAAGATAACTTTAATGAGGGTACGATTATTGGAGATACGGACTATAACAGTCTAATACCGAGTTATTTTAAACAGTTTTTGCCTAGTGAAAAAAACAAATCTGTTTTTCGTGTTATTGATTCTGAATACTTAGAAAAAGACCAATTCCAACAAGTTCAACATATAACCAAATTTAAGAGTGCGCTTGGTGCAATTCAATTGGATTATGATAATGGCAATGACAACAAATTCAATGTATCAACAGACATGAGTGAAGCGATATCTTTATTAGAGCAGGTTTGCAAAGGTGATTATGCATCTGTGGATGAAAAGGGATTAAATGCACTTTACCATCCAAACTCAGATACGCATGCTGTCAGTAGCTTTATAGAGATAAATAAAAAGTTTTTCCACTGTACAATTAAGCCGGCTTCTGATGAAACGTCAGTGAATAAACAGCTCATGTATCGGCATATAATGAATGCTTGTGGTGTTGAATGTTCTATAACCATGAAGTTAGAAAAGAATAGTGAGTTTTATTTTGGTCAAACGACTGGCGAACAAGTAGTTGATTTCGAGAACAATAACCATTTAATGTATAATACTGTTCCTGTTTCTGCGCTAGTGTCCGATAGTAGAAAAACATCACATTACGAACCTGTCACTTACAAACTAATTAATGAAACGTTAAACGATGCGATTGATGTCAAAGATAATGCGCAATTACTAAAGCGTGCTTTGTTTGCTCATCTATTCAAGCAAAAAAACATGACAGTTCAGCATATTAAAATAAAAGACCTTGGAGAAGGACGTTGGAGATTATCTCCACAAGAAATTCTGGAACCAGTGTACGATGCCAACATTCCATTTAAGTTGCCTTTTTCAGCCACAGTGTCGGCTTATGATGATTTAGTTTTCGATGTTAGTTTTATCAACATGATGGTTACTAATTTTGAGTTAACTAAAAATGAAGTTCACGAAGTTCTAGGCCAAATGGAGAAGGTCTTAGATAATATCGTCATTCATGCATCGCAGTTTGATTTATCTATGGCGGATATTGAGAATGAAATTGCGGCAATAAATAAAAGCGAATTAAAAGATTATTTAAAAAAGTCTAAACCGGAAGAAAGTGTGATTGAAGATAAAGATAATGGGCCTTTGTTGTAATGATAAAAATCCTGAATATTCTTATTATTGTAAGTACGCTTTTTGTTATTAGTGCAGAGGCGAGCCAGTTAGAGCAAGAGGTTGCCAAGCTAAAGAAAAAAATGGATCAAAGGCAGAGTCTCGTTACATCTCTTAAAAAATCTTTACTTAATTTAAAGAGGCTTAAGGTGAATGCATTCGACCCTCCAGTCACCATACAAAAGGCTAGTGCTACTGCACTAGTATGTAAGATAGGTTGGTTCAGATGGGGTGGTAAAAAGCCTGATGTCGAATATAAGGACTGTTCATACAAGTACTCTCCAACGAAAAAAGAGGATGTTGACCGTTTAGCCGAATCCATTAAGTTGCACATGTTTGAAGGGTGGGAGATAGACCGTTCTGAGTTATTTAATCAGAATATAATTACTCCCAATAATATTATTAATATTGATAGATATCGTTATATTAGAAATGTAAGGAAGTAGGGAATGAAAGCAGAATTTTATCTTGTAGGTTGCTTGGGGGCCGCAATAATAGCATGTTGTTCAACGGTTTATTCAAACATGTTAATACCCGAAACCATTGACATATCCGTAGACAGGGCCCTGATTGAGTCAAATAAAAACCTTGTTGTCGCGTTTGAGCAATCAAAACCAAAAACACACCAAGAAAGACTGATGAAAAGCCAGAGAGTGTTTGAACACAGTGTTTATTTGGCTGATAAGTTTTATGGCGGTGATTTGATGGTTGAACCATTAGTGCGTTATAGCGATAAAGCATATAGTAACATTATGGCCAATGCTTATAATTCGATGTTTTACACTAAATTAGATGATTTGGACCGGTCCGACTTAGCCATCAAAACCTATACAGATATCAATGGTGAAAAAATATTCACTAATGATATGTCTAAGGTTACTGGAGCTGTGATCCAAGGGAAATATAATATTGATTTAGCTGCCGGTTCAATATTCACGCAAGTAATAGCTTCCGGTGGGATTAATTCTTCTTATCTATATATGGTTAATGATTTTGTTCCTCATCCAACTTGCCCCAACGGAGGGTTACCTGTTGTTGTGTTTGGTGAATTATATCCGAATGATTCCAGACCGTTTGGTGCAACAACTTCTCCTGAGGCATCAGGCTGGCGGGTTGGCTTTAAAGATGTGGAACCGATGAGTGAAATGGCTCTGCAGAACAGAATTATGCTGCAGACAGCTTGTCGTGTAGTAGAGCAGGAGACAGAAGTATTAAGTGATTAGTCTTATTCACAATCCTGGCATTTATATAGAAAGATATGTTGTTGTCAGGAAATGCTCTCGTAAGCCCACCTCATAAATGGGGATTCAATTCATTCGTAGGTTGTAATGTATCATTGGGGCATCCCATGCCCTTTCGATATATCGGTACCGAAACCCTATTAGATGTTTGCTTGTACCGCTACTTCATAATTTCCATCTTCCAATTTTGTACACCTTATTACTTTCCCAGTTACTTTGATTGGCGGTAACGGCAATCCATTAGTTTTAATATCAGCAGTGATGACTGTATTAATTCGTAAGGCGTCTTTTGAACAGAATGCAAAGCCCGTTTTACTGATGTCTTTACAGTCGCCTTGTATATCGATTTTTTTCTCTCCGTGAATAAACCCACTCATTGGATTGTGATTTTTCATCCTATGATTTGTTCGTTCCTCGTTCTGTAACATATCGAGTCCTTATAGTAAGCAATTCACAAATATTAGCATCGGTGATAATCGACACACCTGCGGATTTCTAATTAAATTATTGCTTATCTGAAGGAGTGGTTGTTGTAAACGCTGATAGCATTTTAGTAATTTTAAAATACTACTAAAGGCTATCAAAATGAATGTTTTATATCATCACCGTACTAGAGGAACTGGGGCCGAGGCTGTTCATATAACTGGAGTTTTTGATGCAATAGAAAAAATTGGCCACAAAGCAAAAATGCTTTCTTTTCCTGGGGCAGTAGCAGATCTTAAAAAAGACACATCACCATCTAAAGTTGTTTTAGGTGATAAGCTATCTTTGAATCCATTGAAATTTTTAGCTAATAACACTAAAAATCTGCCGGCGTTTGTTTTTGAGCTGTTTGAGATGGCATATAACGTAATTGCACTTCCGCGCCTAATAAAAGCAATTAAGTTACATAAATCGGATTTGGTTTATGAGCGTTACTCGCTTTATATGTTCGCTAGCATCATTGCGGCAAAAATAACAGGAGTTGATCTTGTAATTGAAGTGAACGATTCCGTGTTGGTTGAAAGAGTTAGGCCACTGAAGTTTAAAAGGCTTGCGACCTTTTTCGAAAAATGGATATTCTCAAACGTCGACGGAATAATCTTTATATCAACTTATTTTCAAAAACTAGCAGAAGCAAACTACCCAAACATTGCCCCATCTAAGGTCTGTCCAAATGCCGTAAACCTAGATCACTTTATTATCTCTGACATGGATAAATCAGCTAGCAAAGAAAAATTAGATTTGTCTGGGAAAACGGTCGTTGGGTATGTTGGTGCCTTTGTTGATTGGCATGGGATTGATTGGTTTGTTGAAGGCATTGTAGAACGGCTAAAGGATCATCCTGATTTAGTTTTGTTGTTAGTCGGTGATGGGGATAGTTACGGCTCTGTTGAACAATGCATTAGAGATGCTGACGTAGAAGATCAAGTCGTCTTGACTGGGCGAGTGCCTCATATACAAGTACCAGAATATTTGAAGGCAATGGATTTCGGTATCTTACCTGATTCTAATTATTACGGTAGCCCAATGAAGCTATTTGAATTCATGGCTATGAAAGTACCTATGGTAGCTCCGGACTTTTCACCAATAGCTGAAGTGGTGACAGATGGTGTAAATAGTTGGTTGTTTGAAGCAAATAATCATAGTGAC
>Ga0105356_10004043_pt1 | contig 14241 bp, 8 predicted proteins | sample GOMGulsemesocosm_3_FD_83502 | JGI IMG/M metagenome (GOLD analysis project Ga0105356, IMG submission 83502) | Methane-oxidizing microbial communities from mesocosms in the Gulf of Mexico - GOM9D Gulf of Mexico | ecosystem: Environmental > Aquatic > Marine > Cold seeps | place: Gulf of Mexico...
AACACTTTTTTATGTGCTTTTGTTAATTGTTGTTTCCTTATTTTTTTTATCTTACAAACCACTACAAACAACAAGTGGCTTTATAATAGGATGTGTCTGGATAATTCTTAATGGAACTATTTATAACACTACATTGGAACGAAATAAGCTAAGTGTTGTTAAGGGTAAGTTAGTTCAAATTGCAGAAACTAAAGCCAGTCATTCACATCTAGCGAACAAAAAATTAGCGCAAGAGTTATTAATTATTGGCGAAATTCTTACCATTCCGATCACAAAAAACTCTAAATCTGGCACTAGGTTTAATTTTAAAGTGAGTCATATAAATCATCAGTCAATTGTTTCACCTTTCAATATTCGATTAAGTTGGAGTAAGGGAGCAGAAAAATTAGCGCTAAAACAAGGGCAAGAATGGTTGTTAATCGTCAAAATAAAACCAGCTCATGGCTTTGCGAACCCTGGAGGTTTTAGCTATCAGACATGGTTGAGACAAAAAAACATTGTCGCTACCGGTTATGTTGTTGAAAAGAAAAAAAACAAAAAGCTAACACTTGGTAATAATCAAAACTTACTCTTAAAAAATAAGACAACATTACGACAAAGTCTCTTTAGCCAATTTGTTAATATCCTACCAGAACACCAATTGTCTGCGCTGCTCGTAGCATTAAGCTTTGGAGAGCGCAGTTTTATCAATGAAGACGTTTGGCAAACATTAAAGAATACAGGTACTCAACATTTAATTGCTATTTCAGGGCTGCATTTAGGCTTAGTTTCTAGCGGTAGTTTTGTCTTGTTGGTTTTTCTTATTGGCCTTTTACCATTAAGAAAATTAAAAAACGAACAATCGAAATCTTACTTATTACAATCAAATAGTCGATTAATCGCGATATGCTTTTGTTGTTCTCTCGCTGTTTTTTACGCTTATATGGCAGGGTTTTCTCAACCAACAGTGCGTGCTTTAGTGATGTTGTTACTGTACTGGGGAGCACGTTTAGCCGGGATAAAGTTAACTTTAATTCGCGGGTTACTGATCGCAATATTTATCATGATAATACTGAACCCACTGACGTTAGTGAGTAGCAGTTTTTGGTTATCTATTTATGCAGTTACTGTCATTTTTATCATTCTCTGGCGCTTTACTACCTTTCTATCTAATTCAAAAGGCATTGTTAAATCACTAAAGAGCTTGTGCTTAATGCAAATTGGTCTAACCGTTTTAATGCTACCTATTGCGGCGATGTTTAATTATCAAATCACTATGGGCAGTATTCTAGCCAATATTGTTGCTGTACCATATATGAGCTTTACTTGTATTCCTTTGTGTATTTTAGCTGTTTTATTCTTACCCATTAATGAACAAATATCGCTGTTCCTTTTGAAAATTGCCTTAAAAAGCTTGGAAGTTATTTGGCAATGGTTATTACTATTAGGTAGTCAAGAGTGGGCGTTACTTTCAGTCTCATCAAATCAAATATTTCTCTTGGCTTTAGTGATCCTTACAGTATTGCTTTATCTGCTGTTTACTAATGTGAAAATTAAAATATTTTTGGTTTTTTTTGCTAGTTTTTTGATCAGCGCGTTTCAATTTACTGATAAACCAAAAGGGTGGGTCGTCAATGTGATGGATGTTGGTCAAGGTTTAGCTGTTACTATAGAACGTAATGGGCACGTTATCTTATATGATACTGGTGCAAGTTATCCTAGCGGGTTTAATCTAGGTGATGCGGTATTATTACCGTATTTTAAACATAAGGGAGTCAAGGTTATTGATAAATTGATCCTCAGTCATAGTGATAATGACCATGCCGGTAATTTAACCAAATTAAGGCAATCGCTGAAAATAAAAGAAGTTTTAGCAAATGGCAGTGAATTAATGGCTGATAAACCCTGTTTACAAGGTGAAGATTTCTATTGGCAAGGTTTACGTTTTAGCATTTTATCGCCACTTGATACTAATAAAGCGAGCGAAAAATCCAAAGTACGAGAACGTTTTGGCAAAAATAATGATGATTCTTGTGTAATAAAGGTATCAGATGGAAAAAGGAGCGTTCTATTAACCGGTGATATTTCCAAGAGAGTAGAACGACAATTAGTCAACGAGCACAAACAAGGCAATATTAACCTTAATGCCGATGTTTTGGTGGCGCCTCATCATGGTTCAAAAACCTCATCAAGTTACGATTTTATCTCAACGGCGTCAGCTAAAAGTGTCATTTTTAGTACAGGTTATTTAAATCGCTGGCATATGCCTAATAAAAGTGTCATTGAACGTTATAAAACGGCCAACTATAGAATATATAATACGGCAGACGATGGCATGGTTGAAATTTCAATTCTAGATGAAAAGCTTAAAATAAGATCTTACCGTAAGGATTTGTGGGCTTTCTGGATGGCAAATTAAGGTCAAGTCAATTTTAGCATAAGAATAAACACAGAAAAGAATAAACACAGAAAAGAATAATTAAAATTTTTCCTCTGTAGTAAACAAACATATAACAGTTGGTTCACCGCGAAAATAAAGCTAAAATACCTAAGTAACTCATTTATCTATCTCATGCGAGACACAATGCATCAAACATCATCTGCAACAACACCTGCAGCAGAAGCGACAACTTGGCAAAATTTTCTTCGATTAATGTCCTTCGCTAAGCCTTATAAAATGGCTTTTGTTGTTGCGATAATTGGCATGTTGGGTTACGCAGGTATTGATTCTTATGTTATCTCTAAAATCAAACCGTTAATCGATGAAGGATTATCTGGAAAAAATTCAGACTTCATGAAATGGGCTCCCCTATTTGTTATTGTTGCTTTTGTTTTAAGAGGGATTTTTCACTTTTTAGGAAATTATTGCCTCGCTTGGGTCGGCAATCATGTTGTCGCCGATCTAAGGCAGAAAGCTTTTGAACATATAATGAATATGTCAGTAGCTTTTCATGACAAAGAGTCAACAGGTGGTTTAATTTCTAAGCTAACCTATGACAGCGAACAAGTATTGCAAGCAACGAGCAAGGCTTTAATTACTTTGGTACAGCAAGGGGCATTTGTCGTTGGATTGCTTATTGTCATGTTCTATCAGAGTTGGCAATTATCACTTATATTTTTGATTATTACGCCAGTTATTGCCGTGATAGTTTCAAGTGTTTCAAATCGTTTTAGAAAAATAAGTAAAAATATCCAAGATGCCATGGGGCAGGTAACCAGCGCCGCGGAGCAAGTATTCAACGGCCATAAGGTGGTGCTTACCTTTGGTGGTAAGACTCGAGAATTCGAACGATTTGCAAAAATAAACAAACTTAATCGTCAACAGCGGATGAAAATGGTCGCGACTAAAGCCTTTAGCGTGCCATTTATACAAGTCATAGCATCTTTGGCTTTAGCTGTAGTTTTATATGTCGCTAATTTAGATAGTATGAAAGAGAATTTAACACCCGGTAGTTTTACTGCGGTATTACTTAGTATGAGTGCGCTGCTAAGACCGTTAAAGTTGCTAACAACGGTAAACAGTGAGTTTCAAAAAGGTATGGCGGCTTGTTTGAGTATTTTTGAAGTATTAGATCAGCACACTGAAAACGATAAAGGGCGTTTGGTTTTAGATAACGCATCAGGGCAGCTTAGCTTTAAAAACGTTAGCTTTTCTTATCAAAATACTGAAAAACCAGCATTGAAGCATTTATCTTTTGAAGTTGAATCGGGCGAAACCATCGCATTTGTTGGTCGTTCAGGCAGTGGTAAGTCAACAGCGAGTTCCTTGCTTTTAAGGTTTTATGATGCCAGTGAGGGAGAAATCCAAATTGATGGCAATAATATAGAAGAATACCAATTAGCAAGTCTACGTCGCCAATTTGCCTACGTTTCTCAGCAAGTGGTGTTATTTAATGATACTTTAGCAAACAATATCGCTTATGGTAAACCTGATGCAAGCCGTGAAGAAATTATGGCAGCGGCAAAAAGTGCCCATGTTACTGAGTTCGTTGAAAATATGCCTGAGGGGTTTGATACGGTAATAGGTGAGAATGGTGCAATGCTTTCCGGTGGTCAAAGACAACGTATCGCCATAGCACGTGCTTTATTGTGTGATGCACCATTTTTGATTTTAGACGAAGCCACCAGTGCATTAGACTCTGAGTCGGAACGTCATATTCAAGATGCTTTAAAGGTTTTGCAGCAAAACAGAACTTGCATTGTTATTGCGCACCGATTATCAACCATCGAAAATGCGGATAAAATAATCGTGATGGAGCAGGGAGAGATAATTGAGCAAGGGCAACATAAAAAGTTGCTAGCCAAAGATGGACCCTATGCAAAATTACACAACTTTCAATTTAGCCAGTAACTGTTTGAGTTGGTTAATTCGTTTTAGTTATTTTAGTTATTTGGGTTGTTTAATAAGTTAGCTTGATAAATCTATGCGGGCAAAGAGATGAAAAACAATAATAAAATATGAGATTAATAGAAAAAGTTTGGTTTAAAAAGCATCCCGCTAAATATATTTTGGTGCCACTATTATTACCTATTACCTTTTTATTTTGGTTCTTTTCGTTAGTAAGGCGTGTACTTTATTCAATTGGGTTTAGCCAAACTTTTTCGGTAAGTAAACCCGTCATAGTGGTTGGTAATATTGGTATTGGCGGTAATGGTAAAACGCCAATAGTCATTTATTTGGTCGAACAATGCCGGCAATTAGGCTTAGCTCCAGGTGTTATAAGCAGAGGGTATGGCGGGAAAGCCCCCGATTACCCTTATATGCTTGATAATACAAGTACAGCCGTTGAAGCAGGAGATGAGCCTTTATTAATATATCAACGCTGTAATGTTCCAGTATCTGTAGGTCCCAACAGAGTTGCCAGTGCAGAATTATTAATAAATAAAGGCTGTAATATCATTATTGCCGACGATGGCTTGCAGCATTATCGATTAGCGCGAGAATTGGAATTAATTATTATTGATAATAAGAGACGTTTTGGTAACGGTTTATTATTACCTGCGGGACCACTAAGAGAAGGTAAATGGCGTTTAAAAACCGCTGATTTCGTTATTCTAAATGGTCAGAATAGTAATAAAAACACCGAGGATGATGAAGCGTTTAAATTGGGTTGTCCAAGCCTCTCTATGCTTTTAACGGCAATGAGTATATGTAATTTAAAAACAGGTAATAAAATACCTTTAAGTGAATTTATTAAAGAAAACAAAACAATTAATGCAATTGCGGGTATTGGCGATCCACAGCGCTTTTTTTCAACGTTAGAACAATATGATTTTGTCATTAATGCTCAACAAGGTTTTGTTGATCATCACGACTTTCAGGTCACAGATTTTAATGAATATAGCCAAACATTACCGCTACTAATGACAGAAAAAGATGCAGTAAAATGTCGAGGTTTTGCTGAACAGCATTGGTGGTATTTGCCTGTTGATGCACAGTTGGTAAAAAGTGAAGCTGAAGTTTTATTGACTAAAATAAAAGATATTTCGAATATATAACGTTATACAACATCAAGATGAAACAGTTATTAGGTGAATCTTAGTATAATTAAATAGCTACAGTTAAGTAGTAATACACAAGGGTAAAAAATTATGGCGTTCGATATTAAATTAATGGAAATTTTGGCATGTCCTGTTTGTAAGGGAAAATTGGATTACAATAAAGACTCACTAGAGCTTATTTGTAAATTTGATCGCCTTGCCTACCCTATAGAAAAAGACATTCCAGTATTACTCGAAAATGAAGCAAAAAGAATATCAACTGAAGATTAATTTTAAGGTTTAGAAAAGCGTACTTTAAATTTAGAAGCGCTTAATGAGAAAAGGTTAATTAATATGTCATTTGTAGTCGTTATCCCTGCACGATTTGAGTCTTCCAGACTTCCGGGGAAGGTTTTAGCTGATATTAACGGCAAACCTATGATCCAATGGGTTGTTGAAAAGGCTCTGCTAAGTGGTGCTGATAAAGTTATTGTTGCCACCGATAATGACGAGGTTGCCAAAGTCGTTACCACATTTGGTGGTGAAGTTTGCAAAACTCGCTCGGATCACCAATCTGGCACCGAGCGATTAGCTGAGGTAATGGATATTTATCAGTTTGCTGATGATGAAATTATTGTTAACGTGCAAGGCGATGAACCTTTTATACCGCCTGAAAATATTGCCCAAGTTGCAAAGAATTTAGCTACGCAGAATAATAATCGTCAACAAGCACGTATGGCAACGTTATCAATCAAAATTAATAGCGTTGAAGAAGCCTTTAATCCAAATGCAGTAAAAGTATTATGTGATAAAAATGGTTATGCGCTTTACTTTAGTCGAGCGACAATACCGTATGATCGTAATTGTTTTCTAAATAATAACAATATTGAGAAAATAGCTGACTTTTATTTGCGTCATGTTGGCATTTACGCGTACCGAGCGAGTTTTATCAAAGAGTATGTTCAATGGCCAGCGAGCGATTTGGAGCATATTGAGGCATTGGAACAATTAAGAGTATTATGGCATGGTGAAAAAATACATGTAGATGTAGCATGCACTGATGTTCCTGTTGAAGGTGTTGATACGCCTGAAGACTTAGAAAAAGCTCGGGCATATGCCTCATCTTTGTTAGCTTAAAAAAGAGATTCAATTAGCAGCATAGATTTGCTCAAATTATGCTGCTTACTTCGAATGTCGGGTATTTCTATTTCTGACTAATTAGATGTGAGAGCATTAGTCTCAAGTATATCTTTGGATTTTATTAACAAAAAAATACCGATAGATACCTCTATTAATTCAATCACAATAAAAGAAGCTTGCGTACTTGTTAAAGTGCCCAACATAGCTGAACCAACTAATCTAAAACAAATAAATGAAGTAATGGTCGTTGTAGCTATCAGTGCTGAGTATTGCCACTTTTTGCTAAAGTAAAATAGTAAGGCGATAGAAAGCCCTATACTTGTCATTAAACTACAATAAATCAAAATAAATGCTATTTTTCCATTATCGTCTATGGCACTTAGACCAATTCTTGCAAGTTTTTCGTCGAGATATAATAGGGCATTAAAGGCAGATGTTATGAAGTAACATGCCATTAAACTGATATAAACTTTGCCAAAAAAATCGATTTTCATTTTAGTAAAAGCTATAACGGTAAAAAGAGACTATCACATTAAGTGATAAGCTCTTTTATAATCAAGATATTTAATGTAACTAATTAATTTTTAGCTACAAACTGGTAAAATGGCAAGAGTTAGGTAAACGTTGCTAATACCTTCACACAACGATCAACACTTTCATGTTTGCCTTTTACACTCTTTAATATTTGCGGTTTCATTCCTTGATATTTAGTTACCAATTCGGCTAATTCTTTTTCACTTTTCACGCTACATTCAGCAGGAATTAGTCCCGAAAATGCACCCAACAAGCTTAAGTCACTACCGTTGTTTAGTTTAGGGATATGAGCAAGAATACGATCTTTATAAGGCGCTTCAAGCGTTTCTTGACCCGGTGGAAACAATCCCCAAATTATATAACGTAATGTTGAAAGTTTTAATTTTTCTGGGTTATTTAATACCACATCAAACCACTTGGCTTTGGTAGCAGCGTCAGGCCTAAGTACTTCTGCATAAATAGCACTTTTCACACCAGAATCACTATCATCTTGTAATTTTTCTTGCGTTAAACGTGTTTCATATTCACCTATTTGATAGTGGTTTAGCTTGGCAATTATACTCCAACGTTTATCCTGATCTATAGTCAAACCCTCAAAGGAGGCTTTTCCATCAAGTATTGCCGCTAATATTGCTAGGTTTGCTTTACTTTCTACAGAAGATACAAAACGAGCATACCAAAGTTTTTGAATGTCAGAGCCAGCTTGAGCTTTTAAAAGTAATTGATGAAATAAATCTTCAACTTTTTTGTGCTTTGCTGTGTAATCTTTAATACCTTGTTCTGTTGCACTATCGAGGTAGTTTAGAGACGAAGTTAAACTTCCTGCAATTTTACGAATGACGTTATAATCACTTTCAGCTGATATGTTCGCAATGGCAAAATCGACAAATTTTTCAGGCGATAATTTGGCATCTTTTACACTATCAGCAAGGCTTTGCCATAACATTAAACGCATAGTTGTATTGTCAATGGCATTAATATGTTGGTAAACTGCCGCTAAAGATTTCTCATCTAAATTAACTTTAACATAACCCCAATCGGCTTCATTTGGATAGACCAAATCGGGACAAGCTTTACCTATAGCATTGCTAACTTGAGTATTTTCTCCTTTATAAGTAACGGCAATAGCTTCGTTTAGAGCCATAACATTGTCTTGATAATGATATAAACCTACTTGAACTCGTTGCTCACGCAGCGTTGGGAACTTATCTGTTGCAGTTTGTTTAATGCTTAAATCAGAAATTTTTCCTGCCTGACATTGATAATTAACTTCAATGGTATTTAGTCCTGCGTTATATAACCAATCTTGCGTCCATTGCGTTAAATCTTTATTTGCCGCTTTGCCTAGTTCACCGATAAAATCGTCTAAGTCGGTATTTTTATAGGCGAATTTTTTCAGATAATTGCTTACACCGATACGGAAGTTCTCATGACCTAAATAATAGGGCAGCTGTTTCAGTACAGAAGCTCCTTTACCATAGGTAATACCGTCAAAGTTGGTCATCGCATCACCTGTTGTATTTACAGGTAATTCAATCGAATGAGTATTAACAGAATCATCGGTTCTATATGCCCACTGCTTGGTTCCCGAATAAAAAACATCCCAGTTATTTTTAAAGTCGCTCGCTTTTGATATCTGTAAGTTGGCCATATAAGTTGCAAAGCTTTCATTTAACCACAAGCCATTCCACCATTTCATGGTGACTAAATCACCAAACCACATATGTGCCATTTCATGGGCAATCGTGTTTGCTAAACCCATTTTAGAACGAGTCGATTTTTCACCTCGGCTAACATAAGCTTCATTAAAAGTAACTGCTGCAACATTTTCCATTGCACCTGAATTGAAATCAGGTGCCATTATCTGGTCGTACTTACCAAATGGGTAAGGAATATCAAAATACTCGTTAAAAAAGGCAAAGCTTTGTTTTGTTGGAGTAAACCAATCGTCTGTTTTTACGTATTTTGCTAAACTCTTACGAGCAAATAGTCGCAGTGGTATTTCGCCATGTTTGTCTTCATACATATCTTGCCAAACTACGTAATCTCCGGCATGTAAGGAGAATACATAGGAAGATATTTTGGCTGTTTCCGGAAAAAACCACTGATTAGTTTCGCCAATAGTTTTTATTTCAGACTCTCGCGCAGCTGATATAACTTGCCATTGACTTGGCGCAGTAACCGTTAAGGTATATTTTGCTTTTAAATCAGGTTGATCGAAATGAGGGAACATTCGGTTTGCATCATAGGGTTCAAAATCTGAGTATAAATAAACCTCTGAATTTTCTGGATCAACAAAACGATGTAAACCTGAACCGTCGGTAGCGTATGGGCGTGAAAAATCAATAGCTACGGTATTGTTACCGTCACTTAAAGACTCCGGTGCAATAGTAATAAACCACTTATCATAGCTAAATTTGGCGCTTTCACCATTTACAGTAATTGATGAGATTTCACCTTGCTCAAAATCTATCGTTAATGGGTCTTTGTTGCCTTTAACTAATTCGAAAGAAAGTTCGTTTGTACCAAAGAAATGCTCACTTTTACTATCCAGTGTCATCGCCAAATTATAAGAAACTTGGCTAATTTGTTGTGCTCGCATTTGAGCATATGAACCAGATAAGGATTCGCTTGCAACGCGTTTAATAGCGCCTGCTGTAGTACTTTCTAATACATTGTTCTTGGTGTTTTTTTGTACACTAGCGTTGTCATCACTGCAACCAGCTAGCGTAAGGCTGGTTGTTAGTAGCATAGTTTGAAGTAGCAAATTTAGTGGAGATTTTGTAACTTTCATTTCACCCTCAGTTGAATATTATATCAAAAAATTGTTAACAACACTTTATACCATGTATTGATTGTTGTTGATTTCCGTTTAACTGAAATATTGGGTGATTTACCGCATGCCAATTAAATAAAGTGCTGAAAGAGAGATTATTAGTGTGTAGGATAAAGTTATATAAATAGTCTATGTTTCTAGACTAGTATTAAACTAAGATCTAAAAGAGTTTTTTACCCCAATTTTTACCACGTTAGATTTTTGTTGAACAATTTTCATAAAGAAGGCTGTAGGTTGTTATATTGAGAATATTTATTTTACTTGTTTGCTGCTTGTTTAATGCTTTTGTTTTAGCAAATGCTAAACCAAAAGTATTGTGGCTAAGTGATAGTCAACTTGATATTGACAACTTAGGTAGCGCAGCACCCGCTTCAATTTCGTCAGATACAATTAATCTATTAATAGATGAAATGGATAATTATCAAATAGACTTGAAGTTAGCTACTATTCCTAGAATTAACGCATTATTAAAAAAAGATCTTAGTCTTTGTATGGTTAACAGGATAAAAACCAAAGCAAGACAAGAATATAGTTATTTTAGCCTCCCTTTAAATCTATATCTTGGTTTACGTTTATATTATGTTGAAGCAGAAAACAATATATCTGCTGATTTATTAAACGATGATGGAGAATTGACCTCACTATCCATGCTATTTGAACAATACCCGAAGAATGTTTTAGGCAGAATCAAAGGGCGCTCTTATGGTGAAAGTTTAGATGCAAAATTAGCGGTAATTGACGCTGATAATTTGTATATACGTTCGGGATCAAATCAATATAGAGCAATCGTAGAGATGCTTTTGAAAAAGCGAATCGATTATATTATTGATTATCCCGTTGAAGTAAATTCGATGCTCAAATCAATGAAGAGTTCAATTAAGCTAAGGTCGGTTGGTATAGCTGGCAGTGATAAGTATATTTTAGGTCGGCTGGCTTGCGGTAAAACCAAGAGTAGCCAGAAGTTAATCTCTGAAATAAACATTTCACTACTAGAACTCTATAAATCTAATCATTTATATGATGCTCATGCTCGGTATATTGATAAAACGGACATGGCGCAATTTGATCGATATTATAAGGACGTATTTATAAACGCGAAAATTAAAAGTCAAAAATAAAGTAAAATGGCCAGCTAGGTTAATCGAGGTGAACTAAACCATAACAATAACTGTCATGCCACATGCCATTAAGATAAAAATCAGATAATAGGCAACCTTCACGTTGCAAACCTAACTTCTCCATAACCCTCCAACTACCTATGTTTGTGGTAGTGCAATTTGCGACAACTTTACGTACATTTACCTGCTTTAATAAAAAAGATAATAACGCCTTGCCTGCTTCGGTAACATACCCTTGGCCATTGAATTTTTGAATCACTAAATAACCTATTTCAGTACGCTCGTCTTCAATACTTTGAAATTTAAAGCCTATACTGCCAATAAATTCATTGGTAAATTTATCACGCATAATGAGAGTTACCCAATGACCGGTCTCTTTATTGAAAGGCTTAATTCGGTCGATGAATTTTTCTCTAACTTCTGCTTCAGACAACACAGGACCTATATTGGCCATTAGTTTTTCATCGGACTGTAATAAATTAAACTCAGGCCAGTCATGTTCTGTCATTAGGTTCATTGCCAATCTTTGGCTTGTTATTTGTAAATTAGTAGAGGTAATTTGTGATAAATTCATTTTGTCGTTACGTTCCCTTTAATGGTTAGCCTATCAATTTTATTAGTTTCATACTTAATAAATTTCATTATCCATATTCTTTGCACATTTGGAATCTATACTTACTAATACTTGGTTTAAATAGTGATTTGCAGTTAATAAAGGTGTTGTTTATGTTTAAGAAGTTAATCAATTTTTTTGCATGGTTAAGTTTGTCTATTTTAATTAGTGCTTGTGGAGGCTCAGGTAGTTCTTCTAATTCAAGTACAGAATCTACGCCAATAGTTATTACCAATAGCGAACCAACAGGAGAGCTAATAATCAGTGGCATAACTCGAGTTGAAGAGACTTTAACTTTAACTCATACCCTAGCAGACAGTAACGGCTTGGGTACAATTAGTTATCAATGGCAACGTACTCTTAATGGCAAAAGTTCAAATATTAGCGGACAAACATCAACAACTTATACATTAACAATTGAAGATATCGACCACACGATTTCAGCCACAGCCAGTTATATCGATGGTAATAATTTCGCAGAAAGTGTGCAAAGTATTGAAAGTTCACTTGTTATTGCTGTTGTCCAACAAAGTATAGTTAAACCTAATATTTTGTTAATTATTGCCGACGATCAAGGTGTGGACGCATCCGCACAATATAATTTTTCACAAGACGTACCTAATACACCAACTATTGATCAATTAGCATCTCAAGGTATTATCTTTGATAACGCTTGGGCAACTCCAGCATGTACTACAACAAGAGGGACTTTGATCACAGGACAACATGGCATAAACAGTGGTATTAGTTATGTTCCAGCGGTCATGGACAGTAATACTCAAACGTTGCAACGCTATTTAAAGTCTTTACCTACCAGTGCTGATTATCAAACGGCAGTTATTGGCAAGTGGCATTTAGGTGGAAGCAATCCTGAATTGTCACATCCAACCGATAGTGGTGTTGATTATTATGCTGGCACGATAAAAGGCACATTAGATGACTATTATAATTGGGACTTAACCCTTGATGGTCAAAGCACAACAAGTATTGAATATCACACCAGTAAAGTTACAGACTTAGCTATAGACTGGTTAGACATTCAAAATCAAGCAGATAAACCTTGGTTTTTATGGCTTGCCTATGTTGCACCCCATTCACCGTTTCATTTACCACCAAGTGATCTTCATGACCGAGATCATCTAACGGGCACAGAAAGCGATATTGATGCTAACAAACGTGAGTATTATTTAGCGGCAATTGAAGCTATGGATAGTGAGATAGGGCGTTTACTTGAGGCAATGCCTGTTGAGGAACGAGAAAATACTTTAATTATTTATATTGGTGATAACGGCACACCTTCTGCCGTTATTGATGCCAGTGTATATGAGCGCTCTCACAGTAAAGGTTCGTTATATGAAGGCGGCATTCGTGTTCCTATGGTGGTTTCTGGTAAAGGCGTTACTCGAATGGATAGCCACGAAACAGCTTTAGTAAATACCAGCGATTTTTACGCAACGATTAGTAACTTTACCGGTAGTTCTATAACGCAATTAAATGACAGTTACAGCTTTTTAAATTTGTTAAGCGAAGAAACAAGTGGTCTTAGACAATACAATTATTCCGAGTTTGAAAGCTCAGATGTTACTGGTTGGACGGTGCGTGATCAGAATCATAAATTAATTGAATATGCAGATGGCTCACAAGAATTATTTCAAGTAAACGAAGATCTAGGTGAAAACATAAACTTGCTAGAAAGTACGGATGATTATAATTTACTCATTAATGAATTGTCCCAGCAAGCGGCACTCATTCGTCATGAAGGTTCAGACTCGCCCATTGATATAACTAATGCAACTTTTGTAAACCGCAGTGCAAATTGTGCTGATTATATCGAAGCTTATCAATCGACAGTTCTAGATGTGAATAATAGCCAAATCTTTAATGGTGATTTAACTATTTCAACGACAAATAATAAATGTATCTTCCAAACGAATAACATTCCCAATCATGACTTTAATGACGGGGCACAATCATTTCCTAATAATGTTAGTGCACAAAATAATAGTTTTGAAATTACTGCCACCCCCAACTTTGCCGCAAATAATACCGAAATAAGCTTAAATACAGATAATGCCATTTTATTAAATGGCGTCAAAGTTGATTTATTAGCGGCGGCTTGTTTTGGTGTTGGTGATGGTAAGGTAGGCTGTAATAACAATGACCAAGCTTGGCGTTATGATCCTATGTTCGCTGCTAATGGCTTTAGAGTTGATACTCACAATGCGCATTCACAACCAGACGGCAGTTATCATTACCATGGCACGCCTAATGCTCTGTATGTTGCTGAAAATAATGGGAGTGAGTCACCCGTGGTAGGTTTTGCCGCCGACGGTTTTCCAATTTACGGACCATTTTTTAATGATGGCGATTCAATTAGACAGGCATTTTCGAGTTATCAGTTAAAAAGTGGTGGTCGACCCACAGGAAATGATGATCCCGGTGGTGTTTATGATGGTACTTATAGAGATGATTACCAGTTTGTTGATGGTTATGGTGATTTAGATGAATGTAATGGTATGACAGTCAATGGCGTTTATGGT
>Ga0105356_10004048_pt1 | contig 14228 bp, 8 predicted proteins | sample GOMGulsemesocosm_3_FD_83502 | JGI IMG/M metagenome (GOLD analysis project Ga0105356, IMG submission 83502) | Methane-oxidizing microbial communities from mesocosms in the Gulf of Mexico - GOM9D Gulf of Mexico | ecosystem: Environmental > Aquatic > Marine > Cold seeps | place: Gulf of Mexico...
CAAAAAAAAGCTTTATTAGAAAAACATCAGCTAGGATTGAAGCTACAGTTCGATAAAAATGTTCAAGTTTTTCAACAACAGTTGCAAGATTTTCAGCAATTAAATCATGTTATAGAACAACAATTACAACCCCTTAAGCTATCTATTCCCGCTTTAGATCAACTTGACCAATGGATATTGAAACAGCAGAAAAATAGCACTCAGTGGCAAAGTGTTACCAGCTCTCAAACAGGCTACCAGCAAGAGCTGCAATCATTAGAGCTGCAGCGGGTACATTATGATCTGCAAATAAAAAATCTTAATGAACAGTTGCTAGATTTGGATGAAAAATCACAATCAAGTCAAAAAAATCTGATGGATAAAAAAGGCTTACGTTTTAATTTATTGCCTGAAGCGGATCTGACTATTGTACGTAGACAGCTAGAGCAGTCCTTAGAGGATGCAGAAACTAGACTGCAAAAAAGCCAAGGGCAGCTCACCGCAAACCTGCAACAACAGCAGAACATATTAGGTCAGTTAAGCAGTGTGCAAGACCATATTCATCAATTGGCACAAGAGTATGAAAGTCTACAAAATCAATGGCTACAAGCCTTAGCGCTTAGTCCATTTAGCGATGAGCAAGCTTATTTAGCCGCCTTGATCTCTGTCGAAGATAAGCAAGCATTGTTAGTTTTGCAGCAAACGATCCAGCATGGAATTGTTAAGCAGCAAGGATTATTAGATCAAGCGATTTTAACGTATGAAGAAATTACTGCAGATACTCAATTTCAGCCGAGTGAGAGCTGGACAGTATTCAGCCTAACTCAACAATCAGATGAGATAGGAAGTGCCATTAAAGCTATTTCTTCTCAACAAGGTGAAATACATCATAGCTTGCAAAGTGATGCCGATAAAAGAAAAAGGCAAGAGGGCTTATTGCTGAAAATTCAACAAGCCAAGGTTAGTTATGATGACATCGCTTATTTACACAGCCTGATTGGTTCGCAAAAAGGGGATAAATTTCGCCGATTTGCTCAAGGTTTAACATTGGACCATCTTGTGTACCTTGCAAATATGCAATTAAATCGATTACACGGGCGTTATCTTTTACAGAGAAAAGAATCGGAAGCCTTGGAACTGCAAGTATTAGATACGTGGCAGGGGGATGAAGTGCGAGATACTAAAACCTTATCCGGAGGGGAAGGCTTTCTTGTTAGTCTGGCGCTGGCGCTGGCGTTATCAGATTTAGTCAGTCACAAAACTCAAATCGAATCGTTATTCCTAGATGAAGGATTTGGCACTCTAGATAGCGCTACCCTAGATATGGCCTTGGATGCATTAGATAGTTTGAATGCTTCAGGAAAAATGATTGGTATCATCAGTCACGTGGAAGCTATGAAAGAGAGAATTCCTGTTCAAATTCAAGTGACAAAAATGAATGGCTTAGGGAATAGTAAGTTAGAATCGCAGTATGCTTTTGTTAGCCCAAGTAGCGTTACTAAAAAGTAGAACTAAATTTAGAGCAACAACGGGGATCAAAAGTAATAACGCAAGCTCGCATATAAGCTTAATGGGTAGCTGCCAAATTCAGAGGCTAGGTTAATTTCCCCAGCAGAATTTATTTCTGGGTTATTGCCTATGCTCATTTGGCTGCCGAAGTCTGAATATAAGTTATCACTCCAACTGACCTCAGCAGTTAATGAGATAAATGCAGATTGATCATCTAGGTTGAAAAAGCTACTGGCACTGACTGAAATTAAAGGGCTAACCACCCAACTGATCGCAGGAATTAAATAGTTTTGGCCCAATAAATAAACCCCGCCACGTTCATAAGGCTGTCGCTGTAAAATATCGACATAATCACTAGAGTCTTGAGAACCTGCACCATTGTAGTGGTATTCCATCATCACTATAACATTATCATCTAGGGCAAAATCTGAACCGACAGAGTGACGCCAATAGCTGCTTATATCATCAGCGTTATTATTCATATAGGCTGTTTCTAACCAGAAACCAAAATCCCCGAGTGCGCGTTCAATCCCGCCCCCCGCTAGCCAAGCGTTATCGAGCTGTATATACATGGCTTCTAGATCATTTCCCTCTAACGAGGTTTTACCACGGAAAAAGGCCGCAGAGTTTTCTTTCTTAGCATCTTCACCAATAATTAAACCTGAGTCTAAAATTGTAAAACCATCGAGATCGACTTGATAGCGAATCGCATCGATACCGACGCGATATTCTTGGTTTAGCGTTTGCAAAACAAAAGGCAGAAAAATATCGGTTGGATTGATAAAGCGTGCTGAACCAAAAGAGATAACTTGGCGACCAATGGTTAAGTCACCGTTTTCAGTGGCCAATTGATAGTTAAAGCGATCAAGGTTTTGTAAAACAACAATATGATCTCCATGCTCAGATAGTACAGGATCGAGGTCTTTATAACGAAAGCGATTACTGCCGGTATTCAGTGTTGAACCTATGCCAGAAGCATTGTTCTCATTGGGGCTGCTGTCATTGATATTGTTGGAATAATATAACGGCTGAGCTTCATAATGGATTTCAAAATAACCACTGTCTTCGCTCAAGTATGAGCCCATTAAGCGCAACGAATTTTGTGATTGAAAAGTACTATCTGTTGAAAAGCTATCCTCATTACTTCCAAAGCTATCAACCCCAGAGTAGTCAACTTCAATACCATCTTGGCCAAGGGCATAGCTTTTTACATAGCCCGTATAGTTAAAGCCCTGAGCGAATGCAGAGCTGGGCGTTAAGCTAAAAAGTAATGCCAGGGCATAAAACGGTATTAGTTTCTTCATCTTATTTGTTATACCCGACGTTCATCGTCTACGATCTTGCCATCGACAAGGCGAATGATGCGCTTAGCACGCTCCATGATCATAGGGTCGTGAGTAGAGAATACAAAGGTCATATTTTCTTTTTCGTTTAACTCTTTCATCATATCCAGTAATGCCGCTCCGGTTTTTGAATCTAGGTTAGCAGTCGGTTCATCGGCCAGAATTAAGCTTGGTTGTGAGACCATCGCGCGTGCTACGGCGACTCTTTGCTGTTGACCTCCAGACAGTTGAGCGGGGCGGCGATTTTCCAATCCATCTAAGCCTACCTCTTGCATTATTTTGGCAACGCGGCTGTGACGTTCGGCCTCACTAATACCCTGTAATAACATGATGTATTCAATGTTTTCTTTAGCCGATAATACCGGGATTAAGTTGTACGCTTGGAAAATAAAACCGATGTGATCACGACGAAAGTCAGACAGCTCGGTACCGTTCATGTGGCTAATGTTTTTGTCATCTAACATAACATCCCCAGATGTAGGGGCATCTAAGCCACCAATAAGTTGCAGTAGGGTTGATTTACCTGAACCCGATGGCCCAATGATCGCGGTAAACTCACCTTTCTCAATTACTAGGTCATTATCTTTTAACGCTTTGACTAGGGTATCGCCTTCACCAAAATTACGGCAAAGCTTTTTAGTTTCAATAACAATGTTAGCATTTGTAGAATTCATAATAATTCCCTTATAAAGTTTTGCGCATAGCGTCAGATGGCTGTAAGCGAGCGGCATGCAGTGCTGGGTAAAGGCACGCTAGCAAGGTAATAAATAATATGGATAGGCTCAACTCAAAGAAGACCCAGTAGTCGGCAATGGGATAAAGAGGTTCGTTAATGGTTGTTCCCATCATCTCAAGATTGTCATAGCTTATGCCGTGAATAGAGCCGAAATAACATAAGGTAATACCGATAATCGCACCGATAAAAGTACTGATTAAGCCAATTAGAAAGCCTTCCATCATTATTTGCCAAAATAACTGACGCGGACGAGTACCAATCGCTAACAAAATTCCAAACTCATTACGGCGTTCAAAAATGGACATCAGCATGGTATTGATTAGCCCTAGAGAAACCAGAATGTACATAATGAAGGCGATGATTAGCGTTGTATAATCTACCATGCCGAGCATGCCTGATAATTGTGGAACCAATTCTAGCCAGTCCAAAGTCTCTAAGCCTTGGTTATTAAGTTCTTGCCATAGTGGAAGGGTTTTATCATTAATGGCTTCGTCTGAAATGAAATTTAATGCGACTTGATGGATGCCATCAATATTTAATAGTTGCTGGCTTTGGCCTAGGTTAACAAAGGCAATACCGTTATCCATATTGCGATCGTTAAAACTGAATATGCCCGATACTCGAAACAGTTCTTGAGATAATTCGCCACCATTGGCTTGGGAGATAGTTACCACTATACGGTCGCCTAAATCCACTTCAAGTAAGTCTGCCATTAAGCTGCCTAATAATATTTCACCTTTTTTGTTACTAAGATAATCGCCCTTAAGCATGGACTTTTTAAGTTTGCTTACCTGAGCTTCTTTTTCACCATCAATACCGACAACCATGCCGCCGCTGACGTTTTCTGATGATGAAATCATTGCACCTGCTAAAGTTCGTGGGGAGTAAGCTTTAATTTCAGCATAGTTATCCAGCTTCTTATATAGTGCCTCTGGCTCGGGTATATAAAGATCAACATCCTGGGCATCACGAAACCCTTGCTGATGAATTTGAGCCTCACCTAAAAAGGTTTCTGTACTGATGGCTATGAACGTTTTTAATGAGCCTCGAACAAAAGAATCCGCGAGTAATAAGGCTGCTAAACCACAAGAGATTAAACAAACGGTTAATATCGTTCGACGGGTATTTCGAAAAATATTGCGATAGGCAAGTCGGCTGACGAGGAGCTTTGCTTGGTTCATGTTAAACCGCCTGTAATGCTTGCAGAGGTGAAATTTTAGCGGCGCGAATAGCAGGAATTAAACTCACTAATAACGTCGTACCAATAATCACTGCGAAGGGTGCAAATACACTGAATAGCGTTAATTCAGCTAAGATACTATCAAACATCACTCCACCCATATCAATGGGTTCGGGCATAGTAATCCCTGCTGTCGATAGCCAATAGACCAGAGGCATTGCGAGTAATAAGCCTAAAATACAGCTAGCAAAGGCTAACAAAAAAGATTCCAGCATTATCATTGAGAATACTGAGCTAGGTTGTGTGCCGATGGCTTTTAGTACGCCAAATTCACGGGTGCGCTCAAGAGTACCCATTAATACAGTATTTAATACGCCAATAGAAATAATGAAAACAATGATACCCAGAGAAATATAATTGCCACTCTTATCGGCTTGCATACCGTTATAAAAAGCACTTTCTACTACCTGCCAAGGATCGACCGATAGATCATTGCTGCTTAGTTTCTGTTGCCAGTCGTTGGCAAAAGACATGGCTAGACCCTGGTGCTTTAGGGCAATGGCGAGTTCATGAACCACAGACATGTCCGCAGGCACAGAAAGAAAACTGGCCATTGCTGGAATGCTTAAATAAACGTTCATCCGTTCATTGGAGTTTGCATTGCCAACAATAGCGCTGATAATAAAAATATCGTTGGCAATAGAGCCATCAATTCCTTGAGAAATTAAAACTAACTCATCACCGATAGTAAGGCTGAGGTTTTTCGCTAGGCTATAGCCGATCATGGCAGGGAAGTAACCTTCGCTGCTCATGCCATTGGTCAGATACTGACCTTGATTTACTTTATTTTCTAAACGCGTGGTTTTTGCTTCTAGCTCGGGTGAGATGCCGATGACATTGGCTGGGTAGGTTTTATCTTTGCCATAGGCCAATGATGGGCTATAAATTCGCGGCGCTAATGCTGTAACTTCTGCTGTCGCTAACAGTTTTGGCATTAACTCATTGGCATCTAGGGTTTTATACAATGAAGGACGAGTTAGGTAATCAGCTTTATGCACTTGTACGTGACCGACTTGGTCACCGGTGAAGATATCAATCATATTGCTATAACTGCCTTCGGTGAAAGAGATCATTGTACAGAGTAGAAAAAAACCACCACCCATACTCAAGATTGTTAACAGACTGCGGTGACGATTACGTAATACATTACGCATCGCCAGTTTAAAAATTAGCATCATTAATTCCTTTTGGCCGTTTACTAGGGCCCAGCAGTATTTAAAGCAAGTTAGAAACGAGCTTGTAGATTACGTAGGGTAAAGGTACGGGGATCGATTTTGGCATTAAACTCAGCTTCTACGTATTCGATCACTGTTTTATGGCCTTCTTTGTTTAATGGCACCATGGTCATGATAGAAGGTATTTTTTTGCCAGAGTAATCACGTACTTCACTAAAGACCATCGAACGAACCTTTTCACCTTTTTCATTGAAATAGGTTTGCTCACTCGGCAGTAACGTTTCTTTGTTGATCACAAACTCTATCCGCCCCCATACGGTTACAGTTTCACGCTTGGGAATTAAAGCTAAACGCCAATTCTCACCTTCATCCAGTTTTTCTACGTTATATTCTTTTAATAATGAAACTTCACGCACCAGATCGTCGTTGGTGAAATCAGAGCCCATCCAAGAGCCCATCATCATGGAAGGCGGTACTTTAATGGTCTTATTAATCTTCGGGAAATAGTTCCACATATCGGTATCGATCTTAAGCGTTGATACGCCTCTGTCTTTAACTGGGGTTAATACCCGAATAAAGGTATCGTCCATGCCGCGAGTCCAGCTTTTCATCTCTAACGTGCGTTGCCAGTTGGGGGTGACAATGGTCATTTTCATGGTAGATGTTGAGCTATCGGAACGGAATAGTTCGTCCATTTTTTTTAGTAGGCTCACTGCATCCTCATTTGCATGAGCAAAAGGCAGGGTAGATAGCAGAAAAGTCGCTAATATTAAGCGTAAAAAAGGTGATTTGGCTGAGGTGAACATGATAGTTCCTTGCAAAATGATCAATAAGATAATCTAAGGATTAATAGTAAGTTGTTTGTTATGTAATGCAATCAAATTGATAAAAACCCTTTAAGGTTTTGATACTTGTCATAGTATGCATCGACTCGACAAAATCCGACATTTTTTGACGTGAATTATTGCTAATAGAATAACAAAACAAGCAAAAAAGCTGGCCTATATAAGGTGAATTGATTATAAACAGCTATGACTTAACTTTGGCGACCCTAATGCAAAAATCAGAGCAACAGACTGAGCAACTAACAACAGAACTATTAACTTCACTGAAGCAGACTTTTGGTTTTGATCAGTTCCGCTTAGGCCAAGGACAAACTATCTCGCAACTAATTGCTGGTCAGTCATCTTTAGCCATATTTCCAACGGGCTCAGGTAAGTCATTGTGCTATCAATTTACCGCTTTACACCTGCCTCATGTCACGTTAGTCGTTTCGCCTTTATTAGCCTTGATAAAAGATCAGCTAGAATTTCTGGCACAAAAGGGTATCCCGGCCGCCAGTATTGATTCGACCTTAAGCGGCGATCAAAGTCAGCAGGTAATGGCTGATGTGCGTTCGGGTAAAATCAAGATATTAATGGTCTCGGTTGAGCGTTTTAAAAATGAACGCTTTCGCCAGTTTATAAATGCGGTGCCTATTTCTATGTTAGTCGTCGATGAAGCACACTGCATCTCGGAATGGGGGCATAACTTTCGCCCTGATTATTTAAAGCTGCCGACTTATTGTCAAGAGTTGAATATCCCCCTCGTTTTGTTATTAACCGCAACGGCAACAAAAAAAGTTAAGAATGATATGGCAGCTAAGTTTGCGATCGCTGAAGAGCATATTGTGCAGACAGGCTTTTATCGGCCGAATCTCGATTTAACTGTATTACCGGTAAATGAGAGAGAAAAAACTCAAAGCTTATTACAACAGATAAAACATCAGCAGCAGTTTTTTTCTAGCCAAAATAGTAGCCAGGGGCCCGCCTCAGGCATTGTTTATGTGACCCTGCAGCATACGGCGGAGAAGGTGGCTGCTTACTTGCAAGCCGCAGGTATTAACGCCGCGGCTTATCATGCTGGATTTGATTCTGATAAGCGGCAGCAGATTCAGAATGACTTTATGCAAGGGCGTATCCATGTTGTTGTGGCGACCATTGCTTTTGGCATGGGCATCGATAAATCTGATATTCGCTTTGTGATTCATTATGACCTACCTAAATCAATTGAAAATTACAGTCAAGAAATCGGCCGGGCAGGGCGTGACGGGCAAGCCTCTAAGTGCCTCACCTTAGCCAATCTTGATGGACTAAATACGGTAGAGAACTTTGTTTATGGTGATACTCCAGAGTTATCAGCGATAGAGTTTTTATTAGAAAATATTCGTCATGAAAGTAAACCTTCCCAAAGAGAAGTCAATACAACCGAATGGGAGCTGCAAATTGTGGGTCTCTCGAATGCTAGCAATGTTCGCCAGTTGCCACTTAAAACCTTATTGGTACAGCTAGAAATCCAGGAAGTTATTAAGCCCATGTACGCTTATTTTGCCGAGTTTAAGTATAAATTCGTGCAACAAAAAGAAAGCATACTCGCGATGTTTGAAGGGGAAAGGCAAGAATTTTTACAAGCAGTATTCCAAACCAGTCAGTTTAAAAAAATCTGGGGGGCGCCAGATTTTGAAGCAATGTTTAAAACTTATAAAAGTGAGCGTGGGCGGGTTATTACCGCGCTGGAATATCTCGCAGAGAAACAGTTGATAGAGCTCGAAAGCAAAAAAATGACAGAGGTCTTTCAGGTTAATCAGCAAGCTTTGAATAACCCTGTTCTTGGGCGATCATTGCATGATTATTTTGTTGATAAAGAAGAAAAAGAAATCAAGCGTATTGCCTCGCTGGTGCGATTTTTTGAGTTAGATAAGTGCTTGAGTTCTAATTTAGCCCGTTACTTTGATGATCAGCAAGCCCCTGAACAATGTGGTCACTGCAGCGTCTGTCGTGGTCAGGTGGCCAAACTTTTTTATAGTGAGCAGGCTGAATGGCCAACTGATGAATACTTACAGCAATGCCTTGCAGGTTTAAGCCAGCAGTTAGCGGATAAGGCGGATATGTCCATTGATATACAGTGTCGTTTTTTGGCCGGTATCAGTGTACCTGTTTTTGCCCGTAATAAAGTGAGGCAATTACCAGGCTTTGCCTGTTGTGAACAGCTGCGTTATAGCGCAATAAAGCGAAAGATTGCTTGTTTATGATGCGCTTGTAATGTTTATGTAATTAAATAAGTTCTGCTCGTTATTCATCAGTTTGTACAAGCAACAACTCTTATGCATTGATAGCTTACGACTCGCATTAATAATAAGAGAATAACAAATGTGCTTATATAAAAAAAGTTTACTCTGTGCCTTTGCGGTATTGCTATCGGGTTGTAACTTATCGGAAACGATAACGGATTATACGGCTAGCACCTTGTGTTCGAAGTTATTTTTAGCCGAGCTGCCTAAAAAACATATTCTAAAAACAGATCTCATTCCTACTACCGTAGGCTTGGTTGGATCGGTTTACAAAAAAATCGATTATCAATCAAAAACGGTTACGGCCTCTTTTTCTGGTGCCAAATCAAAAGCAATATATTTAGATAATCTTGGCTGCACCGTTGTTGGCGATGTTAGTGAAGGTGAGCTTAGGCAAAGGTCTGTGACGGATGTCGAGAGTGCCTATCTTGACCCAGATAGCCCTTGGCCTTATGGCAGTGCAGGTATTGACCGTGCAACGGGTGATGATGAAAGTGATATTGACGTGAGTATAATTTCACAGGCCGCTGATAAGTTATTTATTGAGGATCAATTATTCGCAAAAAATACAGCCAGTGTATTGGTGTCTTATAAAGATAAACTGATCTTTGAACGTTATGCTGATCAATATCAACCATCAACGCCCATGCCAATGTTTTCAATATCGAAAACGGTCTCTGCATTGCTGAGTGGCATTTTAACTGAGCAGGGTCTTATGGATGTTCATAAGCCTGTTAATCTAGATAAGTGGATGTCTCCAGTCGATCCGCGACACCGTATTACGCCTCATCATTTAATGAGTATGACTGCGGGCATAGGGAATAAAGAGAAGGTAGATGACATAGACCCAGACTTATTTGATTTGCTGATCGCGGATGACAGGGTCGAGGAATTTTCTTCTATGGCTTCCTTTGCAGAACCTGGCAGTCAGTATCATTACAATACCGGGAATTATTTGATTCAATCCAAAATAATACAAAACAGTATTGGCGGTGATATGTCCGATTATTATGCTTATATTCAGAACGAATTATTTAGAAAAATTGGCATTAATAGCGCAGTTGTTCAAACGGATAATTCAGGAAATATGGATCTTGGGATGTTTGCTTTTATGAACGCAAGAGATATGGCGCGCTTTGGTTTATTGCTGAAAAATGAAGGGCGTTGGCAGGATAAGCAAGTTGTTGCGAAAGAATGGATCGATTATATGCGTAAGCCTTCAGGCTTACTAACCCCTTGGAATACGGATTATGGCGTAGGGATTTTTCCTAATACCGCGATCGCGGGAAATCGTTTTTGGCCTTCGCTGCCCAAGGATGCTATGACTGCAATAGGGTTCAGAGGACAGTTTATTGTCATTGTTCCCTCTTTAGATCTAGTGATTGTGCGTCTAGGCCATGGAACGAGCGAGGACGGTATTTTGGCTCAGGTGGGTAAGTTTATTGAACAGGTTCCTAAGGCGTTAGTAAATCACATAGACATTTGATAACTGAAGAATCATAGCGCTAAAAACGTTTATTAATAATATTGTTGATGGAGCTTTTATTTTTTATTAAATTTGAATAAGACATGGGCTTGCTTATGCCAAAACCTTGGGCATAAACAACGCCGATGTCTTTTAGTGTGAAAACAATACTTTCGTTTTCGACCCACTCCGCAACCGTTTGAATATTCATAGCAAAGGCAATATCGGTAATTGATTTAACAAATGCATGGTCGATAATATCGCTTTCTATGTTTTTTACAAAAGCGCCATCGATCTTTAGATAATCAACCGGTAGCTCTTTTAGGTAGCTATATGACGACATACCAGTGCCAAAATCATCCAGTGAAACTCGGCTGCCTAATTGCCTGATGCTATTGATGATCTCGCAGGCTAAATCGATATTGGCAATGGCATTAGTCTCTGTAATTTCAAAGCAAAAATAGCTGCCAGCAATATCGTTATTGCTTAAGGCATTCTCAATGGTGGTTAATAATTGTTCGTGATTAAGTGCATCAGCAGTTAAGTTGATTGAGCAGAAGCCTGTATCGAAGGTTTTCTTAATGGTCTTGAACTCTGCAATGGCTTGCTCTATTACCCATCTATCGACATCCCAAGTTGCGTTATAACGCTCTGCTGCAGGCATGAATTTGTTCGGGTAAATTGTATTACCTTCGCTATCCTTCATTCTCACAAGCGCTTCAAAGCCGCAAGGTGCGGTTCCTGTAATATGTTTTATTAGCTGATACTCAAGGAATAATCTGTTTTCGTCGATGGCCTTACGCAGGGTGACTAGGCTTTCCATTTCCCCAAAACGTTCAGAAATACTATGATCTTCAGGCAAATATAGGTGGTTTCTATTTCTGCCAGCTTCTTTTGCTGCGTAGCAAGCTGAATCGACGCAGCTCAACATTTTTTGTTTATCACCTTCTAGCGTACTCAAATGTAGAATGCCAATACTGCTACTAACAGTAAAAATATTGCCTTGCCAATTGAAGCGATAACTTGAAATAGCCTGTTTAATTCGCTCAGCAATAGACAGTGCGGTATCGATAGTGGGGGCTTTAACAATCATGGCGAATTCGTCTCCACCGATGCGAGCCAATATGTCATCATCTCTTAACGAATCTGCAATACACTTACTCACCGCCTTTAATAATTCATCGCCGGCAATGTGCCCTGCAGTATCGTTCACTACTTTGAATTGATCTAAGTCCAAATAAAAAATCGCATTTTCATTGCGGGTTTCTGATACCAATAATTTTTCAATGAAGTTTTCAAATGCACGTCGGTTATAAGTCCCTGTTAGGTCATCATAAGAAGCGTAGATTTGTAATTGTGAATTCGATTTTGAAATTTCCAGTAACGACTGTTGAACTAGAGTTGTTTTATTATTGTATAAATAGGCAAGCTTACCAAAGTCACCACTGCCAAAGCCTTCAAGTAGTTGTTCATTTTCAGGTTCATTGGCGTATTCACGTAAATGCTGGCTGATACGAATAAGCGGATGTATGAAATAGGAATGAATAAAAGCAAAGAAGATGAACATGGTGATAATCGTCGGAAAAATTATCTGTTTAGAGGTCTGCTTTATTATTTTAGACACGGCAATAAAATCTGTGGAGATCGGGGTTACGACAACCAGCTTCCAGTAAGAGTCAGGCACATGGAATATTGAAACATTAACGTCTTCTTGTAATAAAAAATCATCTTCCAGTTGAAAATAATCGAGCAAATAGCTATTGCCTAATGTTTCTTTTATCGGGTTGATAATAGAGGAGGCCATCACATTTGCTTGTTCAGGAGATACTTGATAGCTATTATCACTGAGGTACCTTGCCATGCTTTGATGTTGCTGTTGGTATTCACTGCGTGTGATAAATATTTCTTGTGATATTTCTAATAGTCGTTTGGCTAAATGCTCAAATTGGGGTTCTTTTGATGAAAATTCAGTAATATTAATCAGCGCTGAATTATCGCCTATTAAAATACCGTCTGATTGTGGGAAACTAATGAATTTATTGTTTTGATCTACCAGAAAAACATAACCGCCTAGATTTTCTGATTGTTTTTGAAAAAATTGATGCAAGCCTTCTAGTTTCATATCTATGGTAGAAGCACCGATATATTCATTATCTTTATGAATAGGAATAGTACAGGTCACCATAGGTTCTTTCGAAAATGGATCAACATAGGAGCGTGACCAATAGCAGCTATTGTCGGCTAGAAATTTGGCAGGTACATACCATTCCTCATTACGATAACCTTTGCCAGTCGCTAGGTTGTAATCATCAAAAAAATCTAAGCTGCCGTTCTTATTTTTACCCCAAAAATAACTGTTTCTATCTTTATTCGGGTCCAGCTGCTTAGGCTCTGGCCAAATACCACCGCCAGCAACTAGGCTATTGGAGTTATTTATATCAATAAGCTGTGGCAGTAACTGATGATAGGTTTGATCGGAAAAGGGGATGGAATTAACCACAGTCGCCAAGCTTTCTGCTAAAGAGTGGACTAAAGAAGTTTGTCGCACGAGTTCGGCGACAATCGCATTACCGCTGGCCTCAACTTGCTTAGAACTGTCACTTTCTAACTTTTGGCGTAATTCGCCCTGCAAAACAAAAGCAAGAATCGACAATAGCGCGAAGGTGGCTAAGAGAAAACCAGTTGATATTTTGAAGCTGGTATCAGATAGGTAGCGTTTCATGTAAAAAAAATCGTCTAGAGCTTATTTAAAAGCCTAGACAATAAATTTAGAATTGAAACTCAATAGGGTGGATTAAAGCTCTTCGTAGGTGTAATTATCATCGGCGTTTTCCAAACGCTCCTGACGTTTACGTTCTTCGGCGAGTACCGAACGAATCTCGTTCATCACTGAATCTACATCAGCATCTTCTTTAGATTCTTCAAATAGGCCAGTCAGCTCAGTATCTGCGGTGAGATTACCGTCTTCATACAAAGCCCACATTTCTTTCGCGTAATTAGTGCGTAACAGTTCAGGAGCATATTGGCCGTAATACTCAGACATGTTGTTCACGTCACGTTCAAGCATAGATTTGGCGTGGTTGTTCGCGGCAGCATCAACGGCTTGTGGTAAATCGATAATCACTGGGCCGTAATCGTCAACTAGGACGTTGAATTCAGATAAATCGCCATGGACGATTCCCGCCACTAACATACGTTTAACATCATTCATTACCGTTGCATGATCTTCACGAGCTTGTTCAACGCTCATCGAAACATCATTTAAACGCGGAGCGACTTCACCGTCATCATCATAGGTGACCAGTTCCATCAGCAGTACGCCATCGAAGCAGCCATAAGGTGTCGGCACACGTACGCCAGCTTCTGCTAGGCGATACAAGGCATCAACCTCGGCATTATGCCAAGACTCTTCTTGCTGTTTGCGACCGAACTTAGAACCTTTCTCCATCGCACGTTGGCGACGGCTGTTTTTGCTCTTGCGGCCTTCTTGATATTGTACGGCTTGCTTAAAGCTGCGTTTAGCCGCTTCTTTATAGACTTTAGCGCAGCGAATTTCATCGCCGCAGCGCACAACATAGACAGTGGCTTCTTTTCCGCTCATTAATTGGCTGAGGACTTCGTCCACTACACCATCATCAATTAAGGGTTGTATTCGTTTTGGAGTTTTCATAG